>Ga0233426_10000250_pt1 | contig 60155 bp, 53 predicted proteins | sample SI_118_April2016_6_FD_179875 | JGI IMG/M metagenome (GOLD analysis project Ga0233426, IMG submission 179875) | Seawater microbial communities from Saanich Inlet, British Columbia, Canada - SI_118_April2016_10_MG | ecosystem: Environmental > Aquatic > Marine > Inlet | place: Canada: British... | reverse complement strand
GCGATTGCCTGGGCCAGTGCAGGCGTCTGACTGCCAAACCACCGCTCCAGAGCAAACCCCTGTACTCTCAAGATTGCCCAGCCCACCCAACCTGCCTTAAAAACGGGCCAAGACGCGGTTATTGCCGGTTCCAGACCTCGGCGCAACTCTGAGCGGCTCCAGTAAAAAGCCCTGAGCGGCTCTATAAAGAACCCTGATCGGCTCCGTTAAAACAGCCCTGAGCGGCTCCATGAAGAACCCTGAGCGGCTCCATGAAGAACCTTGAGCGGCTCCGTTAAAACAGCCTTGGGCGGCTCCGTTGAAAAGCTCTCTACGGATTTGAATAAAAGACTTGATCGTTTTTTCATAAAAACAGTCTTGACTGACTCTTTTGCCTTGCCTAGTCTAGAACTCTTGATTCACATGTCCTATTGGCCGCCAGAGATTGCTTTATGACATCGTCGCACACAGGACATTCTGCCATTGTTACCGGAGGTAATAGCGGCATTGGTCGCGCCACCGCAGCAAAACTGATGGCGGAAGGCGCTAGCGTACTCGTTGTGGATGTTCAATCCGAACCCAGCTGGACTGCAGAGCACCTGCAATATTACCAAGCCGATGTTGCGGCTGAGGGCAGCCCGGCAGGCATCATTGCCTGCGCCTTGGATCACTTCGGTCAACTCGACTTTTTGATCAACAATGCTGGCATGGTCGGGGGCAGCGATGTCGAGCGCATGACAGATGATGCCTGGGATCGAATCCTGGACGTTAATTTAAAGGCTGTGTTTAAACTTTCTCGAGCAGCTATCCCCCATTTAAAGAATAGCCGCCGCGGCCGCATTGTAAACATTGGCTCAATCATGTCTTATCTTGCAGGGTCAGGCATGGGCGCCTACACCACGTCCAAGCATGCTGTCGCAGGTTTAACCAAAACGCTGGCTTTAGAGCTTGGGGCTTTTGGCATCACCGCCAACTACATTTTGCCGGGCGCCATCGCAACTGGTATTACAGCGCCCGCGATTGCAGCGGACCCATCCTTCACCGAGTTCTGGACCAAGAAATCTGCAATTGGCCGACTCGGACAACCGGAAGATATTGCCAACGCGATCAATTTCCTGCTTACTGCTGAAGCAGCATTTATTACTGCCCATGGCTTAGCGGTTGATGGCGGCGTTATGGTGAACCCGTAATCGACTGACCCAGAACCGTAACCCTGCAAAAAAATTTAAACAGCAACATCAACCTAGGAGCATAGAATGGATTTAAAACTCACCGGACACAACGTCGTTATCACGGGCGGCACAAAAGGTATTGGGCGTGCCATCGCTGAAACCCTGGCGGGCGAAGGCTGCAATATTGCGATCTGCGCTCGAAGCGCCGATGACGTTAGTAGTGCAGTTGAAGCGCTGTCCGCTAAAGGCGTAAAGGTCACCGGGCAAGCCCTCGACGTTGCTGATGGCGATGCGTTTGCCGCATGGATTAATTCTGTTGGGGAAGAACTTGGTGGAATCGATGCCTTTGTCTCCAACGTTTCCGGCGGTAACGCGCCCGGCGATGCAGGCTGGATCTCTCAGTTCAACTACAACATCTTATCTGCGGTCCACGGCGTCGAAGCGTGCAAACCTTTTTTCGAAAAATCCGCCAATGCCAGCGTCGTCATGATTTCAACGACTGCCGCTTTGGAGCACTTTATGAACGCCGGACCTTACAATGCGATGAAAGCTGGTCTGCTCAATTACTCGGGCGCACTGTCTCAGGAATTAGGCGCGAAAGGCGTTCGTGTAAATGCGATCAGCCCAGGACCGATTTTCGTGGAAGGCGGTTCATGGGACAAAATCAAGCAGGGCATGACAGCTTTTTATGATTCCACGCTTGCAACAATCCCGCTGGGCCGTCTGGGTTCCGCAGAGGAAATCGCCGCCCAAGCCGCGCTATTAATCAGCCCACTCGGCGGGTTTACAACCGGCACAAACGTTGTGATCGATGGCGGCATGACCAAACGGATTCAATACTAGACTAATCGGAGTTATCCCATGTCAGAAACAGCCCTCAAGGCCTATCTGGTTGCCGCAGGCGACTATCATGATATTGATTATGCCCGACTAGAGCTGCTAAAGCTTTTGGCCGAGCACCCATCAGTACGCACGACAGTTGCCAGCGATTACAGTGACAGTGAGGCCATCGCCGCAAGCGATTTCCTGATTTCCTATACCTGTAATCTAATCCCCACCGAAGCCGAGCAAATTGCGCTGAAAAGCTTTGTGGAAAAAGGCGGCAAATGGTTCGCGCTGCATGGGACCAACTCCATCCTTGAATTTACCGAGAACGGCGTTGCCTGCCCTGAGGTAGCGCCGGTTTTCATGGAGACTCTAGGCTCACAATTTATGGCCCACCCCCCGATTCAGCCCTTTCGGGTTAGGGTTTCTAATCCAGATCATCCGCTCGTTGCCGGCATTAATGAATTCGAAACTGATGACGAGTTATATCTTTGCAAGCAACTGGCAGATCACGACATGTTGCTGCATACCGAGTTTACGGGTGAAGCGACCGGCTTTGTGAATACCGATTGGCCGGACAATGCACCAAGACCCATTTATTACCTAAGACCATTAGGCAATGGTGAAGTGCTTTATTTAAATCTCGGCCACTGCCGCGGTCATTATGATATGCAGCCAATGGTACCTTTTTATCCCAATGTTGAAATGGGCTCATGGGATAAGCCTGAGTATTACGAGCTCCTACGCCGCGGCATTGCCTATTGCAAAGGTGACTAAACCATGACGAAGCCTTTCCGTTTTGGTGTACAAAGCTTTCATGCTGAATCTGGCAAAGCCTGGGCCGACCAAGCTCAAAGAGCCGAGGCATTAGGCTATAGCGCATTTCATCTAGCCGACCATATTATCGGACCCGGTCCAGCACTTGAGCGAACCAATCATCCTGTGCAAAGTTTAGCGGCCGTACCCGCTATGGCGTATGCCGCAGCCGTTACCAACCAAATCAAAATTGGCTGCCGCGTTTTTTGTATCGACTACCACCTCCCGGTTGTCCTTATTAAAGAAGCCATGACGATTGACTTGCTCTCCAACGGCCGTCTTGAGCTTGGTTTAGGCGCAGGCTGGCTTGCCGATGAGTATGAGGCGATCGGACTTACAATGGATTCCCCCGGGCGACGCATTGACCGTCTTGAACGGGTCGTTCAAGCGGCCAAGGCGTACAGTCAAAACGGCGTCGTTGCCATCAACAATGAAGACATCACTTGGCAAGAGTTCGAAGGCTTACCCAAACCGGTAAGCCAACCGCATCCACCAATCATGATCGGCGGCGGCTCACCGAGGGTGCTTCGTCTGGCAGGCAGAGAAGCTAACATTGTCAGCCTAAACTTTAATAACCGTAAAGGCGTTATTGGGCCCGACGGCATCAGCACCTCAACGGCCTCCGAAACGCTCCGAAAAATTCAATGGGTTAGGGAAGGTGCTGGCGAGCGATTCGACCAGCTTGAACTTGAAATTGGCGCTTATTTCACCTTCGTGACGGACAATGCGCAACCGATTGTTGAGGGCTTTGCCCAGAATTTTGGCTCCACCCCAGAGGAAATGCGCAAGCACCCCCATGCCTTGTTCGGGTCCGCAACAGAAATCTGTGATGAGCTCGAGGCCCGACGGGAAGAATATGGTATTTCCTATATTACGGTGGGAGAAACCAACATGGAGAGTTTTGCGCCGGTTGTTGCCGCCTTGCAGGGACGGTGAGACCGCTTGGTGCGGATCAAATGCGTTTCAGCAACCCTTGTCCGTTCATGAGCAAGCACGCCAAATGATACAAACAAGGCAATAAACAGCCTTCACTTTCTACAATTTAACAGCTTGATTCAATTAGGAGCGTTTATGAGTCTGCAGGGAAAAACGGCCGTCGTGATCGGCGCCTCTGGTCAACATAATTTCGGCGTCGCCATTGCCCGGCTCCTTGCCCAAAACGGTGCGAGGGTTGTGGTTTCGGGTCGACGACTGGAACCGCTTCAAGCTTTAGCTAAAGAAATTAATGGCCTGGCAATCGCCTGTGATATGAGTGACGCCACTTCCATTGAGGCGCTTTTTACCGAGGCAAAAGCCCAAACAGGGCGGGTTGATATCGCAATCAACAGCGCGGGAGGACTTGCTGCAAGCCCGATTGCAATGCTCACCCCAGAACAAATCCAACCGACTTTGGATGTAAGCTTTATCGGTGCCCTCTTATGCTTTCGCTACGCCGCAGAGGCCATGACCGATGGCGGCTCGATCATCACGATCTCCTCCCTAACCGCCCGATTACCGGGACCGGCACTGAGCGTCTATGCCGCAGCGAGAGCCGGCATCGACTACGCGATCAAAGTCGCCGCCTTGGAATACGGACCGAAACAGATTCGTTTCAACAGCATTGCAGCCGGTTTAATTCAGACAGACATGACGGATGCCATGTTTACGGCAGGGGATTCCGAGGCGCGTTTTATTCCTCACATTCCAGTGGGACGCATGGGGACAATCGACGACATTGCCCAAACCGCCCTTTGGTTAGCTGATGATGAAACGTCCGGCTTTATTAACGGCCAACTAATTGACGTATCGGGCGGCCAACAAAACGGTAAGCTGCCCTGAGACTTCATCGCAACCTAAAAAAGGGTGAGGCTCGCCCGCAGGAGACTACGCAATGACCACCCTACTTGCCCATATCACCATCAAGCATGGATCCGAAGATGAGTTCGAACGCATCATGACGTTCATGGTTGATAGTACCTTATCAGTCGAGGACGGGGTGGTTCGGTACGAATATTTCAAGGGTCAAAAACCCAACTTCTATTACTGCCTACTCAGCTTTCGAGACAAGTGGGCCTTCTATGACCACCAAAATTCTGATCATCATGAGGGCGTAGACTTTAGTACGGTCATAGAATCAATCAGCCTCGAATACCTAGACCCGGTTGAAGGCGCCAACCCGCTGGCGAAAACCATTGATGCGCCCCTTGAGCCACACCATAGCGACGCGATGGTTGAGGCGGGGAAACGTTATCCTTTAACCATTGCAGATTGGTGGCTGCCGCGCCGCTAAAGATTCTGCAAAAATGTGATTATTAGCTGAATAAACTTTTAGGAGCAGGAGACCGTCATGACACCGATTGAAATTGTTGAAGCATTTATCGAAGGCTGGAACCAAATGGATTGGGAAACAGTCGTTGACTTGCTGGCCGATGACGTGGTTTACCACAACATCCCGATGGAAAAATTAGAAGGTAAAGCTGCAGCTGAGGCCTTCATCCGCGGCATGCAAGCCGATGCCGTTGATTGGATTACGTTGAATATCGCGGCCAACGGCTCTGTCGTCTTAACTGAGCGTATCGACAACTTCAAAATGAGCCATGGTAAGGATGTTTCCGTCCCGGTCATGGGGACATTCGAAATCGAAAATGGCAAAATAAAAGCTTGGCGCGACTATTTCGACTTAAACACCTTCGCCTCTCAAATGACCTAAGCCGACCCCGGCACGATCGCAAACCCGGTTGGGTTGAACGCAATAAAACTAGTTTCCCCACACACGTAACCCTACCAAGACAAGTTGCTAGACGCCTTTTAAAAGGTCGCAATAACCAAACTTTCTACGACAATTTTTGCTTGACGCCGGTACTGAAACCCTAGGACACTGCCTACAGAGTTGTTATGACCTGTCATCGCTGGGCTAGGAAGACGACTACCAACTCAAACGCTACATTGATTAACGCTAAGGAAGATATTTATACGTTGAGTTACAACAATAATAAAATGGGGAAACCATGAAAATAACGAGAATGACAGCCTTACTCGCCGCAGTCGGCGCATCAACAATCATGCCAGTCGCTATTGCCGAGGAATCAACCCGCAGCATGGAAGAGGTTGTTGTAACCTCTCGGCGTAAAGACGAATCCGTCCAAGATGTGCCTCTGTCGGTCACCGCTTTCGGCGAGGAGGCCATTGCACAAATCAAGCCCAATACCTTGCGAGACTTTGACGGCCTAGTGCCAAACGTCTACATCGGCATGAATACAGCAGGGCCAGGCGCTAGTGCGCTGTATATCCGAGGCGTAGGCTATGCCGACATCGAGAAAACACAGAGTCCACAAGTGGGGGTCATCGTCGACGGCATTCAAATGGGCTCTAGCACCGGACAGTTAATCGATGTTTTTGACGTTGAATCGATCGAAATCAATCGCGGGCCACAAGGCGTACTTTTTGGCAAAAACACGATTGGTGGCAACATTGTTGTAAACCGGGTCAAACCACAATTCAATGATTTTGGGGTCAAAGCCAGCGCCGAAATGGGCAATTATAATGGCCGAACGATGAAAGCTCGCGTCAACATCCCTTTGATCGATGATACGTTAGCCTTTAAGTTTGGAGCAATCTCAAGAGAAAGAGATGGTTTCTATGACAATGTGAATCTCAATCGAACCTCTGGGGACATTGATTTTTCTTCGCAGACAGCAGCCCTTGCCTGGGCGCCCAGCGATCGCGTCGAGGTCAATCTAACTTATGACCATATCGGTGACCGCTCACAAACCATGCCTCAGGACCCTCGTTTCGATGGAGACAATCGGTTCATTAACTTGGCCGACAAAGTTGAACCGACGACCTACGAGGTTGACCAGTTAGGCTTAAGAATTGACTGGGATCTATCAGACACCATGACGTTGCACTATGTCGGGGGCTCCGCTGATGGCCGCGATGTGGTTAACCAAGATTTCGATGGTGGCGACATCAACGGCGCGGCGATCCCCTTCGCGCAATTGCACACTTTGCGGGACCAAAAGTACGATATTCAATCTCATGAATTGCGACTTGATATCGATATCAACGAGCAAATGTCAGCCATGGTCGGTTATTACGATTTCACCTCTGACCTAGCGTTTAGACAAGACACCAACAACATCTTGCAACTACCCAATGTCGCGATCTTTGGCGCGAACGTACCGTGTGCCGCGGCAGGGTTTAGGAACAATGCGACCCCTGGATTAGAAACCTTTTGCCAGTTCCCAAATGCCCGTAGTACTCAGCTTGCAGGCGAGCAGGTGGATTCTAGCGCTTGGTTTGGATCGGTCACTTACCGGGCAACGGATGATTTCGAAGTCACGCTTGGCGCTCGTTCAATCGACGAAAGTAAATCAGCTTATAATGGCTACACTGACTTCAGCTTCAACGCCGCCGATGGTCGCGTTACCAACCCAGTGTACGATGATGTTTCTGCGCCGGGCTACAATGAGCACGACTTTAGAGGCTTAGCGAGCATCCCAGGCGCATCCTATGAGACGCCCGAAAAGTCATGGTCTGAAACGATCATCACAGCGTCTGCGAGTTATCGAATATCCGATCAATCCTTAGCCTATGCAAGCTACTCGGAGGGCTTTAGAAGTGGCGGCTTTAGTATTCGAAATGCCTCGGGCCCAGACCGAGCAGGCTATAATCCAGAAACTGCCGATCAGTTCGAAATTGGTGTTAAGAACGATTTTTTTGAAAACCGCCTTAGAGTTAATCTCGCCTACTATGTCCTAAACCGGGAAGGCGCGCAGTTCTCGTCTATTATTACCCTCCCACCAGGATCCATTCCTGGCACCACGACTTACATCAACAATGGCGGCGAAAGCGAGTCTAAGGGCATCGAGATCGAAGGTCAGTGGTTCCTGAACGATAATCTACGCTTGGTCTTCAATTACGGCACCATCGATGTTGAGAACAGCGCGTTCACACTCGCTTGCGAACTGGTGGACGGATGTGTCACCGCTGTTGTAGGTGAGCTTGACCCATTCGGCACTCTGCGAAACCTTGGCGGCGGATCTGACTCTCGACAGCCCGAGGATAGTTTGTCGATCAGCCTTGCTTTCGATCAAGAGATGAGCGGTGGGCTTTTTGGCGCAAATATTGGATATAAGACCGTTGGCGACTTTTTACTTGTTAATACCGGCGGCGGTGCTGACCAAAGGCTCTACGAGGGCGGCTATTCGCAAGTCGATGCCCGCGTTAGTTACAGTTTTGAAACCAGCGGTGGCGATCAATGGTCGATTACAGCCTTTGGCAAGAACCTAACCGATGAGGCGTTCAAAGAACATGCATTATTCTTAGGGGGCCCAACAACGGGTTTCCAAGGCTGGGGTGCTCCGCGCACTTATGCGCTTGAGCTTATTTGGAATCATTAACACCTCAACAACTTTAAAAAGCAGGCTCAGGCCTGCTTTTTTTTCGCGCGGAATCCATTGAGACAATCACGTCCAAACACTAGTACATGAGTCTCAGGACGGCTAACCCGATAGACGAGCTTAGAGACAAATCAAATTACAAAAAAATCATCATTGACTGTTTTTAGTGATGTTCGATACTCTTGGGTAACTTTTGCGACCCTTGAAAGAAATCACGCGTCAGTTAACACTGCGAGATTAGTGCATAAAAAGGATAGGACACCCCATCATGAACAAAACCACGCACAAGACGTTTTGTCGATTTTGTCATGCCTACTGCGCAATTGAGGTCGATGTCGAAGATGGCAAACCCATAGAGGTTCGAGGTGATGCTTCAGACCCCGTCTACGGTGGCTATACCTGCATCAAAGGCCGCCAACTGCCAGAACAACATACAACACCGAAGGGCGTACGCGAAACGCTTAAGAAACAGGCAAACGGTGATTTCGCGCCCATCTCTGTTCATACGGCGATGGATGAAATCGCCGAAAAGATTCAGCAGCTTATTGCCGAACATGGTCCTCGAAGCGTTGCGACCTATGTTGGATCTTTCGGCTATCAAAACTCTGCCGCGATCCATGTCGCAAAGGCTTGGCATCAGAGTGTCGGCTCGCCAAGTTATTACACCTCGGTCACCATCGATCAGCCCAGTCGAAAAATCGCGCAATCACAATTTGGCACTTGGTCGGGTGGCACACATGCTTTTACCGGTGCTGATGTCTGCATGATGATCGGAAACAACCCTGTGGTGTCGATGTATACCCAATTTGGAGGCCCACCACCATTTAGCCCCTACGCCAGAATCCGTGACGAAATGAAGCGAGGCATGAAGGTCATTGTGGCAGACCCTCGTCAAAGTGAGGTTGCAAACAGAGCAACTTTGCACCTTCAGGTTACACCCGCCGAAGACCCGACTTTACTCTCTGCGATGATCCGCTATATCGTGGCAGAAAACCTGCATGATGCGGCCTTCTGCGCGGAGCACGTCGACAACTTTGCGGCATTATCAGCCCTCGTTGAACCGTTCACGCCGGACTACGCTGCTAAGCGATGCGGGGTTCCAGCGGAGGATATCATTAAGGCAGCGCAGATTTTTGGCGAAGCAAAACGAGGTGTCGCAGTCAGCGGCACTGGGCCCAACATGTCGCCGCGATCAATCCTTACGATGCATCTGATCGGCGTTCTGAATACCCTCTGTGGGCGAGTCAACCGAGTCGGTGAGCGCGTAGCAAACCCAGGGGTTTTACAGCCTGCTCGTCCGCGTTACGCCGAAGTTATTGGTCCAGAGCATGCCTACGGCAAAGGACCTTGGTCTCGGGTTAGAGGATTGGGCGAAATTTTAGGCGAGATGCCGACCGCCACGTTAAGTGATGAGATCTTGCTCGAAGGCGAGGGTCAAATCAAAGCGCTGATCTGTCTGGGCGGCAACCCCGTTGTTGCTTTTCCAGATCAAGATAAAACAGTTCGCGCAATGCAGAAGCTCGAGCTATTAGTTTGTGTTGACTTGTACCGATCAGCCACAGCGAAATTAGCAGACTACATCATTGCACCAACACTCAGCCTTGAGCGAGACGATGTGACCATGCTGACGGACACCTGGTATGACGAGCCTTACTGTCATTACACTCGAGCCGTTCTACCCAAAAATCCAGAAAGTCTTGAAGAATGGGAAGTCTATTGGGAGCTCTCTCACCGCACGGGCGTCCCACTGACATTACCAGGTGGCACACTTGACCCAACCACGCGCCCGAGTAAATTCGATGTCCTCGCGCTTCTCATGCCGAATGCCCAAATCCCGCTTAAAGACATTGCTGAGATCGGACAGGGCCATATTTTTGAGTCCGTGCAGGTTAAAGTTGAGCCGTCCAGAGCCGGCCAAACCGACCGGTTCCAATTGTTGCCAACGGATATCGCCGAGCAGTTACAAACCGTTGCCAGCGAGACCTATTGGCAGCAACAAGGCAATGTCGATGACGGCGCGACCTACTCGCACTTGTTAATCAGCCGACGCCTAAAACACGTTTACAACTCCTCAGGCCAACAACTCGATGCCCTGATGCAGAAAGGCACCACCAACCCCGCCTATATGCACCCGTCGGACTTATCGGCCGCAGGCTTGATCAGCGGCCAGCTCATCGAGGTAACCTCCGCTGCTGGCGCACTCATTGGCGTCGTCGAAGCTGCCGCTGATATCAAACCAGGCGTAATTTCCATGGCCCATGCTTGGGGAGATTTACCCGACAATGGCGGTGAAGTTAGAACCCAAGGTTCGAGTACCAATCGACTCGTCGATGACGATCGAACCTTTGACTCAATTACCGGGATGCCGCGCATGAGCGCGATTCCTGTCAATATTCGTTTAGTGCAGGAGGCAGTTGCCTGATATGACCAGTTTTGCAAGATCCATCGCCGCGGAGCGCCCGGAAGAAATCGCGCTCAGAGACCCTCGACAAGCCTTAACCTGGCTCGATGTGGATAACGTGTTGAATCGTGCGGCCAATGCGATAAGGCTCGCGGACACTGGCCCTGATCTGCGCATTGCCGTGTTTGCCGAAAATGGGGTTGAAACGGCGCTCGCCAATCTTGGCGGACTCATTGGCGGTGCGTCCGTTGTACCCATTAACTTTCACCTGACGGCGGAAGAGGTGGCTTACATCTTGTCAGATTCTGGCGCCAGACTGGTTTTTATCGGGCCCGAAACGGCCGAGCGGGGCCTAGAAGCTGCAGCCCTTGCGGGCATAGATCAAGTCATAGGCTGGCGATGTGAGATTGCAGGCCTTCAAAGTTGGGACGAATGGCTTGCTGCAAGCTCGCCGGAGGAGCCCGATACCAGCATTCCGCCAAGACCCAATCTGCTCTACACATCAGGCACCACGGGTCGCCCGAAAGGGACTCACTTGCCGCCCACCATGTTTGCTGGCGGTGACACCGTTGAGGCGCATCTGCAAAACTTAAAGCTGAATCCCTTGGCTGCACTCGGACCGCACTTGGTGGTTGGCCCGATGTACCACACTGGGCCGCTCAGCGGCGCGCGGTTACTTGCGGCAGGCGCCCCATCCGTCATTCTGACCAAGTTTGATCCAGAAAACACGCTCAAAACGATTGACGAATACAAAACGGCCTCCACGATCATGGTGCCAACACATTTTGTCAGACTACTCGCGCTCGATGAAGCAACCAAGGCGAAATACGATACCTCAAGCATGGTTCAAGTTAGCCATACTGGCGCTAAGTGCCCGGTTGATATTAAACGCGCCATGATTGAATGGTGGGGGCCCCTCTTTATCGATGCTTATGGTGCCAGCGAGGTCGGAACCACTTGCATGATCACATCAGCAGAGTGGCTCGAGCATCCCGGTTCTGTTGGTCGGAGCGTGCCTCCGTTCACGGCGCAAGTCCTTGATGATGACGGCAATCCGGTGCCGCCCAACACCGAAGGCAAACTCTATTTTGAAGACGCCACAGGCCGTGGCGTGGTTTACCACAATGATCCAGAGAAATCCGCAGCTGCCCATATCGCGCCGGGTATTTTCACCCTTGGCGAAATCGCTTACATGGACCCAGACGGGTATGTCTACATCACGGACCGCTTCAGCGACATGATTGTCTCGGGGGGCGTTAACATCTACCCCGCTGAAGCAGAGCAAGTACTGATTGATCACCCTCAGATATTGGACGTCGCCTGTATCGGTATCCCGCATCCCGTCATGGGCGAGGAGCTTAAAGCCATGGTGATTCTTAAAGACGGTACCCAGAATGCGCAAGCCGATGAGGTCATTGCCTTCTGCCGAGATCGCTTGTCACATTACAAATGTCCTAGAACTGTCGACTTTGTTGAAGACCTAGGCCGAAACACCATGGGTAAAATCAATAAGCGAAAACTACGCGAGCCCTTCTGGGCGGCCCAGCAAAGTTGAGTGCGCAACACCTCTTATTTATTCGGCATGGCGAGACGATCGCCAATGAACAGCAATTAGCGTATGGCGTCACCGAGTCACCTCTGAACGAAAAAGGCATCGCGCAAGCCCAAGCCGTGGGTCAATGCCTTGAATCCTGGCCGACGCCCTATCATCGGATTCTATCAAGTCCTCTTGAGCGGGCCCGTCACACAGCGGACCTTGTCAACCTTCCGCTGAATCTTGACATTGAAATTGACCCTGGACTCATTGAGTGTGATCTTGGCGATTGGGAAGGTATTACTTATCAGCAAATGCATGACTTCGGTTACGCCATGCACTCAATTAAAGATGATACGTTTGAGGGCCATGGTGGGGAAAGTCCCAACGCAGTTTTTAATCGCGTCGCCGCGACACTCACTAACGCCTGCGCTCGATACCCAAGCCAAAACCTGATTATCGTGAGTCACGGTAGTGCGATTGCTCACGGTCTTGCTGCAATCTTGCAGACTCGACCAAAATTTGGGTACCAATACTTAATGCACAATGGCGCTATTACAGAGGTTGTATTGAGCGAGGCACCTGAGATTCTGACCCTCAATAATTATGAACACTTGCCCGCGGCATTAAGGGCTGAAACTGGTAGACCGGACAATGCCCAACAAGCCTAATTTTCCAACGACCCTTTCAGAGCTAGACGCGAGCTGGCTGACGAGCGCCCTACAAGTAAGCCTCCCCGGCATTAACATCACGCACTTTGATGCCGAAACCATTGGGGTGGGATCCGGTTTTATGGGAGATTTGGCAAGGCTGCAACTGCATCACAACCACCTTCCGGACACCGCGCCGAGCAGCGTGGTGATCAAGTTTTCGAGCCATTTTGAGGCGACCCGACTGCTTGCTGGCCGAATGAACTACTATGGCCGAGAGCTCGGATTTTATAGCGACTGTGCTGGGCAGGCCGGGGTGTCGGTGCCTCAAATCTATTATCAACAAGCCCAAGCCGAAACCAATCACTTCGTCATGCTGATGCAAGACTTGTCACCCGCTGTGCCAACCGATCAGATTGTTGGCAATACCCTAGCGGAGTCAGAACAGGTCATGCTTGCTTTTGCTGATCTGCACGCGCAGTGGTGGAACAACCCAACCCTTGAACGACTGGCCTGGACTGCCCCGCTTACCCATGTTCAACCGATCGACGAGAGCCTCAGGTTGCTCAACGAAAGTATCGATAGTGCCGCTAAGACCGGTCGCTTCGATGCTTACCCCAATCTCAAAAAACTACAACCGCTACTACCGCCACTGTTTAAAATGGCGCCGCCGCCCCCCGAACCGTTTACGCTCGTTCACGGCGATCTGCGATCAGACAACATTTTTTTTATGCCTGACTCAAGCCTAGCTTGTTCAAAGCCGATTATTATCGACTGGCAGACGGCCGGAATTGGCCAGCCTATGACGGACATCGCACGCTGGTTGACCCAAAGCATCTCAATTGAGCAGCGTCAAAACCACGAGCATGACCTATTGAAGCGCTACCACGACCGTTTGGTTGCAAATGGCGTTAAAAACTATAGCTATAAGCAGATGCTGCAAGAATATGAGATCAACCTCGTGATCACACTCCTGATGTTTTCAATGAGCATGGATGAAATTGATCAGTCTTCCGAGCGGGCAGCAAAGCTATTCCATGCGATGTACAGCCGCCTTGATGCAGCGCTGGCGGATTGGCCTGTTGAGAAAACCCTAAAATTACTACCAATGCTCATCCCTTTCATGAAGATCAGCGTCTGGTTTAAAACCCACTTTAAGAGCAGCACAGCATGACCCAACAACCACTCAACACGATTAACCCCCTAGCCCCTGACGTCCTCGCTTGTCCTTACGCGTTCAATCAGCAACTCAGAGAGCAGGCGCCTGTTTACCACTGCCCGATTACCGACATCTATTTCATTTCGGACTATGGCAACGTGGTCGATATCGCAAAAAACGAGAAACGTTTCTCAAATGAATTTTCAATGATTCGAACGGGTAATGAACAACCTGTGATACCCGGACTAGAGGCCATTTTGAAAAAAGGATATCGCCGAGTCGATACCATGCTTACGGCGGATCCACCCCGTCAAAGACGTTACCGCTCGCTGTGCCAGAAACCCTTTTCTGCTAGCAGTGTCGCAAAACTACAACCCTACATCGAGCGCCTTGCTAACGAACTGATTGACGACATCATCGAGGACGGTCACTGCAACTGGATGGACGCTTTCGCTGTCCCCATGCCCGTGCGGATGATCGCCTATATTCTTGGCGTACCGCTAACAGATATGGCCCTATTTAAAGAATGGTCTGATGCCAATGTTTACGCGTTCTCCGCTGGTCAAACGCCAGAAGGCGCGCTCCACGCCGCGCAACTAACAGTCGATTTTCAACACTATTTCGCCGACAAAATTAAGGCGAGAAAAATCACACCAACGGATGACGTCCTATCGGATATTGTCAATGCGTCAGCAGACGGTGAGCACCCCATGGATGTAGAGGAATGTCTTTCCGTTATCTCACAACTACTCGTTGCAGGTAACGAAACGACCACCAGCACCTTTGCTGAAGGCATGCATTTGCTCGCTACGAACCCCGACCAGGTGAAAAAGGTGCAAGACGACCCGAGCCTCATTCCCAACATGGTAGAGGAAATGCTTAGGTTATCGACGCCAACTGCTCAAATGTGGCGTATTTGCAAAGAAGAAACAGAGATACATGGCGTCAAGATCCCCGCCGGCGCCGCGATGATGATTAAGTTTGCCTCTGCAAATCGAGACGCTACTCAGTTCCCAGACCCGGATCAATTTGATGTCACCCGAAACAATCTCAAAACCCAAATAGCTTTTGGACAGGGGGTCCATCATTGTTTGGGCGCACCACTCGCCCGGCAAGAATTAATTATTGGGTTCCAAGTCATTCTGAAACGGTTAACCAATTTTAGGTTGCCCGAGGGCCAAGGCGAACTTGAGTTTTTACCGAGCCTCTTGCTCCATCCGCCAAAAGATCTCAATCTGCTCTTTGAACCGCGCGTTTAGATAACGCTTTGATGCGCCAGCAAAAAAAAAATTTGCGCCGCGCCCCATTCGGAAAGGGGCTTTGTTGTACTCAAAAATATCATAGCGGGCTCACAACCTGCGGTACCCCGGAACGCACAGACGTCAAGGCAAGACCCGACAGACCTTTCTATTTAGGAAAGCCCTAACGTGACGACCCTATGATTCAAGTGCTGACAGCCTATCAAACCGCTTCAGGCAATATCCCCGATGGGGATGAAGCTGCACCGAGCAAGCCGTTTTGGGCGCTATCCACAGTTCAAGCGAGGCAGGCGCCCATCATTGTTAAACCCCGTGATTGGGTGCGCCTCTTAAGCCCCACCATAAAGCTGCGCGCGCCGCAGACGCCAAGTAACAGCGCACGCGACACCCACAACCTGTACTCGTTTTAAGGATAGCCATTTTGGAACTGACATTGACCGCCGCAGAACGCCTTTTTCAAACGGAAGTCCGCGCACTCCTAATTGCCGAGCTTACGCCTGAAATCATTGCGCTAGAAAACACCACGACGACATCACTCGGCAACAATGAGGCAGCAATGGCATGGCAGGCCATCCTTTATAAACGTGGCTGGGCAGGTGTCGCCTGGCCTGTAGAATTTGGCGGGCCAGGATGGACTTCTAACCAACGCTATATCTTTAACAGTGAATGTGAAAAATTCGGCGCACCGAGCCTGATTCCTTTGGGGCTGAAAATGCTCGCACCCGTTATTTTTAAATATGGTACGAAAGCGCAGCAGGATTACTACCTGCCCAAAATGCTCTCGGCAGATCATTACTGGTGCCAAGGCTATTCCGAGCCAGGGTCAGGCTCTGATCTCGCGAGTCTCAAAACACGCGCGGAAAGAGACGGTGATCATTACGTAGTTAACGGGACGAAGATGTGGACCACTCACGCACAATATGCAACCCACATTTTTTGTCTCGTCCGCACCAACTCGCAGGTTAAACCACAAGCCGGCATCAGCTTTCTGCTGATCGATATGGCGACACCTGGCGTTTTGATTAAGCCCATCTACACATTGGCCGGTGATCACGAGGTCAACCAGGTATTCTTCGACAATGCCCAGGTCCCTGTCGCAAACTTGGTCGGTCCAGAAAACGAGGGCTGGAACGTTGCAAAATACTTATTGGAATTCGAGCGTGGCGGCAGTGCGGTTGCCACAGGGCTTCGAGTCGAAATGGCAACACTTGAATTATTGTTACGCGATCTGCCGGGTGAACACGGGTTAAAAAAACGGGCTGCAGAAACGGATATCGAGTTGTTAGCAATGGCACAAATGGAAACCACCCTGCAAGCCAAGGTTGCGGCCGGCAAGAACCCTGGCGCGGCCTCTTCGCTGATGAAAATCAAGGCAAGCGCTCTAAAGCAAGCCATCTCAGCACTGAAGATGCAGGCCATAGCGAACTACAGCCTTCCCCATAACAATCGCCTTATGCTCGCGGACCTTCCAACCGTTGGTAGATCATCGGATCAGACCATTACCGCGGGTTATTTAAATGAGCGCGCTTCGTCGATATTCGGTGGTGCGCGAGAAGTTCAAAAGAACATTATTGCGAAATCGGTGCTCGGACTTTAGTGCCTTGATTAATGCTCGCCAAGGACCAAGAAGATCAACAGAACAGCCAGGCCTCCCCAGGAGATGTCGTGCAGTCCTGCCCTACGACAAAGCACGGCGACGGACCTTACAATAGCATCCCGGGCACTGACCAGATGTTAAAAAATCTCTTAGCGCGCCTTCGCAAAAATCTGTTTTATACTGTTTTTTGTCTCGTAGAAAGGCGCCTTTACAACACGGGACAAATCCCGTTGGCACGCGCCGCCTGCAAGGCGATTGGCAATAGGTTAAATACTTTTTTGAGGAGGGACAATCGATGGCGTCACCGCTCTTAATTAACGTGAACCCACTTGCGCCTGAAATTCTTGCCTGCCCGCATGCCTTTAATCAACAACTTAGAGAACAAGCACCCGTTTACCACTGCCCCGTCACCGGGATCTATTTCGTTTCAGATTATGACAACGTGGTCGCAATCGCCAAAAACGAAAAACTATTTTCAAATGAATTTGCCCAATTCCAAGCAGGCATTGAACAAGAAGAAGACCCTGAACTTGATGCCATTTTAAAAAAGGGCTATCGACGGGTGGAGACTATGCTGAAATTGGATCCACCCTTGCAGCGGCGTTATCGATCCCTTTGTCAAAAACCCTTCTCGGCCAATCACGTTGCCAAACTGCAACCCTACATACAAAAACTCGCCAATGAACTCATTGATGACCTAATCAATGAAGGCCAGTGCGACTGGATGACCGCATTTGCAGTACCCATGCCAGTACGAATGATTGCCTTTATTCTTGGTGTGCCGCTCACTGATCTGGACTTGTTTAAACAATGGTCTGACGCCAGCGTCTATCGATTCTCCGCAGGAAAAACCCGCGAAGGTGCACTGCATGCCGCCCAACTGACCGTCGATTTTCAGCATTATTTTGCGGACAAGATTAAAGCGAGACAAATCAAGCCAACCGATGACGTCTTATCCGATATCGTTAACGCATCAGTTGACGGTCAGCACCCGATGAACCTTGAAGAATGCCTGTCTGTTATCTCTCAACTTTTGGTTGCGGGCAACGAAACGACCACCAGCACCTTCGCCGAAGGGATGCATTTGCTGGCCACCCATCCCGAGCAGGTTCAGCTGGTTCAAGAAGACCCAAGCCTGATCCCCAACATGGTTGAGGAAATGCTCAGGTTATCAACACCCACCGCACAAATGTGGCGTATTTGTAAGGCCGATACCGAGATGCATGGCGTCCGAATTCCAGCAGGCGCCGCAATGATGATTAAATTTGCCTCTGCAAATCGAGACGCCGGTCAGTTTCCGGACCCAGAACGATTTGATGTCACCCGAAAAAATCTCAAAGCACAAATTGCGTTTGGACAAGGGGTACATCATTGTTTGGGCGCACCATTGGCACGGCAGGAGCTAATCACGGGCTTTCAGGTCATTCTGCAACGATTAACCCACTTCAGGTTGCCAGAGGGCGCAGGCCCACTCGAATTTTTACCGAGTACGCTGCTGCATCCACCAAAACCCTTTAAAGTACTGTTTAACCCACGAGCCGAATCGAATGGGTCAAAGCAACCATCGCCCGTACTTTGAGGGTTTTTTAGTCCATTAGTGGAGATTGAAAATTTTCGATGCACACAAATATTTCCAAACCGCTGACCTATTCGATGGCCAGCGGGTTAACCTAGTACCCATTATCGATTTTCAGGAGACCAAGTTATGAAAGCTGCCGTATTCCATAAACCGGGCGATGCCCTAACCATAGAAACCGTTCCCCAGCCCAGCATCTCGGACCGCGAAATGCTCGTCAAGGTTAGTCATTGCGGTATCTGCGGCACCGATATCCATGCCTCACGGGAAGGCCCCTTCATGGCCCCACCGGAAACAATTTTTGGCCACGAGTTTACGGGCGAAATCGTCGAGATTGGTAACGCTTTAGAGGGCGGAGCGTTCACGATCGGGGACCGGATCACATCACTACCCTTCATCGATGATAAAACGATCGGCCTTGGCAAAATATCAGGCGCCTACAGCGAATATGTCAAAGTTGGCTATGATCTCGTGGTCAAGCTACCCGATGCACTGAGCAATCGCGATGGTGCCTTGGTTGAGCCCCTAGCCGTCGGCCTTCATTCGGTCAAAATGGCGGGTAACATTGCAGGGAAAACCGTCCTGATCATTGGGGCGGGCCCGATTGGATTAACCTGCGCGATTTGGTGTCGGTTTTTTGGTGCCGCAAGAATTGTCATCAGCGAGATGTCAGAGGCGCGACTCAAAATGGCCGAAACCTTTGGGTTTACCGACTTCATCGACCCGAAAGGCGATGTTGCCGCACAATTTTCAAGCCTCACCGGTTCCGCGCCAGAAGTTCAGTTTGAGTGCGTCGGTGCGGTCGGTCTCATGCAAGAGTGTATCCAGCGCGCGCCAAAGCGCGGCCTCATCATGGGCATCGGTGTTTGCGATAACCCCGACACGATTGTGCCGCTCATGGCTTTCGGCAAAGAACTCACCATTCAATGGGCCGTTGGGTACGACAAAGAAGATTTTGAGTTCACAATCGAGATGATGATGCAGGGCCGCATTTCTGCAGAGGCGATGATCACCGAAGTCGTTTCACTAGAGCAGGTACCAGCTGTCTTTGAGGCGCTTAAGAAACCCACCAACCAGTGTAAAGTCCTGATTAATCTTGACTTAGACTAACGCTGGCGAGCAGGTTGCCTTGCACGGACCGCACGGCAACCTGCTCCGCATTAGGGTGCGACCATCAACTTACCCATGTGCCCACCTGAGAACAGCATGGTCAAGGCTTTGGGGAACTGCTCGATACCGTCTTCAATCTGCTCGGGTAATTTCAGTTTCCCTGCCAGCACCCATTCTGTGATGGCAGCTTGGATCTCTGCATAGTCTTCTGCAAACCGCATGACCGTAAACCCCAGCATGCTGGCATTTTTCTCAGGGATTTTTAGGTAATTCGACGGGCCTCGAACATCCCCCGTCCGCTCGTATTGCGAGACCGCGCCGCAAATCACGACCCGAGCACGCTCATTAATCTGCAGCAGCACGATGTCCAATATTTCACCACCCACATTATCAAAAAACACATCGATCCCGTCCGGCGCCGCAGCGCTGAGCTGGCCCGCCAAATCATCTGCTTTATAATCAACCGCCGCATCACATCCGATTTCGTTCAACAAATAATCGGCCTTCGCAGACCCGCCAGCAATACCAATGACCCGCGCGCCAAGATTTTTTGCAACCTGACAGGCGCAGGAACCAACCGCCCCAGCAGCGGCTGACACAACGACCGTGTCGCCTTCCTTGATCTGCGCCACTTTGGCCATGCCTGCATACGCCGTCATACCCGTTGCCAGCCCCAAAACCCCTAAAGAACACCGAGCCGGCAACTCGCTTTCATCCAACTTCTGTAACATCGCACCCGGCAGCTTCGCATGAGTTTGAGCACCCACAGGGCCAAAGACTGCATCGCCCTGATTCAAGCCATCAAACCGGCTATCGACAACACGTGCCGTACCGAGCGCCATCACCGCCTGGCCCAAACCGGCAGTCCCATGAAACGCCCCTTCATCAAAGGTCGTTCGAATAAAGGCATCAACGGACAAATGCTCGACCTGGAGTAACACTTCACCTGGCTCCAGCGGTGTGTGCGTTTCATCAAAGACGCCCATATCAGTTTCTTTCAGCGCGCCAACGGGCCGGTTCAATAAAACAATTTTTTTACTCTGCATCTAATCTCTCCTGAGATTTCAATTTTAAATTCATACCTCAGTTCAAAGGCCGGTTAGATCCGACGACATCATCAGGATAGCCCTATGATGCGCGGCAATTTTGAGATCAAACCTTAACATTAATTAAGGATCCAATTTTTCAGCAAATCAGAGCGGTCGTCCAAGCGCCAAACCACCCAGTTATTGCGCGCAAGATTCGCTTACCCTTTTCCCATACCCTAAACCTCAATCGTCTCTGGGCAACCTGACAGTCCGCGCTTTTTTTAGTCTATCAGCACGCTTTTCCAGAACACCCGAAACAGTCTCCCTATGAATTAGGGTCCACCAGAAACTCGAATATTCTGACCCGTCACCCAAGCCGAGGCCGGCGCGAGCAAGAACAGCGCCGCGGCACCCAGATCAGTGGGCGTGCCGAGCCGGCCCGCAGGCAGCTTCAACATCTTTTCAAGATTGGGTAGATCGTCATTTTCTAGCCGCAATGCTTTCATCATAATCTCGGTTGGAACAGCGCCCGGCATAATGCAGTTCACCCGAATTCTAGGACCAAGCTCTTGAGCAAACGTTCGAGTCATCATATTTACGCCGGCTTTTGCCGCAGAATAATGGCCGGATCCCGCAATGACATCTTCAGCCGCAAGCGACGAAATGTTTAGAATGCGTCCTTCCGCCATCACGGCAGCCGCAATTCGAGTGCACTGCCAGACCGCCGTTAAGTTTAAGTTCAGCGTTCGATCCCATTCTGCTCGATCTAACTTATGGAGCGACCTTTGAACACTGGACCCGCCCGCATTATTGACCCACATATGCAGGCCCCCAAACGTTTCGACCGCAAAATCCGCTAAGGCTTGCACCGCTGCCTCGTCCGTAACATCAGTTGCGAGCGCTGCAGCGCTGCCGCCCGCGGCATTAATTTCGCTCGCGACCCGTTCAATTTCTTCTTGTCGTCGCGCGGCACAGACAACATGCGCACCGGCTGCGGCCAGGACCTTGGCAATACCTTCACCAATTCCCCGTCCAGCGCCTGTCACGACGGCAGTCTCGCCCTTTAAGTTGAAAAGTTGTTCGATCATAGCCAGTTTTCCTTTGCGTTTTCGGTAGTTGAAAACCGTCAAGCTTGCCGGTTTAATGGAGGATCGGTCAAGTCTGGCCCTAGGATCCAACTGAAAGAGGTTGAGGGAGCGTTATATGTCAAAAGAGCAACTTATCGCGGTCGCTAAAAATAACCTGGCACATGCCGAGGCCGGCACTATTCAGCAAACTGAAGATTTTTTAAAGGTTCCAGCGACGAACTACTACTGCCCTGAGCGCTGGCAAAAAGAGATAGACCAAATTTTTAAACGCGTGCCTTTGTTGCTAGCGACCACCGCGGAACTACCAAACCCCGGAGACTATAAGGCCCTCGAGGCCGCGGGCACACCCGTCCTGATCAGCCGTACCAGCTCAGGTGATGTTCAAGCGTTTTATAATATGTGCAGTCATCGCGGCGCACAAATCATGCCTGTCGGACACGGCAACACCCATCGATTTACCTGCCCCTATCATGCCTGGACCTATAATTTAGAGGGCGATCTGACCGCGATCTATGCAAATAAGGATTTTGGCGACCTTGATAAGAGCTGCCATAGCTTAACGGCGCTCCCTTGCCTTGAACGCGCGGGACTAATTTGGGTCACACTCAACCAGAACAGCACGCTGCCGATCGAAACATTTTTATCCGGATATGATGACCTACTCGCCGAATTTGGCTTTGAGACCTGGCATCATTTCAAGAGCCAGGCGGTGCAAGGTCCTAACTGGAAAATAGCCTATGACGGCTATATGGACCTCTATCACTTACCCATTCTTCACAAAGACACCTTTGGACCCGATTATCCAAACCGTGCAAACTATTACAATTGGGGACCTCACCAACGCGTTGCCGGGCCCGATCCTCGGCTAGCGCAGTATAAAGACCTCGCGCCAGAGGATTGGCCAGATCAAGCATTGACCTCCGGGGTTTGGACCATCTTTCCGCACATCTCGATTGCGAGCTTTGATGGGGGCGGCCGCAGCATTATGTTGTCACAACTGTTTCCGGGCGATACACCTGGCACCTCGGTCACAATTCAGCATTACCTCATGGAAGATGAGCCCGATGAAGCGCAAACAGAAGCGGCGTTGACACAATTTGAATTTTTAAAATACGTGGTACAGGAAGAGGACTACGCAACGGGTCTTAGACAGCAAAAAGCACTTGAATCCGGCGGCAAACCTTTCGTTCTATTCGGAAAAAATGAAGGCGGCGGGCACCACTTTCATCATTGGGTCGACCTCCTACTCAAAACAGAGGATGCCGACTTGCCCGCGTTGTTCGACGAACATAAAACTACTTTCTTTTCAGCAAAAAAACAGGATTAGAGCCATGGATAAAGCGGAAAATCACGAAGCCGTCTCGATTTATTACCTAGACCCAGAAGACCGCGACGCACTGCTTTTAGAGCAAAAAGAGTGCGTTTTAAACTGGTGTACTCAGGACGAATGGCCGATGGGGGTTATACATTCCTACATCTACCGAAACGGGAAAATCTGGATCACAGCGGGCGCCCATCGCCACCGCGTCTCCGCGCTACGCAGAAACCCAAAGACCTCGGTCGTTATTACCTCCAAGGGTACTTCCATGGACGCTGGAAAGTCGATCACGATAAAAGGCCGGTGCGAGATTCATGAGGACAAGGCGATCAAGGACTGGTTTTATCCGGAGCTGGCTCAAGCCCTGCGCGGCACACCCGAGGAGGTTTCGGCCTTTGAGAAGATGCTCGACTCCCCGCTTCGGATCGTGCTGGAGATTACCCCCGAAAAGTGGATCACCTATGATGGTGCCAAAATGCGGGATCACACTCAAGGCACGTTAGACCCCGCCAGGCTCGCCAAACCCCTCGAATCTGATGCGGTGCGCTTGCAAAAAGAGAAGGCAAAACGGAATCTGTCCAATGACTGATTTTAAACATATTCTCGTCGATGTACCCTGCCCAGGCGTAAGCCGCATCACGCTGAACCGACCCGAATCGAGAAATGCCCTCAACAATACCTTGCGAGGCGAGCTCTACGGTCAACTAGAAGCTAATGACCGGGATGCTGACATCCGCGTCACCATCATCCGCGGTGCCGGCAAGGCCTTTTGCGCCGGTTACGATTTGAAGGCCAATAACCGAGCCGACCAACCCTTCCATACAGCGGGCGGCGACGGGAATTGGGCACGCCATGTGGTTGATGGCTTCTTTAGAGTCTGGGATCTTGCAAAGCCTGTCATTGCTCAAGTTCATGGCTATTGTCTGGCCGGCGGCACGGAACTCGCGACGTCTTGCGATCTAGTCTATGTCGCTGAAGACGCCAGCATTGGCTATCCCGTTGTTCGTTCTATGAGCCCACCGGACAATCAATTCTTTCCGCATTTGCTAGGACTACGCAATGCCATGGAGATGATGCTAACCGGTAACGCGATTTCTGGTATTGAAGCGGCAGAGCAAGGCTTCGCCAACCGAGCCTATCCTGCGGCAACATTAGACGCAGAGGTGTTGGAAATCGCCGAGCGAATAGCCAAAGTGCCGTCGGATCTTCAACAAATGAATAAGCGCGCTGTTCATCGCCAGATGGAACTCATGGGGGTTCGCGCCGCGATCCGATCGGGCACCGAGATACAGGCTCTGGCCTTTCATACAGAATCAACGAAGGCGCATTTCAAGGAGCTCGCAGCGGGTCTGACCACAGCCTTAACATCGAGAGATGAAAAGTTTGGCGACTATCGAACCAAGGAACAAGACGTATGAGCGGACCTCTTTCAGGCATTACAATTCTAGATCTCACCAGCGTGATTTCTGGACCACTCGCAACGGCCATTCTTGCGGATCAAGGCGCTCGAGTGATCAAAGTTGAGAATCCCGCGGGTGACAGCATGCGAATGGGCGGCGCTTTAAACCGCGGGGTCTCTAGCCTCTTTACAGCCCTGAATCGCAATAAAGACTCGATCGTCTTAGATCTTCAGCAGGCATCCGGCATTTCGGCGATCAAATCGATGGTGGCCTCGGTCGACATCCTTATTCAGAATTATCGTCCCGGCGTGATGGAACGGCTAGGCATCGGCTATAGCGATTTAAAAGCTATCAACCCCCAACTTATTTATGTCTCGATTAATGGCGTTGGCACCCACGGCCCCTATTCGGACCGACGCGTTTACGACCCGGTAATTCAAGCCTTCGCTGGTTTTGCCAGTGCACAAGCGATGAATGGCCAGCCAGAGCTTATCAAAATGATGGTCTGCGACAAGATCACCGCGCTCACTGCCGCGCAAGCCGTTTCAGCGGCCTACATCGAGCGATTGACCAGCGGCCACGGCCAGCAGGTTGAAATTTCAATGCTTGAAGCTTGCCTGTATTTTATTTGGCCCGATCGCTTTTTCTCCGAAAGCTTCGTTGAAACCCCTGAATGGCCTGGCGCAGACATCACCACGATGTACCGCACTCTGGCGACACAAGACGGCCATGTCACTCTAATTTGTGTTCAGCACGGCGAATTTCAAGGGATGTGTCGTGCACTCGCCCGCCCGGACTGGATCGAAGATCCAAGGTTCGCGGATTTGCCATCGATGTATGCCAATTTCGCGCAGTTGGTCGACGACATTGCGCAAGAAGTCGCGAAATGGTCCACCGCTGACCTGAGCGCCCGGTTTGCAGCCGAAGATGTCCCGCACGGGATCGTTCTAACGCCCGCAGAAATCATCAATGACCCCCAAGTTGAGGCCTCTGAAATCATTAGCGTGATTGAGGACCCCGTTGCCGGCGCGATGCGTTTGGTTGCGCGCAACGCGCGCTTTGGCAATCACGCTCCCAATCCGATCCGCCCTGCCCCAGCGTTGGGTGCGAGTAACACATCGATTCTTGAAGAATTTGAAGTGCCACACTGAACCTCGCCAGATACTTTGACCCCTTACAAGACCACGTTAGTTTAGGCGGCTAGCACGCCGCTTTGGCTGTTTGGCGCTTTAAGCCTATCAACCCAGACTCGATCAAAACCTTTTAGTCACACAAAGCTGCTATCAAGGTTTCGAAACAGGTCAGGAAAACGCATCCAATGCCTGCCAGACTCTGTGGACCGACCTGCATTAAGGCTTTAGTGCTGATTTGATCTACGATGAAACCCACTGGGATGCGTCAGAACGACGCTCACATCCCAGTGATAATCATAGGCTAACTTTTGCGCTGAGCTTGCGCTCGAATGATCTCAGCTCCTTTCGGGTCGACCGCCATACCATGTACCTGCTGATTGTTCGCATGCCCAAGCTGTTGAAGCGACATTGCCGCTTGTAGCGCCGTCCATAGCCCCTGACTGTCCTGCATTTGATTGACCGACTGTTTAGCCAACTTCAACCCGAAGCTCGGTCGCTGGGCAATGTGCTCCGCCATGTCGGTCGTAAACTCGGTTAGTTCGCCGCGCGGCACAACATGATTCACCATACCAAACGATTTAGCATCTTCTGCTGAGATTGCCTCACCCGTAAACAACATTTCTTTGGCCTTACGCACGCCCACTTCCCACGGATGCGCAAAATACTCTACCCCATTGACCCCAAAGGCCACCACGGGGTCAGAGAAGCTAGCATCATCGCTTGCAATAATCATGTCGCAAACCCAGATCAACATCAGCCCGCCTGCAATCACTTTACCTTGGACTTCCGCAATGATTGGCTTGGGGATATTCCGCCAGCGCCAACACATTCCAAGATAAATTTCCGCTTCGACGGCCCAGGATCCTTCCGAGCCGGGCAGATCAAAGCCACCCCAGGTTCCGACTGTTTCAAACTCAGACAGCTTGGCGCGGTCGCGCAAATCATGCCCAGACGAAAAATGCTTGCCGTCAGCCGCCAGGACGATGACATTAACCTCGTTGTCCTGCGCGGCCAAATCAAAAGCGGCATTGAGCTCGTAAGTCATTTCTCGGTTCTGAGCATTCCGCGCCTCATCTCGAGAAATGACGATTCTCGCAACACCGTTTTTCACCGGCTCGTACCGGATAGTTTTAAACGTCTGACTCATAGTTACCCCTTATTCATGAAAACGAAAGGTCCGGTGCCGGCTATTACCGACAGGCAGGCACCACTGGATCCTACCCTTGTTGTTGAACTGCAAATTAAATGCCCGTTCATCCTAATCATCTATTGCGCCATAGACAATGTTCTTCAGTTGGCCCCTAAAGTTAAAGGTCGAGGACGGCATGAGCTGGGTCATAAAGATGATGGCCAATTCCTCACTTGGGTCCACTGAAAAAATCGTTGACGCTGCGCCTCCCCAATAAAAGTCTCCTACCCCAATCTGCCCTGAAGCCACCTCACTCAAATTCAACGCGAAACCCAGCCCGAAACCGATGCCTTCATAGGCCGTTTCAGAAAAACTGCCCATCGCCATCTGTGCTAAGTCACGATAACCACCCAAATGATTTTGCGTCATCAGCGCGAGAGTCCTGCGACTCAAGATTCTCTGATCTCGCCAGCATCCCTCTTGGATCAACATCTGGCAGAAATTTAAATAATCCTGACTGGTACTCACCAGGCCGCCTCCGCCAGACTCGAAAACCGGCGGCTTGAGATAATCGCTCGTTCTCGGGTCATCGATCAGCGCCAAAGTTTTATCGGGTCCACGATGATAGTTCGCCGCAAAGCGCGCGGCCTTCGCCTCCGGAACATAAAAGCCCGTATCGTGCATCTCTAAGGGCTCAAAGATCTCCCCCCTCAAATAGTCTCCCAGCGAGCGTCCGGAGAGCGCCTCAACCAAATAACCACAGACATCGGTTGCGTAAGAGTACAACCAAGCATTTCCGGGCTGAAAGTGCAGCGGGAGCGCTCCGAGCGACGCCACAAACGATTGAAGGCTCATTCCCGAATGCCGATCCAAGCCCGCGTCGCGATACATTTCATCCACCGGATGGTGACCGTTACCATATGACAACCCGGCGGTATGACTCAAAATGTGCCGAAACGTCACGGGCGACGCGAGGGACTCTAAGTTTTTCGCGTCATTTGCGCCAATGCCAGAATAAACCATCATATCCCGCCACTCCGGGATCACCCGTGAAATCGGGTCATTGAGTTGAAACAGTCCCCGCTCGTATAACTGCATAAGCGCCACTGAGGTCACGGGCTTGCTCATTGAATAGATGCGGAAAATCGTATCGTCCTGAACGGGCGTTTGTGCATCGAGATCTGCGTGACCCAGCGAGGAGAAGTAGCCGATCACACCTTTGCGCGCAACCAAGGTCTGACAGCCTGGTAATTTTCCCGTATCAATATAATTACGTTGCAGGTGATCCGTAATGCGCTCGAGACGAGACCTTGATAATCCCGCAGCCATCGGATTGATATCCATTGCCTTTTCTCCTCAACCGAGTTCTCTGCTTTAACCACAAAGATAGCACAGGACTTGCTCGCTCGGGCGGGTTCGCTCTGGAAGGAACGCTGCTTTATTACGATTCGGATCCGTTTTTTGCTAAACTCACCGTCCGAAACGCAAGACCATCCCAGCTGATTGGGATAGCAGAAACCGTGTGACTGAGGAGCCTAGCGTTCATGAGGAATTCAACCGCTGTCGATGACCATCAAAATCTGGCGAGTAAAACCTACCTCAGCAAAGCGATCGACGTCTTTAGTGAACACGACTTAGACCAGCTCTTAATTCATTGTCGCCGCAACAATGCCGCCACCTCTGTGACGGGTGCCCTTTTGTATCACAACGGCTACTTTATGCAGTTAATTGAAGGTCCGCTTGGTGCCATCAACTCGACCTACAATCGTATTCAAGCAGACTCGCGGCATGAGGTACTGAGCATATTGTTTGAAGATCAAATTAGTGCGCGCTTTTTCCCAGACTGGACCATGGGCTATCGCGCAGAAGATGACATGCCTTCCGGCTCGCTCAATACGATTTATGAAACCGCGAGAACCTCAACAACTCGATTCCCGATCAACGATTTTCTACTCATGTTCGGCGATTCAAATTAAGAACCGCGTGTCCTCTCAACCACCAAAACGATAACGCAATTTAACCACTAGACTGCTTACGACCGGGTCCTGGAACGCATCGCTCAACAAGTCTCCAAAGGCATCTGCTTCGGTCGGGGGCAGTTGATTACCGCGATTGTAAACCACATAGAAGTCAGTCAGGGGCGCAATTTCCCAACGGTAACGGACTTGTGTTGTCAAAAGGCTGACTGTGAAATCTCGAGGCGCCGCTGCTCCCTCCGAAGGCTGTAGCGCGCCATCCGCACTAGGGATCCGGTAAGCTTGCGTTTCGTAGGCCTTAACACCGGCCCATTGGAAACTGAATTTGATTTGATGGCCTGCTGCTAAAAACCAATTTAGATCAAAGCTTGGTTGCAAGTCGATGGCATCAAATGCGCCAAATTCGCGCCCATTCTGATAAACCACCCAGCCCTTTCGCCGCTTGTACGCCACATCGAGGTCAAAGTAGAGGCTGTCTGATAACCGCGCGGTGACCCCTGCCGTCAAATTGAGCGTCCAGTCGCCGAGGTCTTCCTGCAGGCCGCCAACGCTGGTCGAAAAGCTCAGTGGCTGGCTTGCGTCCGTTGCCCATAAAGCATTCAGCCAAATTCGAGCCGACGTTTTATACGCGCCATTGCCTCGACTGTTGCGATCTTCATACCGGCTAGGCAAATACGCTACCGCCGATCGAATGGTATTGCGGCCCGTCAAGACCAACGTATTTCGCCAGAAGATACCTTGATCGACAACCTGCCCTGCGGTGAGGTTCTCTTGATGCCGAAAAATAAGTGTTCCACGCGCCGCCTGAAACCAACGCCCCGGCTTTGGATACGCATAACTTAAAAGGTACTGACCACCGCGATAATTATTGCGCCGTAAAAAGCCTAGATCATTGAGGTTGACCTTCGAATCAAAATATTCAAATTCAAATTTATGCTGAATCGCAGAACTCGCGGCATAACGCACGTCGAGCACGCCGCCTCGGCCAGTTTCCGCGGCCCGGTCACTTTGAACCAGCTGCAAATCCAAACCGAAAAGCCCGCTACCCAAGCCATAGTGCACGTCGAGTCCGTGCACGGTGGCCTCGTACCGCGGCCCAACAACTTGGGTGCCAAGATAACCTAAACCCAGCCGGCTCTCATTCTTTCGCTCATACAGGAGCCTCAAAACGCTGAAATCACGACCGGCATCGATGATCTTTTGATCACGGCCTAAAACATCTGTTGCACGCCATGAGACCTCATCCTCAATGGCTGTCATCGCACCATAGCGAAAGCCATTGGCGCCACCGGTAAGCTTCACCGCACCCAAAAGGTTCGTTGGTAAATTCCGCTCCCCGCGAGCAGGCGCGATCGCCTGTGGGACGTCGACTTGATTGGCTGTTCCCCCGATGCGCCGGGTATTGAGTAGACTAATGGGTGCCGGCATAAAATCGGTCACGAAAACCCGCCGAGAGGTCGTGGCAAAGTTTTCATTGGTCGTTTCGCGCAAACTATTACCTGAATTTGCTCTCGGCGTTGTTTCAAACACCTCGCTACCTTCCAAAAAAAATAATCGCTTCTCAGGGAAAAACGTCTCAAGCGCCGTCAGATTCAGAACAACATCATCGGCCTCAACCGCCCCAAAATCCGGGTTCAAGGTGGCGTTGACCGACACTAAGCTGTTGGGCTGCCAGGTAATATCAACACCAGCGCGAGCCGTTTTTTCATCTCGCGCGTCATCGATCGTTCCGGATAGAAACGGGATCAAGCTCCATTGCATGCGAGGCTCAACGCCCTGCAACTGCATCTCGTTGAGCGCGGTCACAAACTGGGGAGAGGAATATGAATGACCTGGCCATTGATAGCGTTCGTTTTCACTCGAAATCTGACGACTCGCAGCAAACCCGATTGTTCTTAAGACATCTGATTCAGGCAAATTCATCATGGACCAAGGCAGATAAAGCTCAACACTCCAGCCGTTCTCGGTGATTGCGGACTTTCCAATCCAAGGACCATCCCAATCATTGGTATAACGCCGCTCCGGAAGCACTTTGCCATCCATGACAGCGTCGCCCAGGGCAACAATAAACCAATAGGCAAACAACCCGGCGCCAGTGGTATCCAAGGTAAACCCAAAGGTGTCTCGATCGATGAACTGATCCCGAGGGGTCAACCTTTTAACCAAAGATCGGACCGGTTGTTGCATCACAGCGGAAACAAAAAAGCCTTTTTCGGTCGCAAAAACGCGTATATCGGTTGGGTAGCCACCCGGCTCCCCGGTCCCTGGCACTGCCACAATCATATTGTCAAAGGAAGGAAGATCCTCCCAGACAGCTTCGGTAACACGGCCGTCTATTTTGACATCGACAGCCGCATGAGAACGGGTTTCAACCGATATGCGGTGCATCGGAATACGGTCCAATTCGCCTATGACCTCTTGGGCACCGGGCTTGGCATTCAACCCAGACACAAAACTTAAGCTGAGGGTGAGGCAAACAATCCAACGCTTGGAGGTACTTTCGAACATAGGTGAAACTCCCTGATACCTTAATCATGATCCTTTCGTCAGATCTCGTCTAGCATCAGATCAAGGCCCATCACTCCCGTTTATCACGCCTACGCGATCAATGTCGTAGTGTTCCACCGCTGCAATAACCGAGTTGATTATGGGCAACATGATGCGCGCAGGCTTAATCCACTTCGGCGCCCAAAACAGCCGCTTTTAGAAACGCTTTCGCAAGCGTAAATCAAGGCCGCAAGCTCAATCCCCAGCACCCCACACTGTCCCTAACGAAGTCCTTCTTGGTTTACACCAAAACCTCAGATTTCCATCAAAGCTTCAAACATGTTTGAATCTGGGAAAAGGAGGCCACCATGAACTTAACCGAATGGTCTTGGCTATTTTTAGGGCTGTACATCGCCCTCATGGTCGGGATCGGCCTATATGCTCAACGCAAAATCAAACATGCCGACGATTTCGCAACGGCTCGCGGCGCTTATGGACCCTTTTTCCTTGCGTTGGCATTCGCCGCCTCAACTGCCAGTGGTGCAACGTTTTTAGGCAGCCCGGCGCTTAGTTACGAGTGGGGGCTGGCGGCAAATTGGGGCAATTTCCTCTATCCCATTGGGGTTTATGTCGGCATTTTGATCTCGATGCGGCTGATCGCAACATCCGGCAATCGCTTTGGTAACCGATCGATTCCAGAGTATCTTGGCGACCGCTATCAATCAGAATTCATGCGACTGGCCGTGTCCTTGTTGTCCTTGGTTCTATTTTTCTATCTCGCTGGACAGCTCGTGTCAGGCGTGGTCATGTTTGAAATTATGCTTGGTCTTGACGCCGAGTGGGCCCTCGGGATTACAACGCTTGTTTTATTGTTTTACGTGGTTTTAGGCGGCGCGCATGCGGACATCCTGACCGACGGCTTTCAAGGCGCACTGATGCTGATTCTGGCTGTTCTCGTGATTGGTCTAACGCTTATGGGTTACGGCATCGATGGCGGCCTATTTGCCCTTGTGGACAACCTGGAGGCCCAAGACCCGAACCTCGCCACGGCGCTCAATCCCAGCACACCGCTTTATCATTCCTGGTGGTCGATCTTCGTTATTGCCTTTGCGCACATGCCCCTTGGCCTGCTACCGCATTTAGGCAACAAACTGTGGGCCCTGGATTCCACTCAAGACCGATTCCAATTTGTTAAGCTCGCCGCCCTGTTTGGCTTAATGCTGGGCATGCTTGGGCTTGGCGGATTGCTCGCCCGCGCCTATTTTGGCGACGCATTGTATGCAGAAGGTGCTAATCCCAATCAGGCGCTACCGCTCCTATTTATCGAAATTTTTCCCACCTGGCTTGCCGCGCTCATTGGTATTGGCGTCCTATCGGCCGTTATGAGTACCGCCGACGGCCTCGTTGTGTCGTCCTCTCAAATCATTGCGAACGACCTCTATCGCCGAACATTTGTTCCTATGTTCCATCCAGATATTGATCCAGAACGGCTGGATCGCAGAATTCTACTGATTTCTCGCGTTTCAACCGTCGGGGTGCTACTCATCTGCATGATCATGGCGTGGTCTTTAATGGATGTGAACGTGTCTTTAATCGTCTGGATTGGCGTTGGCGGCATGATGGCTGCCTTTGCCGGCCCTCTGGTTGTGGGCGCGCTCTGGCGCGGCGTGACGTTGGCGGGCGCCGTTGCGGGCCTCCTAGGTGGTTTTGCGATCTTTATCGTCGCGCACGCACAATTGATTGATCCGCAATGGCTTGTTGGCACCTTCGCCTATCTGCCTGCGCTATGGCTTTATGAAGAAGGCCCGAATCCCTACTCCTGCGCCGTGATGGGAGAGATTGCCTCGGTGCTTTTAACCGTACTCGTCTCTAAGTTATCCAAGCCACTGCCCAAGGCCCACTTAGACTTAATGTTTAATGACCCAGCCGATGCCTAGTAAAGACGCTCAAAAATCAGATGCAAAGGCCGGGCATCTTTGCGCACGTACGACTGCCGAAAAGATTGACGCTATTGAAGGGTGCAGGCTTAGCGCGCGTCCTCTGATCGGGACACTAAGTCTTTCGACTAAAAATCGAGCACGGCCTACCAGCAGGGTTTAGAGCACATCTTGCCAATGCTGATTAATGGCTTCAAACTCATCGAACTAATTTGAGGGCGCAAACTCATGGATGGTATTCATGATCTAGGCGGACAATCCGGCCATAGCACGCTGGGGTATCACCGCAATGAGCCAGTATTTAAAGACCGCTGGGAAGCCACCGTTTTCACCATGGTTCGAGCATCAGCCCAAGCGGGCGCCTACACCAACATCGATCAATTCCGGCATGCCGTTGAACGGATTGATCCAAAAGCCTACCTCGAGCACGGTTACTATGGCCGCTGGCTCGGGGCGGTTGAAACCTTGTTTGTCGAAGCCGGCATTCTGACAACGGCTGAAATCACCGAGCGCGCCGCTCAGTTAGGAGCAGGCCCCGATGATCTCATCGCAGCGCGACCTAGCCGAACTAAAATCCAAGCAACGGGTATTCCGGCCAAACGCAATCCGGTAGGCGACCCACCTTGGTTTAAAGTAGGCGACCCTGTTCATACTGTTCAAGCATCGCCCCTAGGTCATACCCGGCTGCCCGGTTACGCTCGGAACAAAGAAGGCTTAATCACGGCGTGCCAGGGGCTATGGCCTTATCCCGATCTCCGAGCCCACGGTCATGGCGAGCAATCACAATACCTTTACACGGTTACTTTCAATAGCCTGGACCTCGGTTTTTCAGAGGCCTTTGAGCTTAACTTGGATTTATTTGAGCCCTACCTTAGCTTAATCGAGACAATCCTATGAGTGATCAGCCTTCTCCGCAAAGTCTTCGCACCGAAGCCATCGAAACGTTGCTAATCGAAAAAAAATTATTGACCAGTGAAGCCATCGATACAGTCTTAACCACTTTTTCTGAACAGGTCGGGCCGATGAACGGCGCCAAGTTAGTGGCACGCGCCTGGGTTGATCAGAGTTTTAAGGCACGCTTGCTCGAAGATGCGACAACCATCGTTCAAGAGTATGGTTTTGAGGGTGGACAGGTCGACAAGCTGATCGTCAAAGCCTGCTCCGAGTCGGTTCACCATGTTGTCGTTTGCACCCTGTGTTCTTGTTATCCTTGGGCGGTTCTTGGCTTACCCCCACGCTGGTACAAGGACCCCGGGTATCGCTCAAGAATCGTTCGAGAGCCGCGCAAGGTGCTGACGGAGATGGGACTAACCTTGCCCGAGACCACAAGTATCAAGGTCTGGGATTCCTCTGCTGAGATTCGATATCTGGTGCTGCCGCTGCGCCCTGCTGGCACCGAAGACCTAGATGAAACGGCGTTAGCTGAGCTGATTACTCGAGATGCAATGATCGGCGTCGCGGCAATCGAGCCCCCATCATGACCGATCTCGAGTTACACGGTGAAACCGCACCGCCCATGAGCAATGGCGAAATAATATTCGAGGCGCCTTGGCAAAACCGCTTGTTCGGCATTGCCGAAGCCATGTATCAACAAGGATATTTCGACAGAGACACTTTTCGCGTTTACTTAATTCGAGCCATCACGCACTGGGAAACTGAGAATCTGGGTCAAACCGATCAAAATTACGCTTACTTTGACTGCTTTCAAAATGCGCTCACACAGCTGCTTCAGGACAACGCACTGCTCGAGACAAGCGCTCTCGAGCATCGAATACTTGAACTCCAAGCACGCCCCCACGGTCATGACCATCACGATCACGATCACGATCACGATCACGATCATTAAGGTGCATGAAATCCCCGGTAGAACGTCATCGGTTAGACCGGCAGCGGCCAATCCTTTAAGGGCTAATAACTATGAATGAACAGGAACCTCAAACCCTAACCCCTAATAATGACGATCTTCGTCAGTACCAAGAACACGGCGCAGCCAAAGCCCTGCAATTAGGTAACCGCGGCCCGCTGAAGCTAGATGCACAAGGTCGCCTCGATTCACACATCTTAGATCAATATAAAGCACTCGGGTTCTATGTTTTCGAGGGCGTCCTAGACAATCAGGAACTGAGCGAGCTTGAAGCCGACATTCAAGCCATTCAAAAACGCGCCCCTGCGTCGCCAAAAGCCACCGTTGATCAAAACGGTCACGCGGCGCTTGGGCAAGACCTAGCCGGCAAAAATTTTGGCTGGGTTGCCCCTTTAAGCGATCCTGTAGGCGGCACGAGTAAAAATCAGGGACGCCATCCAGTCAAAATGCATGAGCCTCAACCTCCAAGCGATGCGCCGGATCATGTCTTGCAAATTATATTGGGCTCACTGCAATTTTCAGATGCCTGTCTCCGCCTTTATGGCCATCCCCAATTATTGGCCGTAGCCGAGGCTGTCAATGGATCCGACTTTACCCCCTTCAACGAGGCCATTTGGCTCAAGCATCCCCATCTCGGCGGCTCGGTTGCCTGGCACCAAGATGGCACCACACAATGGGACCGGCCTGATTTCGATGAAGGGACCCATGGCTTTAATTTTATGGCGCAGCTTTACGGGAGCGATGCGGAAAATGGCCTTTGGGTCGTCCCCGGCTCCCACACTGGACCGGCAGATATCAAAAAAATGATGTTGGATGCAGGTTCTGATCGACTCACTAACGCCGTCCCCATGATGTGTGCGCCAGGCGACGTGGCAATCTGTAATCGACAAGCCGTGCACGGCAGCTTTGCGAATACCTCAAGCAAGCCTCGAGTGACTCTCAATTTTGGTTTTCATCGGCGAAGCTCTGTCTTCGGTTCGATCGGAAACGGCATCCACAGTCCGGCAACTGTTTACGATTCTGAACGCATTTTTGAGCGCGCCAAAATGATCGGGTATGGCATCTCAGCAAGAGCCCAACACCGACCGAATGAGTCCTCGTATGCGTATGCACCGCTCAAGGCCCATACGATTACCTGGGATGAAGCCGTAAGACCCGTCATTAAGGATTATAATTTATTGGACTTGGGCATTTAATACGCTCAACCTCAATCGCTGCCACCCAATGTCAAACTGACGTTATGATTGGCCATAAACTGGTATTAAATTGAGCAATCCATCCTATGAAAGTTCCTTTCCTCAACCCTGAACCGCTCACCCACGAGACTTTTTTACCGTTTGGCGACCTTCTTTCTGCAGAGAGCTGCACGGATATCCGCTCGATCAACGAAGGCCATACCGTGCGATTTAATAACTTGGCCAACCTTGCGCTCAAGGCCGAGGGCCTCACGCCCTGCATCAGTATTTTTCGCAGTGAGGCTTGGCAGTTACCGCGCAAAGTCCATGCCCTAGAACGTCATCCGCTAACCAGCCAAGCTTTCATTCCGCTCGGTCAGTCGCCTTACCTCATTGTTGTGGCACCCGCTGGGCCCTTGCTCGAGAGCCGCATTCGAGCTTTTATTGGTCAGCCAGGCCAGGGCGTCAATTATCATCCCGGCACCTGGCATCATTATAATGTCGCCCTCAACGAAGCCGGGGACTTTCTGGTTGTCGATGCGGACGGGGACACCCCTAATTGCGATGAAGTGACATTACACCAACCGATTGAGATACGACCATGAACGCACTGGAAAGCTTTCTGATCGAGTACAGTGACTCCTCTTTCACGAACCCTCATGAGGTGGTTCAAGCGATCACCCCACCCGACCGACAGGGTCAGTTCACTCATATGGGCGCGCAATATTGGGGATTTGAAACGGACCGACACCTCGGTACCGAGACCCACCCGGCGGAGCAGCTCTTTCGTTTCCGGCCCAATGCCGGTCACTTCCTGTGCTTGGGACTCAAAACTCGTAGTGTGGTGACCCAGATCGATATCGATACCCGGTGGTTCACCGGCAATCATGTGCCGGAAGTGACCGTGATTCTTGAGGACGCAGATGACCAAGTCATTGTGCTGTCGCATCAGACTTTGCGCCCGAATGAACCTCACCAGTTTAGAATTCCACCCACCCAAGCCGAGCGCTGCCGAGTGCTATGCCACCAAGAGGGCGGGATTGCGAGGATCGCGCTCTTTGGTGAGGCCGTAACCAATCCCGTGACGCCCATCAATCTCCTTGAGCAGGCAAGCATTAGTCATGTTTCCAATGACCATTACGGGCACCCTCAGGACGCCGTCTTTGGCAATCGGCTCGAGAATCATATGAAGGGTTGGGAGTCGGCTCGTTCCGGCTTTGGGGAACAAGCTGTCTTTAGCTTTAATCAACCCATCGCGCTACAAGCCTTTGTGGTTGATACCTACTTGCATCGATTAAACGCGCCGCTATCTTGCCATCTATTTGGCTTGGCCCCAGAGCACGACCTCACGGACAGTATGCAATCGATACCGCAATGGTCGGTACAGCTGGAAAATGGTCAGCGGGTGGTTCCAGATGACTTTCAGGCCTATATGCAAGGCCGACATTATGCAGAGATCAATGAGTCGTGGCCCGATGCACTCATCATTCGACTAGACCAAAGCCAAAGCACCCATTGGCAACCCTTGTTACCCTTTCAAGCCCTCAAACCCGATACCTACCACCACTTTGACGCCTTTGAAACAACCGGCTGGTTCCAACATTTACTCTTTTTACATTATCCGAATGGTGGCATCCATGGCCTAAAAGCATTTGGTGATTACCAAAGTTGATCGATTAAGCGTGCTTGCTCCGCCTCGGGCAAGAAGCTGCTTCGAACACCGTTGGCAAGTAATTGCCGGAACCCTTTTTCAGATAAGCCCAAGGCCGCGTCCAGCGCCAAAAAGTTCTCGGTCAAATACCCCCCGAAATACGCGGGGTCATCGGAATTCACCGTCACGCATAAACCTTCTGCCAAAAGGTCCAAGATTGGGTGCTGCGCCATCTGGTCAAATACTCGGAGTTTGACATTAGACAGGGGACAAACCGTCAACGGAATTTGATCTTTCACCAACCGCTTGCGCAATACCGCGTCCTGAATACATTGAACGCCATGATCAATCCGTTCAACACACAGCACATCTAAGGCCTCTTCGATCATGGCGGGTCCGCCTTCTTCGCCGGCATGGGCGACTAAGTGATAACCTGATTTGCGAGCAGCATCGAATGCAGCTTCAAATTTGCTCGGCGGATGACCTATTTCAGCACTATCGAGACCCACCGCCGCGATTTGATGCTTAAACGGTATTGCCAGCGTTAACGTTTCAAGCGCAGCCGTTTGGGACTGATCTCGTAGAAAGCAAAGAATCAGGTAGACGCTTAAACCCCATTGCGCTTTAGCCTCCTCGATCGCCCTTACGAACCCCGACATGAACACCTCAAAACCAATCCCTCTTTGGAGATGGGTTTGGGGGTCGAACATGACTTCTGCATGCACAATATTTTGCGCACAGGCTCGACTGAGATATTGCGACATCAATTCATAAAAGTCGTTTTCAGTCACCAAAACACTGGCGCCAAGGTAGTACAAGTTAAGAAAGCTTTGCAGGTCATCAAAATGATAGGCCGCTTGCACCGCACTCAGGCTTTTGTACGGTAATGCGATCTGATTGCGTTCGGCGAGCGCAAGCATTAGCTCAGGTTCCAAGGTGCCTTCAATGTGCAGGTGCAGTTCAACTTTGGGTAATCGCTCGATTAAAGCGTTCATCGGAGCCCCTCCTCGTCATCCAAGCGGGGCAACTGATGCTCATAGACATCCCATCCCCTAATAAGCTCGTCAACCACGGTTGACGCAACAAGGTATGCAGACTCCACCGCAATCGCAAGACCAGAGTAACCTTTATTTTCTGCTAAAAGATTCTCGGCCGCCGTTATCCCGGGTGGTGGCATCGTATAGTTACTGGCCGTTCTGAGCACCAGCAATCTAGAGACGTCCACCCGACCAACTCGATTGAGCCAGCTGAGGGATAAATAGGTCCCGGTATCCTCCATCGCCGATGAGACAAACTCGCCGCGCCCTTCCGTCCAATAATCAACCCATTGATTGGCCCAATCATTCATCAAAGCACCATGCCAAAAGGTTAAGGCCGCGACATGGTCGCCTTTCAAAACAAAGGGTGGGCGCCTGGCATTAACATGCTCCGTGTACAGGGCGCGATGCGCTTTGGCGTGGGCATCGGTATCCGGCAAGCTCAGATTTTTCGTTTGCTGGAAGGCCCAATCCACTAAGCCCGTATTGAGCTGATACATTTCTCCCGTCGGGGCAGGCTTGTCCGTATCAAAGGGGCGCTTGGTGTACCGCGCAAAATAACCGAAGGGCCAGTCTTCCGGAATTTCACGGGCATCAATTTCATGGGAAAGATCCCCATCGACCAAGTATTCCGCCCAGGCCGCGGAACCGATTGAGGCCTCTTCCGGATCGAAGCCTGCGATACCGGCAACCAGCCAATAACTCTTAGTTAAATCAAACCGGGGATCCATACCAAGGGCCATGATGGCGGCCGCCGACCGGGCGGTGCCAATACCTGTGACCAACACCAAGAGCCCTTTATCAGGATCCAAATATAGATCGCGATAGCCCATGAAAGGAAAGGTCTGGGTTAGGTTACGGCGCTCCTTCCAGAGCTGAAACTCACCTGCACGATCGCCCTCATCCGCGCCCACTTCAAACATGGTTACCACCACCACTTTAACTGGGACGGGCTGCTCTGCTGCCGCGGCCAAACTCATCAAAACCGCCACCGCGATCACACAACTTTTTTGTAAACATTGCTTCAACACGTCGTTCTCTCCTTTTCAATGCGCTCAAAGGTCCACCTGAAACCGTCAACGCAAGCAGCCCGTTAGACCGTACCATTTTAAAACATCTGCTACTTTTGGGACTCACACATCTCGGCGGATCTTACTTGATTCAAATTACCGGACCCGACCCCAGCTCTCAAATCACAGCCAAAAAAAAGGGCGCTGAGCGCCCTTTCCTTGATCTTACCCATTCCTTAGAAACGATAAGACAATTTCGCCTGATAGTGCCGTGGCAGTTCAGGAAGAACAACCGTAGTACCAAACAGGTCTGGGAAATTCGCTCTGAAGTAACGCTCATCCGTTACGTTTTTCGCCGCAACGATCAACGACCAATCTTCTGCATCATAGCTTAAGCTTAAATTCACCAGTGTATAAGCTGGCAAGGTTACCGCGAAAGACTGACCTGAGGCCACTGAATCGACGTCAACTACACTGCCGCTGACTGCCATACCGTTACCAAAGTTATAGCTGGCTGTGACCGACATAATGGTCTCTGGCATGCCCGCTCTAACCCCTTTACTGGGGGCAACATCGATCAAGCCACCTACTTGACCACCCCACAACAAGGTTGGGTCGATCAAAGGCAAATCCGCCTGTCCGAGAAACGAAAATTCATTCCCTGCGGCAAGGGTGGCCAACATCAGAGCTTCCATGTTGCTATACCCTAAAGTCATCAAGAATTTCTCGCTGACGACCCAACGCAATTCAAACTCGGTACCGTCAGTTTTAACCGCCTGGTTCACCGTGATTGACTGGGCATTAAAGTCGGTGCGTTCCATTTCATACGATGACAGCGCAAAGTACAGACGATCGTCAAGCAAACTGCCTTTGATACCGAACTCCATCAACTCTGAACTTCCAAAGGCATTATTAGTAAAAACGTTACCAACCTGAAGCTCCGCGCCCTGCCCGGCAATGACGGTGCTTTGCTCTGACGCCGTGACATAGGGCACAAGCCCCATAGGCGTCGCCCAGCTTACACTCGCTGACCAAGAGACGCCGCTTGGATCATCAGATGCACTGTTCACAGCGACATCGACGCCACCTTCAGACGAGGTGAACGCTGAGTCAGATTGAGTCTTGCCGTCAGGCGTCATGACTTCCATATCGATTGTGTCGTATCGAGCACCCAACAACACAGACAATCCCGATTGGTGCGATAAATCCACCATCACACCAAAACCCACGTCAGTGTATTCGCCGACGTAGTATTCACTGTATTCCGCGTCGATTCGCGTTGACAACACACGACGATCCAGCGCCGTTGAAGGACCTGTCAGGTCGCGACGACTGAAGTACTCATTATAGTAGTCATCACCATGTTCAAATTTTGTTTGCCGAATAGAAGGCGAGATTTGAACCGAGGTGGTCAATGCATCTCCTTCAAAAACGCGAGATAAGATGAGTTGCTCTTCAATGACAGACGCATCATGGAATTGCGAAAACCCATAAGCATTTTCGTTCAAATTTTCATAGTCTTCGTAGAACAACTTGTTGGTCAGTGTCCAGTCATTCGCGAGTGACATATCAACATCGAAATACAACGTTGTTACCTTATTTTCTAACAAATCGTCTGCCGCGATCAGCGTTGACGACATGGGTAGCTTCGCCGTGCCAACGTTTTGTAAAATTAGGTTTGAATTTTCGTAGTCGTATCCGAAAGAGGCGTCGCTGAGGGTGGCCAGGTCAATATCCTTCTGACCAAAAAACGCATATAACGCAAACGGATTCACATCCCCTGCATAGTATTCATCGTGTGAGATGAAGCCGTCACCTGAGGTATCTAACGGAATTGGCGTCCCTGTGATGTACGTTCCCGTATCAATCAGGTCCTGAGTTAAACGGTTCCAACCCGCATTTTGCGAGCCCTGGTAATCATGCAGCATCCCCCCGAACTGAAGTCGGACCGTATCGCTCAGATCCATATCAAAGCTGGCTTGCACCAAGGATTGATTCACACCAGGTGCATTCGTATAAAAACTACCGGAATGCTCGACCTCGCCATAAACGTAGTAGCCTAAGGGCTTGCCGCCAAACTCCGCAGGGCCACCGACTTCTGCCGTCAAAACGCTTCGGTCCCAACTGCCGCCAGAATAGGATAGCTCGCCTACCCGTTCTTCAATATAGCTGCCGGTTGCTTCGATTCGCGCTGACTTCGGATTGAAGTTTAGGTAACCGCCAATCTTAGAAGGCCCCATAATTGGAGACGCTGGCCCACGAACGATGTCAACTCGGTCGGACGCGCCAATCGGCGTAGGGTAGTTACCGGGGTTATCAAGGCGTCTAATGCCTCGAAAGTAGGTCTCGCCGGCTGTGCCACGAACATCCAAGGAACCCGCGACGCCAAAAAACGATTGCGTGAAGGTACCCGGCGCAAGCACGACCAATTCGTCGATATCCTGCATATTAAACCGGTCCATCATTTCTTCACTGATGGTCGACGCAGAACGCGGCGTGTCCAGGATCGACTTCTCGAATCCAAATATCGATTCAACCCGTTCGCCAGGCAAACTGCCCAAATCGCCTTTAACAACGACTTCTTCCATGTCGGATTCGGCCCATACTGGATTAAAACCCAGTGCGCCAATGGACAGCACCAGCAGTCCTGCGACCTTCAAATTTTCCAATTTCATAAGGATCCTCATTGAGTTAAATCATTAATACCAGTACAACACGCACACTTTGCCGCTCAAACTAATAAACACACTCACTTCAACACAACCAGTCAACGACCCAGGATTGCGCAAAGCGCCGGCCCGCATTGGGCACCTTTTTGCTCGAATCTATCGCTACCACCCCATTAGCCCGATTAAGCGGCTGGGGAAAGCGCACCGATTTTCCGTTATAACGCTCCTGTCAGAACCCCGATCGCGGCCTCGCTTAACGCACCCTGATTTTTCGGAAAGCGAACCTTCCACACTCTTATTTTTACAGATTTACCGCCAATGTGCACTATCCTCCTTCGCAAAGATCGTAGTTTCTGCACATAAAACCCCGTTTCGGACTCGTTTTGAGGGCTCCGAGCTGCTTCGGATCCTGAGCTTGCCAATGTTTTTCGAACACCGTAAAACGCGCATCCAACGCCTTCAACAGCGTTAATTTCGGCTCTGGTGCTAAAAAGCTGTACTGAATCGAATTTTTGATCAGCAGACGAAGCTCATCCCAACTCAAATTAAACGCTTTCACCGCGACAAAATATTCATCCGTCATCGTCGAATCCCACATGCCGCGGTCATCCGTCGCCAATGTTACCGGTACGCCAAGCCGCAGATACTCAGGAAAGGGATGCTGACTAAAATCTGAAACATACTCCAAGAGGAGATTGCTGATCAGATTGATCTCAACCAAATAAGGGCCATGCCGCATTTGAACGAGTGTTTGGGGATCACTGATCAAATTCAAACCGTGGCCAATCCGGTCGGCACCAAGCAGCAAAGTGTCGCGAACGTGGTAATTCGGCTCATCGACCTCGCCGGCATGAATAGAGAGCCGAACATTTGGATATTGTTGCCTTAAACTCCGAAGGGTTTCTAGAAACCTTAACGGATGACCTCGATCATCATCTTCGCGACCCACCATGTTAACGCCAACCCACTCGGGTTCGTCCGATACTATTTGATAAGCGCGCACCAGTTCTGCCTCCGCATTCGGCAGGAACCGCAAAATAGATTGCTGAAATCTTAGCGTGACATCGGTATCCACCACATCCGATTGGTTCAGCCGCGCGCGAAAAATCGATGCCGCCTGGGCGGAGGTTATCGCAAGTCCTGTTTGATCACGGTAGCCCATTAAGGTGATCTGGGGTTCCAAATACACCAAGCCCTCATCTGCAAAAGCTTTTATGTGCAGTGCCAAAGCCTCGGCCATGATCCAAGGATTTGCGATGACATCACCCAGGCGCTGCCAATGGGTTTCAAAGAATTCATCGCGCCCCTCGGACGCCTGATCAAGCCGAACACTATTCATCCAAGCCTGCTGCTCGGCCGGGCTCAATTCTGCAAGCTTCGTAAACAAGCCCTGCTCACAGGCCGCTAGCCGATCATATCGATACTGACTGATCGTTTGAAATAGGAGCTGCTTGTGGCCCGAAGCGGCACCAATTGGCGAACAATTACCCAATCGAAGTCGCGTAAAAAACACCTCACCGCGGGCTGGCGCGCCAAGGGCTAGCTGCCACCACCATTCTGAAAAAATAGAGCCGGATAGATGCTGATGGAGGTCACCACCTTTCGGCATGCTGTAAAGAAAATCATGGAGCTCAGCGTCGGTGGCGGACGCCTTGAAATCTTCGAACCATTGCGAAAATGCCTCATTTGCCTGCGCGGGCTGCGACAAGGCCCACCCCAGCAAAAAGCTTATCAGACCAAATCGAATCCAACGACGGACCATACGCGATCTCTTTTTGTTCATAAACGACGAGCCAGTATTCTAGTCGTAGACGCAAGCGCTGGCTACAATACCGGCATCGATCCCGCTAACGGACGATCAACTAACTGGGAGAAAAACCGCATGCGTGATTTTGAGGGGTACGGCGCGCAGCCGCCGAGTGCAAACTGGCCCGGCAAGGCTCGAATCGCAGTGCAATTTGTAATCAATTATGAGGAAGGTGGCGAGCGCAACGTACTCGATGGCGACCCACACTCCGAAACATTCCTCTCGGAAATCGTCGGCGCAGCAGCCTATAAGGATCGGCACCTATCCGTCGAGTCACTTTACGAATATGGCTCGCGTGCTGGATTTTGGCGGTTGCACCGCCTATTTCAAGCCTATCAATTACCCATTACCGTGTTCGGCGTTGCGCTCGCGCTGTCTCGCAACCAACCTGCGGTTGAAGCGATGCTCAAAGCTGACTGGGAAATCGCCTGCCATGGTTATCGCTGGCTAGATTATCAGCAGATCCCAGAGGCGCTGGAGCGCGAACACATTGGGCGCGCCATTGAATTGCAGGAACACTTAACAGGCGAGAAACCCTTTGGCTGGTATACCGGCCGAGACAGTCCCAACACCCGACGCCTTATTCTGGAGCACGATCACTTCCTGTATGACAGCGACTCGTACGCCGACGATTTACCCTATTGGCTATCCGGTCCCCGCGGGCCTCATTTAGTGGTTCCGTACACTCTGGACGTCAACGATATGCGGTTCAACGCGGTTCAAGGGTTTAACGCCGGGGATCAGTTTTATACCTACTTGAAAGATGCCTTCGACTGCCTTTACATGGAAGGTCAAGACATGCCCAAAATGCTTTCAATCGGCTTGCATCCCAGGATTATCGGCAAACCGGGCAGAATCCAAGCCTTAAAACGATTTCTGGACTATCTTACGCAGCACCCATCCGTTTGGGTGGCACGCCGAGTCGACATCGCCCGCCATTGGCATAATCACCATGCCCCGCGATAACTTAGCGCGCATTCGGTGCGCGGGTTTGACCGGGTAGTATCGCCTCCAGCAAGAGCCCTATGAATGCGCCGGTCGAAACTGGGAACGCTAAAACCTGAATCAACAGCGCCGGCAGCACGGTCCAGGTATCAACGCTGTCCGCGACCCAATAACCACCGATCAGCCCTCCTATAAAAATTGAACCGCAGCGCCAAGAACGGGCGTTGCTCTTAAACACTTGTAGGCCTGCCCAAGCTACCAAGCTAAACAGAATAAACGTCACCGTGCTGATCACTGGTTCCGGAATCAATTGAATGGCCTCTGCCAGGATGGGCATGAGTCCAAGCAGGCACAGTAACGCTGCCGCATACAATCCGATTGTCGGGCGAGACTCACCCGACAATCGGATTAACCCGTTATTTTGGCTAAAGGTTGTGTTGGGAAACGCGCCAAAGATGCTCGCCAAACCAGAATTCATGGCGTCCCCCATCAGGCCCCCGCGAAGACGATACCAGTATGCTGCATCCCCATAAGGATGGCCTGAAAGCGCATTGGTCGCAGTGAGATCTCCGATACTTTCCGTTGCAGAGACTAAAAAAATCGGAAACAAAATCACAACCACCGTCCAATCAATGCCAAACCCAAAGGGCATTAGCTTCGGCAGGAAGAGCGCGCTAGAGACGTTGAGTGACGCAGCATCAACCCACCCAAAGAAGCTCGCCGCTAACGTCCCAAAGACCAAACCGACTAAAATCGCGACCATTCGTAAACGCGGCGCAAGCGTCAACCCAAGCAGGGTAACCAGCGTAATGCCACACACCCACAAGAACGATCCGGGCGCCGCCGCGCCGGTATAGGTATCAAACAGACTCAGGGCAGTCATCTCCATCAGAGATCCGCCAATCAGCACCAAGGTCAAGCCCGACACGTTACTGGTGATAAGCTGCCTTAGGGTCTTTACAAAGGTCGTCAGCACGATCATCACGCCCGCGCAAACCAAGGCTGAACCAAACAGGATCCCGAGCGCCTCGTCACTGGAGTGGTTCTCTGCAAGCCCATGATAGAGAAAAACGAGAGGACCAACGAAGGCAAAGCTCGTGCCTTGAAGACTTAAAAGGCCTGAGCCCAAGGGCCCAACTCGCACAATCTGCAGGACGGTTGCCAGGCCTGAAATGACCAATGCCGCACTAATCAAATAACTGGTCTGACTTGCAGATAAGCCCATGCCCATTGCGATAATGAGCGGCGCGGCAATAATCCCGCCCACCGCTGCCAACGCATGCTGGCTACCCAGCAAAAAGGATTGTCCAGACATCTTCAAAGCATCGTCACTCACCCTGCCTCCGGAACCCATCTAATCAACCCGCATCGCTACAAACCGCCCGACCTAAAGCAGCAGATATTTCAACAGGAAGATTCCCGCAATTACAAAGCTTGCAGCATCGGCCGCTTTAAACTCAAAAGACCCGATCCGGATGAGAGCGTAAGTGATAAACGCCAGTCCAATGCCATCCGCGATCGAGAAGGTTAGTGGCATCGCGAGCGCCCCCACCACAGCCGGCACATATTCCGGTATCTGAGTCCAATCAATCTCTTTAAGGCTACTCACCATCAAACACGCAACGAATAGCAGAGCGGCCGAGGTTGCATAGGCCGGAATGCTTTGCGCCAAGGGTGCGAAAAACAAACAGCACAAAAACAGAACGCCAACGACAACAGCGGTCAGCCCCGAGCGCCCACCGGCTTCGACGCCAGCCGCGCTCTCAATAAAGCTGGTGGTCGATGAGGTGCCCAGCATTGCACCAACCGCCGTCGCACCAGAGTCAGCCAATAACGCCGGCCGCAGGTTGGGCAATTTTCCCTTATCATCAAGTAGTCCCGCGCGCTGCGAGACTGCGACCATAGTGCCCGCCGTGTCAAAAACATCCACCAAGAGCAATGCCAAAATGATCGGCACCATCGACATCGTCAGCGCCGCTTCAAGATCAAACTGCATAAAGACCGGCGCGATCGAGGGCGGGGTTGAAACGAGCCCTTGGAATTCGGTCACACCAAGTAGCCAACCCAGGATCGACACACTGCCAATACCAAAAATGATCGCACCCACGACCCCCCGCGTGCTCAAGACCGCAATCAAAATAAATCCTGCTAAACAGAGAACGGCCTCAATTTGCGTCAACGACCCGAGGCTTACTAGAGTTGCAGGATTGTCGATCACAATGCCTGCATTCTTTAATGCGATGAAACCAATAAAAAACCCAATGCCGGCAGAAATGCCATATTTGATATTCATCGGAATTGCATTGAACAGCCATTCTCGAATGGGCAATACGCTCAGAACAACAAAGATAACGCCAGAGATCAATACGGCGCCGAGTGCCGTCTGCCAGGGATACCCCATCCCGAGCACGATGACATAACTAAAAAAGGCGTTCTGACCCATGCCTGGCGCAAGTGCAATGGGATACCGCCCCAGCACTCCCATCATGAAACTGCCGAGCGCGGCGGCCAAGCAAGTCGCGACAAAAACGGCGCCAAAATCCATTCCCGCATCAGACAAGATAGACGGATTTACAACCGTAATGTACACCATGGCAAGAAAGGTTGTGCCACCCGCCAACACTTCGGTCTTGGGTGATTGCGCGGCTTCGTGGTAGCCTAGATACTTCAAGATTCGAGCCACAGGTCACCCTCTTTGTAGACATTATTTCGCTAAGATATCAGTCTTTAACTCGGCGGCCTAATCGATCTTAAGCCCTATTTCATCGCGCAACCTTTTGGATTCCTATGGATAAGCATTTTATTTCAGCCGCCGATTTGCTCAGAGATTCGTTCCTGCTAGCAGAACAGATTTACGCAAGCGGCTTCCGCCCTAATTTTATTGTAGGGGTCTGGCGAGGCGGCGCGCCTGTTGGGATCGCAGTTCAAGAATACCTTGAATACAAGGGTCTCGAGAGCGATCACATCGCAATCCGCACAAGCTCTTACTATGGCATTGACCAGCAAGACAAAGACGTTCGCGTCCACGGCTTGCAATATATTATTGATCGCGCAAATCACGACGACCACTTACTGATCGTGGATGATGTCTTTGACTCCGGACGCAGCATTACCGCGGTGCTCCGCGAGCTCAAGGAAAAATCACGACGCAACCTGCCCGAAACCATACGGATCGCCTGCCCTTGGTTTAAGCCGAAAAAGAATCAGACCGAGGTTATCCCGGACTACTATGTTCATGAAACAGACCAATGGCTGGTCTTTCCGCATGAGATTAACGGTCTGACCGAGGCTGAAATTCGCCTGGGCAAACCGGATATGGCTGACATCCTTTTCCCAAATTAAACCGCGCTCGGATCAGACACCATCCTCAGGCTTACTCGTGATTAAGAAGCGCATCAATCGCGCTCGCTCAGCCCGACTGAGTTTCGTCATGTTACCCAGCGGCATATAACCTGAGCCAATCGCCGATGCGGCTCGGACGCTCTGGCGCAGCAAGTCTTCCTGATCTACAAAGTACAAGCCGCCTGGCGCTGTTGCGAACCCTGGGTGGGTTGGCGACGCACTGTGACAGTTGGCGCAATGGGTCATCATGAGCCCATCAACCTCTGCCTTCGTGAGCGCCGGCTCAATAGACTCCACCGTCTCGCTTGAGGCATTCGGCGCATTATTTTCGGCCTGAACCGGCGGGCGCAATAGCAGCATTGTCAGTACAACCAGCCCTGCGGCCATCCAAAGATAGCGCCAATGAAGGATGTTCAAATGTCGTAAATTAAAAAAATGCCGCGCAACTGCCCCGGCAAACATCACCAAAAACAGACCCAAGAAATTCAAACTGTGCTGATACAACAGCGGGAAGTGCAAACTGACCATGCAAAACAAAACGGGCATCGTCAGATAATTATTAAAGAAAGACCGATGCCGCGCAGCGAGCGTTAAAGCCACATCTGGATCCCGTCCCGCCTGAACTGCCTCAACAAAAGCCTTTTGCGCCGGAATTATGCCAAAGAAGACATTGCCGACCATGATACTGCCCAGGATAACGCCCACGTGAATAAACGCGGCTCTGTTCGACAAAAGCTGTGCGGAAAGCCAGCACAGGATCAAGACGAGGACAATAATAAGCGCAGCAAATAAGCCAGTTCGTCGCGCCAAAGGACTGCGGATGAGCCCCTCATAGAGGGCCAGACTGCTTGCGATCAGCCCGAGGCTCACCCAAATAGCCTGACCAGGATCAGTCACCCATTTCCCAGCGCCGACCAAGTAGGCATCACTTCGTAGATAATAAATCAGCGTCAGCAACCCCATACCCGTTAACCAGGTTGTATAGGCCTCCCACTTTGACCAGTGCAGCGTTGCCGGCCATTCGGGCGGCGCGAGATTATATTTCGTAAACTGATAGACGCCCCCACCATGAATCGCCCAGAACCGGCCCTTAACAACCTCATCCTCAGGGTCACTGATCAGGCTGCGATCCACCAAAACGAAATGCAAGGACGCCCCAATCCAGGCAACCCCGACCAGGAGATGAAGCCAACGCAGCAGCAGTTCAAACCACTCTAACCAGTACGGCACCATCATGACGCACTTGCCCGATAAGCCGGTTCGCCCAAAATGCTGGTTTCAACAATTAATTGTTCATCACCAAGGGTCATATAAACGAACAATTCTTCTTGAAGATCTTTGACAGACTCCACTCGGCGCGCAACCAACGGTATCCGCGCCGGGTCAATCATCACAAAGTCGGCTTCTTGCCCCACTCGAAAATCACCAATAAACCCCTCTAATGCGGTTGCTCGCGCATTGCCGCGCGTAATCCGGTAAAACGCTTCGAACGGGTGTAGCACGTATTGCCGCAACTGACAGACTTTATACGCATCGGCAAGGGTTTTCAGCATGCTAAGGCTCGTGCCACCGCCGATATCGGAAGCGATCGCCAATTCAACGCCAGCCGCTTGCAAAGCTTCAAAAGGCATTAACCCACTCCCGAGAAACAGGTTCGACGACGGACAAAAGACCGCCACACCGCCTGCAGCCGCCAACCGCTCGGTTTCGGATTCGGTCAGATGAATACAATGCCCGAACAACGCCCCTTGCGGGACCAAGCCATGCGCTTCATAGGTTTGCAAATAGTCATGGTATTGCGGGTGGACCGATTTGATCCAAGCAATTTCCGCAAGGTTCTCTGAAAGATGGGTTTGCAGCCAAACGCTCGGGTACTGTTGTGCCAGCAAACCGGTTTTTTGGAGTTGGGCACTCGATGAGGTGCCTGAAAATCTTGGGGTTAAGGCATACCCCAAACGACCGCGTCCGTGCCACTTGCGAATTAAGTCCTCGCTGTCCTTGGCGCCTGATTCGGCGGTATCCAAAATCGCGTCAGGGGCGTTTTGATCCATCAACACTTTGCCTGCGACCATGCGCATTTGACGCCGCTCAGCCGCATCGAACAACGCCTCAACGGAATTGCGATGACTGCTACAGAAGGCAAATGCCGAGGTTGTGCCATGACGCAGTTGCAGATCTAAAAACGATTCGGCGGCGGCCGCTGCAAACACCGGGTCGCTATAGCGTGCTTCAGCTGGGAAGGTGTAGTCATTCAACCAATCCAATAACTGAGCACCAAAGCTTGCCATCACATCCACCTGAGGAAAATGCAGATGGGGATCAATAAAACCGGGTAAAACCAACCGCGTGGGATAATGCTCGCAGCGGGTCACGTCGAGACCTTCTGTAATAAAGCGTTCAACAGGCCCCAAATCTAAAACCTTACCCGCCTCAATCAGTAAGATCCCATCTTCAAAATATTCTGGTTGATGCCACTGGTCCGTTGGCCAATGAAGTATTCGACTTCGAATCAAACGCACGACTTTAGCTCCCCCTGTACGTCGAGTAACCAAAAGGACTGAGCAACAACGGCACATGGTAATGCGCCCGAGCAGTCGTTGTTTGGAACCGAACCGGAATCTCATCAAAGAACGTTTCGACCACGCGCGCTGAGAAATAAACGCCCACTTTGAAGCGCATTTCATAAGTTCCTGCAGTCAGCGCCAAAAGGCCTTGCCACTCGGTAATCCGGCCATCGGCATCGGTCGTTGCCTGTAGCATTTGGCCATCGGGGCATTCCAACGTCACCAGGACGCCGTTTGCTGGTTCGCCGGATTCTAAATCAAGAATATGTGTCGTAATGGCAGCTTGGGTCATTTTATTTCCTTGCATTCACTTTGCTCAATGCCAGCCCTAAGAGCTTCACTGTCTTAACTTCAATTGTCTGCGGATAAAAGCGCGCGTGCTTGCCCACCTCATGTTCACTCAAACCAGCCCAGCAATCGCCGTGTCATGATCTGCAACTGCTCGCCTGCCGCCCTCTGTAATTCGTCGACGCGAGATCGCTCCAGACTCAACTCTAAGACAGAAAGCATCGCCTCGGCCGAATGTCCGAACGCGCAAATAATGAAAATAAAACCGAAACGGTCGAAATAAATTTGATTTAAGCGCGCAAGAGTCTCTCGGGTAGAAGCCAACGCCGTACTAACCTGACCCTGCTCTTGCATCGCCGTTGTGCCCGCCCCACCTTGCAAGGCTCGGGCATCACCGATCTTTGGATGGCCATCGAAGGCTTCGAGCCAATCTGCTTCACTCGTTAATTGCCAGGCCGCCTCTGAGGCTGTGAGCAATGCCATTTGATCTTTGAAAGGGCGCTGATCCAGCACGGCGGAGGCCCAGACCTTCGATGTGCAAACGCTAAGGAGCTCGGCCAACGCATCTTTCTCAGGCAGTGCATTAAAGGTTTCAAGACGTTTAAGCATTAAGGCTTTCCCAATACAGCTTGGACCGACTTCCAAGACACACCGACCGGCTCACCGCTGCCTTTCGGTAGTGTCTGACTCAATACGTCTGCCGCAATACTGATCGCAACTTCCATCGGCAGTTTACCGCGAACGGTTTGCAGACCAACCGGGCACCGCCAGCGCGCATCCGCTTCCTCCGGAATGCCATCACGGCGTAGGCGTGCTCGAAATCGGTCACTTTTAGTCTTCGACCCAATCATGCCAATCGATGTGAGTTCCGTCTCATCGAGTAACGTCCTCAGTAACCGGTAATCAAGGGCATGATCGTGAGTCAAAATAAGCACGATCGCGTCCGCTCGAAGATCCTCGACCAGCACTTCCGGATGTTCCTGAATAAAGCGTTGCACATTGCCCGGGATCACCTCTGGGAACTGCTCCGCACGAGCATCCACCCAATCGATCCGAGCGTCACATTCTGATAATACTTGAACCACGGCCTTGCCAACATGACCTGCCCCGAACACCACCACAGAACGCTTGGATTCTGGGAAAGCCTCAAACAAAGCAGACACGCTGCCACCACAGCACTGATTCGCTTTGCCTGCCAGAGGGAAGTGTTCAACGCACTGAACAGGCACGCCTTGCGCGAGCAGGTCGCGGGCACGGGTGATCACCAAATGCTCCAAGCCACCGCCACCGATGGAGTCAAAGGTTTGTGTTTGCGTCACCACAATCTTACTCCCGCCATCGCGTGGCGTTGACCCTTTGGCCTGCAGTAAGGTCACCACGACAAAGCCTTCTGCGGCTTGATGGCACTCGGCAATCGCGGTCTGCCAGGACGTCATGAGCTCCCCCCTAAGTCCGCGGCATCCTCGCGTCCTGAGAGCGCCCAATAAACTTGTTCGGGGGTTGCTGGTACAGCCAAATCTGGCAACGGCTGCGATGGCCGACGACAGGCATCCCGTAGCGCGCACCAAACTGAAATCGCCAGCATCAGCGGCGGCTCGCCAACCGCTTTACTATGAAAAACCGTTGCTTCTGGGTTGTCTTCTTGGAACAGGGACACTTTAAAATGATCGGGGATATCAAACGCGGTCGGTATTTTATAATTTGACGGGCTGTTGGAAATGAGATGACCCGCCTCATTCCAAAGCAATTCTTCAGTCGTGAGCCAGCCTAACCCTTGAACAAAACCACCCTCTATCTGCCCCTGATCCAGAGCAGGGTTAAGGCTTCGGCCCACATCATGAAGAATATCCACTTGGCTGAGCCGATATTCTCCGGTTGTAGTGTCGACCACCACCTCACTGCAAGCCACGCCAAAGGCATAATAATAAAAAGGCTGCCCCTTACCGGTTTCCCGGTCGAAGTGAATATCGGGCGTTTTATAAAAACCGGCCGCCGACAACGATATCCGGTTTAGGTAGGCCGCTTGAATCAAATCAGCCCAATCCCAAGTTACGTCACCATGTCGAACCTGACCATCAGAAAACTCAACCGGCGCAACGCTATCGCTTGGCGCCAGAAAGGCAAGGAGTCGCGCTTTGATTTGATTGGCGGCATCCAGCGCGGCCATCGCATTGAGGTCTGTCCCGGACGAGGCCGCCGTCGGGGACGTATTGGGTACCTTGTCCGTTGCCGTTGCGCTCACTTGAACCAGCGCCGTGCTCACGCCAAAGGCAGACGCGACGATCTGCTGGACCTTGGTCAGCAAGCCCTGACCCATTTCAGTGCCACCATGATTAAGGTGCACACTCCCATCCGAGTAAATATGAATAAGGGCGCCGGCTTGGTTAAGATGCGTCGCGGTAAAGGAAATACCAAACTTCACGGGTGTAAGCGCAAGACCGCGACGCAAATAGGATTGCTTGGCATTGAACTCGGCAATGTCCTGCCGGCGCTTTCGATAATGGGATTGCTCAATTAATTGATCAATCATTCTTCCCAACCGAAAGTCCGTCACTTTCTGCCCGTAAGGCGTTTCATCGTTGCCGGGCCGATACAAGTTCCGCAACCGCACATCAACCGGATCGATATTCAGTGTGCTCGCTACATGGTCCATCGCGGCTTCGATCGTGAGCATACCCTGAGGCCCACCAAAGCCGCGAAAAGCCGTATTCGACACCGTATTGGTTCGACAGCGATAGCCGGTGATTCGCGCGTTCTGTAGGCAGTACGCGTTGTCTGCATGAAACATCGCGCGATCGACAATGCTATCCGAGAGATCTGCTGAGTAGCCGCAGCGTGCCGCCAGAGTGAGTTCCGCTGCTTGAACGACTCCTTGGTCATCGAAGCCCAAGCGGTATTCGTTTTCAAAGTCATGACGCTTACCGGTCTGTATCATGTCCTGTTTCCTAGGCATTCGATATTTGACCGTGCGCCCGGTGCGGCGCGCAAACAAAGCGGCAATACAGGCCAGCGGCGCGGCTTGAGTTTCTTTCCCACCAAACGCGCCGCCCATCCGTCGAACGCTAACGGTCACCCGATTGAGGGGGATACCCAAGGTGCTTGCCACCAATTTCTGGACTTCGCTGGGATGTTGAGAGGAGACCAAAACAGCAACGCCGTCATCTTCTGTCGGGCTTACTAAGGCGATCTGGCCTTCGAGATAGAAATGCTCCTGACCGCGGATATGAAGCGCCCCTTGAACTTGCCTTGTGGCCTCGTTCATTGCGACCTCTGGTGACCCCATCTGAAAGGTTCGCGTCGGCAGCACAAAATCTTCAGCCGCCATTGCCGCTGCAGCGGATAACTGAACCGGTTGGATCTCATAAGTGAAGATTGCTTTTTTAACAGCGACCTCTGCTAAATGCTGGCTCGTCGCCGCAACAGCAAAAACCACTTGGCCGTGAAACGAGACTTCATCTGACGCGAACAACACATCGCCTTCATGCACCGGAGACACATCATTGCTACCCGGCACATCAGTCTCAGTACAAACATCAATGACGCCTTCCGATCGCCAGACGGGGTCAAGGTTCAGACTCACGCCTTTGGCCACCGCAACCGGTGCCCAACCGGTCGCAACAAACAAAGTGCCCGCTGGCACAGGCATATCATCCACATAGGCTGCGGTGCCGCGGACATGTTTTTCACTGGACTCATGCGCAAGCGCTTGACCGACCACCGCACCTGCTCCTACTCCTGCTGTCGCCGCCAGTTTACGCATCATCCAATCCATAGATTTGTGGCATGGGTAACCCCCGCGCTTCTTTAAGCGCTCGCACCAGGAGGTTCGCCGCCATCTCGCGTCGATAGCCTCGGCTGGCGCGGACGTCGCTAATCGGATTTAACGCAAGCAGTACCTGCTGGTGCAACGCCGTCATAAGTGTCTCAGTTATCGTTTGTCCTTGCAGCGCCTGCTCGAGCGCTGGTAATCGTAGGGCTTGTTCAGCAACCCCACCAAAAGCAATCCTGGCCAACGTAATATGGTCCGCGTCCAGCTTCAATCGAACGGCAACAGACACCGCGGCAATATCATCTTCTTGCCGTTTTGAAATCTTGTAATAGCGGAGAAAATCTTGCAGACCCGTTACCTCGACCTCTTTTATGACGTTGCCCGGTTGCAACTGCGTTTTCCGATAGCCTTGCAAGAATTCAGAGATCGGAACCTTTTGGTCCGCCTCTTCGAAATGAGACATCACAATCGTTGCATCCATTGCGAGCAAGATCGGCAACAAGTCTCCGATCGGTGACGCGGTTCCTAGATTGCCGCCGATGGTTCCTCGATTACGAATCTGCGGCGAACCCAACCGAGACAAAAAGTGGTGTAGCGCAGGCCAGCGCAATTCGGCAGCTGCCTGCAGGTCTTGATAGGTCACCGCACTGCCAATAATGGCGCCGTCCGCGTTGATCTCTAGTCTTTGAAGCTCGAGCACACGCGCCAAACTAATCAATTGATCGAAGCGACCTTGTTTTTGAGTGACCTCAAGCATTAAGTCCGTCCCCCCAGCAATCAAGTTCGCACTCGGTTGCTGCCGAAGTAGACCCTTTAAATCGCCGAGCGTCTGCGGTTCCCGAAAGCCAGTGTTATAGGGCCCTGAGTGGTCTGGCGGGGAATCAAAAAGCACTTTATCAAGCCGTTTATGTGTTTCAAATAAAGCCGCCCCCTGGCTGTTAGCCAGATGCTTAGCAGCCTGCAAGATAGGCCGATAGCCCGTGCACCGACACAGGTTTCCGGAAATGGCTTCTCGACAAGCCTTAAGACGCATGGTTTCAGCCTGCTTGCTGTTGAGTTTGGGTGGCCCATCACCGTCAAGTCCGGCGCTGAAGGCCTGTTCATCCATCCAACCAGCCAGTGCCATCACAAAGCCAGGCGTACAAAACCCACACTGAGCCCCGTGTGTCGCGATCATGGCCAGCTGGGCCGGATGCAGTTCATCGTTATTGGGCAAGCCTTCGACGGTTATCACCGCCTGCCCATTCAATTGTTGCACCGGTAAAATACACGCATTCATTGCCTTGTAAGCATGCTCGTCTTCCGTTTGAACTAAAACGGTGCAAGCGCCGCAATCCCCCGACGCGCAGCCTTCTTTCGAGCCAACGCGGCCGCTTTGTCTGAGGTAGTTAAGCAGCGTTTCATCCGCGCGCCCTGAATGGGTCTGCAGCGCGCTGTTCAACCAAAATTGAATGGGCGGGCTCATGTCAGTCATTCGCTTCAGTCATCACTGATCTCTATTCAATTTGGGATCCGCTAACGGCGGGTAACACGATGGCTCGATCATTACTGACCATACGGTCAATATTTTAGTATATTTCCTATAAAGATCAATAAAAATAATGCTTTATGAAACCAATTTCAGCATCTAGAATTATCCATATGGTCAATGAAGCACATCGTGAGCCTTCGGAGGCGGCACCGGGTTCTATCAAGGCGCACATCCTCGTCGCCGCGAAAGCTGAATTCGCGCAATACGGCTTTGAGGGCGCACGCATGCAACGCGTTGCCGATCGTGCCGCATTACCAAAGCCCAATATTCATTATCACTTTAAGTCCAAGCAGCAACTATACCTTGCCGTTTTAGAACGCATTATCGAATCTTGGAACCTGGCTTTTGATCAGGTCAGCCAAGAATCAGACCCAGCGGAAGCCTTAGAAGCCTTCATCAGACAGAAACTTAAGCAAGCGCAACAAGACCCGGCGGCGTCTCGGCTCTTCGCCAATGAAATGATCCAGGGTGCGCCGAATTTGAAACACTATCTGAATACGAGCATGCGCTCCTGGGTCCAGGACCGAGCACTGGTGATTAAACAGTGGATGCTTGCCGGAAAAATCGGAGACGTTGATCCTGAGCGCCTGATTTTTCTAATTTGGTCGGCGACCCAGCATTATGCCGATTTTCAAGTGCAGGCTTTGTCCCTACTCAATCGCGCAGAGTTCGATGACCCAGTATTAACTGAAACCGCAGATTTTCTGGTCGCGTTTATTTTGCGAGGCTGCGGCCTTGCGCCAAGAGACAGACCATCATGAAACTCTGGATTAAGGAACCACTCGCTATTTTTGCCCCGGGGCTTAATGCCAGCGCGGGGCTCCTCATCGAGGACGGCCTCATCACGGCAGTCCTTGACCGCCCCCCAGAGCACTTTGATGAGTGTTTTGATGCCTCTGCGCTCGTCGTTCTGCCTGGGCTCATAAATGGGCATCATCATTTTTATCAAACGCTCACGCGCGCAGTGCCCGCAGCTGGCAACCAGGGCTTGTTTCCTTGGCTTGAAGCACTCTACCCTATTTGGGCAAACCTCAGTCCTGACGATATATTTTTGAGCACCCAGTTGGCTGCGGCGGAACTCCTTTTGTCCGGTTGCACGACCGCAGTCGATCATCACTACGTGTTTTCTGACGACCTCACCAATGCAACCGAGATCCAGATTGAGGCCGTTACCAGCCTGGGCCTGCGCAGCGTTCTTTGTAGAGGCTCTATGAGTCTTGGTCAATCCGAAGGCGGACTGCCACCAGATCGCGTCACGCAAAGTGAAGCCGATATTTTAGTGCACAGTCAAAAAATGCTTGAGGCACATCACGATCCAAACCCCGGCGCGATGATCCAAATCGCCTTAGCCCCCTGCTCGCCCTTTTCGGTTAGTAAAACGCTTATGCAAGAAACAGCGGCACTGGCTGCTGCCTTCGGCGCTGGCTTGCACACCCATTTAGCAGAAACCTTTGACGAAAATGCGTTCTGCCAAAGTTTGTATCAGCAAAGGCCGCTCGAATATTTAGAAGAACTCGGGTGGCTCGGGCCCAAAACGTGGCTTGCGCACGGCATTCATTTCAATGCTGCAGAGATGGACCGATTGGGTGCCAGCGGCACCAGCATTACGCACTGCCCAAGCTCCAATATGATTTTGGGATCTGGTATTTGCAAGACCTTGGATTTGATGGCGGCTGGGGTTGAGATTGGCCTCGGCGTCGACGGGTCTGCCTCAAATGATCACTCCAACCTCATTCTTGAAACACGACAGGCTCTTCTGCTGCAAAGACTGCACTACGGCAGTGATCGAGTATCAATCCAGAACGCATTGCGTTGGGCAACCAGCAGCGGCGCGCACGCTATTAATCGACCTGAGCTTGGACAGATTCAGGTCGGTAAACAGGCGGACTTAGCCCTTTTTAAAGTCGATGGCATCCAGCATTCGGGGCACCATGACCCGCTAGCAAGCCTGCTCTTATCGGGCACAGACCGAGCTGAGCACGTTCTCGTCCAAGGTCAATGGCGGGTACGGGACGGCGCCCTGACCGGCATCGATGTGGAGGCCTTAAAGTTCGACCACCACCAAGCTGCAAAAAACCTCATGGCCCGGCGCTAGCTTCTAGGCTCGGCAACGCGGCTTCATAAACAGCCCAATTCTCGACGATTTTCTGGACCACGGCCGCGCCATAACGATACGCCGATTCCAGTGCGGGCAAACCCGAATCCGGATAATCCGCAGTCGCACTCCAGACCGCGGACTCCCCCGGCGGCGGTTGCGTGTAATTACTTACTGTGCGCAAGACCATTACCCGCTCTGTATCGACCCGCCCAATCCGCGCCAGACGATATAAGGCCGTCAACGTCCCACTGTCTTCCATATTGCTTGTCATGAAATTCATTTTTGGCGTTGCGTAAACCTGAACCCAATCATTGGCCCATTGACTCAACCGCTGGCCATGCCAATAGGTACTAGCCGACAAGGTCTCACCCAACATCACACCCGGCTCAGAAAGCGCGCCGGCAAATCCTCTAAACTGCTTTGAAAATGCCCGGGACTCGGGATAGCTTGGCAGCACCACCTCTTTTGACGTGGCAACGGCCCAATCTGCCAAACCTGGATTGAGCGTAAAACTTGAGGTATCGACGGTCCAGCCTTGGGTCACATCATCCCCAGGCGCGGCCGGCGCATGCGCCCCCAGCGGAATCATGCCGTAGGGCCAGTCCTCGGGGATTTCTCGCGCGTCGACTTCAAAAGCGAGATCGCCATCGATCACGAAGCGCGCCCAGGCCCCGGAACCAATGGTCAAATCAACTGGGTCACCCCCGGCGATACCTGCCACAACCCAATAAGCGGCGCTCAGATCAAACCTCGGGTCCAAACCTAAGGCCATAATCGATGCTGTGGCATTGGTCACGCCCCCACCAGTGCAGATCCCTAAAACCCCGGAGGCACTTAGCCGCAGTGGGTGTTGGCCCATCTCAAATGGCAACTGTTGATCGAGCGGAAACCGCTCAACCCAAAACTGAAATTCACCAGGCCGGTCGCCCGCCAACTCGCCATGTTCGAACATGGTAACTACGACCGCTTTGATCGGAATGACAGACTGCTCGTCGTCCGCCTTTACTGAGGTCAGTAGCCCACAGCTAAGGCTCATCACAAGGAGGCTAATCCAAGTCTTGTTTAAGGTCACCATCATGCCGCATCCTGTTTAAATTTGGTTGCTTAAGAGGCACTTACTTTATCATGCGATGGCTCGGCACACGGAACACCGAGGCCGCTTGAAGGCCTGTCCCAATCAAACCGAACCTCGACAGCGCACGATCGTATTACGGAGTGACCGAGCAGATACCGTTCATTCAAAGCACCGAGCACCTGCGCTAACCACAATGCGCTAGGCCGACAGGGCACCTTAAAAACCTCATAGTACGCCCGCCAAGATACCGCTAGCCCCCGATGTAATGCGTCGCTGCTTCAGCCCATTTCAGAAAAATTGAGCAAAAAAAAGGGCACTAAGTGCCCTTTTTAGATCTCTTATTTTCCAAATGGAAATTAAAAGTTAACACCTAGC
>Ga0233426_10000249_pt1 | contig 60322 bp, 53 predicted proteins | sample SI_118_April2016_6_FD_179875 | JGI IMG/M metagenome (GOLD analysis project Ga0233426, IMG submission 179875) | Seawater microbial communities from Saanich Inlet, British Columbia, Canada - SI_118_April2016_10_MG | ecosystem: Environmental > Aquatic > Marine > Inlet | place: Canada: British... | reverse complement strand
ACAATTACAAAAAAATAATAGCCAAGGTGATATTGTTTTAGCCGATGCAAATATAAAATATTTAGCGCCTATTACTGGAGTGGCTTTTGCGAAAACAGAGCAACAGTTTGTTGAGGGATGCACTACAGTATTAGAAAGAGAAGGCAAAGCCCGAATCAGAATCACTGTCAATATATATAATGGTGAAAAAATAGCGGCAACTTTTATTGGGAAATATGTCGTGATTAAAAAGGAAGAACATTAATGTTAAAAATATTATCTTTTATCAGCTTATTTATATGGATGCATTCTCCTTCTGCGCTAACAAATTTAGCAAATGATGCCGTTAGTCAAACCATTGACCGTTTTCATTTGGCTGCAGCGAACGCAAATTATGATGAATATTTTAAATTATTTGCTGAGGATGCTGTATTTCTGGGAACAGATGGTAATGAGCGTTGGACAAAAGAGGAATTTAAAGCCTACGTAAACCCTCATTTTTCTAAAGGTAAAGGTTGGTTATATCAATCTACTCAGAGAAATATCTCATTAGTTAAGGGAACGGATATTGCCTTTTTTGATGAGCTATTGTTCAATAATTATTATGGTGAGTGCCGTGGGTCGGGCGTTTTAATCAAAGTAGATAGTCAATGGAAAATATTACAATATAATTTATCTATTCCTGTCCCTAATGATATCTCGGCCAACATTGTTGGTTTAATTCAAAAGACTAATAAAGCACCTAAATAATGAGCATATTATAATGGATACGTTAAGTGATAATTCAAAAAGCGAACCAGTGAGAGTAGGGATTATTGGTTGTGGATGGCTAGGAAAAGCGCTAGTAAAAGCTTTAGTTGAGCAAACGTATTATGTTATAGCCACGACCCAGCAACAGCTAAAGCTTAAATCAATCACTGATTTAGGTGCACAAGCTGAAATATTAACATTACCTTTTGGTGATGTTAATGAAAATTCAGCAGCGGTCTTCTGTTGTGAAACCCTTATTATATGTATTCCACCGGGTATTAGAAAAGGCAAAAAAGACTATCCTGATAAAATCGCTGATATCATCAAGCAAGCAGAACATCGTCACGTGAATAAAGTCATCTTGTTCAGCACAACAGCTGTTTACGAGGGTATTTTGGGGGATGTCACTGAATCAGCAAAATTAAATAAAGATAATGAAAAGGTTAAAATCCTCACCAAAGCCGAACAATATGTTTTAGGTTTTTCTAACCAAGGAATTGTTATTCGTTGTGCTGGCTTAGTAGGCCCTAATAGACACCCAGGTATATTCTTCAAAAATAAAAAACTGCTCACTGCACCAAATGCATACGTTAATTTAGTGCATCAAACGGATGTTGTAGAACAAATCATTTTGCTGATAACAAAGGACATAGTTTCCGGGGTTTTTAATATAGCTAGCGATATGCAAGTCACTAAAAAACATTACTATTCCATTGCTGCTAAAGCATTAAATGTCCCTTTGCCTTTATTCGATGAACACTCTGAAGTTGAATTAGGAAAAAAAGTGCTCAGTGATAAGTTGCGAGATGAACTAGGGTATCATTATCAATATGATGACTTGGTTACATGGTTAATAAACTCTGAACTTGATTCTAAAAATTAATATGCCTTTTTTAAAAAATAAAACCTTTCTATTAGCTTTTTATCTCTTTGCCCACATTTTGGTGCTTAATTTTTTTTATGGCTCTTCCGAGGGGCTGAGTATTTATTGGCAAGAAAACTTTAATGTGAAAGCTATTGTTGTGTATATATTGAGTGTCTTAGTCACTGTTATTTTTTATGTATATGTGACAAAAATTCGCAGTAGTCTTCTTGGGAAAGTGAAAGTTAAACAATAACAACAGTGTTGTAGCGCTTCAAAATGATTCTTTATTAATACAAAAAATTCAGGTGGGAATTAGGTAATCAATATAAAAAAGCCGACAAATGTCGGCTTTTCATTTTAGTCATGTGAAATTTACGGCTATTTGCCATAAACAGCTTACAAAGATAAGTTGTTTAAAATATCATCTTCAACTAAGTTAGCTAACGTGACTTTAAGCTTAGGTGTACGTGCCATTTCACGTTTAATAGCAAAATTAGCTTCTTCGTTACGTGCCCAACTACGACGTGCAATACCGTTGTTTACATCAAACAATAACATTGATTTTAATCGACGTTCTGCTGCGCCTGAGCCATCAAGCAACATACCAAAACCACCGTTGGTTACTTCACCCCAGCCTACGCCACCGCCATTATGGATTGATACCCAAGTCGCGCCACGAAAGCTGTCACCAATAACGTTGTGTATGGCCATATCCGCAGTAAAACGGCTACCGTCATATATGTTTGATGTTTCACGGAACGGTGAATCCGTACCACTAACATCATGATGATCTCTACCTAATACAACAGGGCCAATCTCACCGTTGTTGATCGCGTCGTTAAAGGCTTTAGCAATTTCCATACGACCTTGTGCATCGGCATAAAGAATACGTGCTTGTGAGCCTACAACTAACTTATTTTGCTTCGCGTCTTCAATCCATGTGATGTTGTCTTGCATTTGTTGCTGAATCTCTTCAGGCGACTCTTGCATAATTTTTTTCAATACATTGGCTGCAATTGTATCAGTTTTATCTAAGTCTTCAGGTTTGCCCGAAGCACAAACCCAACGAAATGGTCCGAAACCGTAGTCAAAACACATTGGACCTAAGATATCCTGAACGTAAGACGGGTATTTAAAATCAATACCGTTTTCTGCCATGACATCTCCGCCAGCGCGCGACGCTTCAAGTAAAAATGCATTTCCGTAATCAAAGAAATAAGTACCACGTGCTGTATGTTTATTTACTGTATTTGCATGGCGCACTAAGGTTTCTTGTACCTTAGTTTTGAATACTTCTGGCTCTTCACGAATTAAACGATTTGATTCTTCGTAGCTAATATCTACTGGGTAATAGCCGCCTGACCAAGGGTTATGAAGTGACGTTTGGTCTGAGCCTAAATGAATGAAAATTTCTTGCTCATAAAAACTTTCCCACACATCAACAATATTACCAATGTAAGCAATAGAGACTACTTCATCATTAGCTTGCGCGGCTTTAACACGCATAACGAGCGCATCCATATTATCTATAAGTTCATCAACCCAACCTTGCTGATGGCGCTTAATTGCAGCCTTTGCGTTAACCTCAGCACAAACCGTGACACAATTAGCGATATTACCCGCTTTTGGCTGTGCGCCACTCATACCGCCTAAACCAGCAGTAAGGAATATTTTACCTTGCGGGCTATCGCCTTTTTCAAGCACTTTACGGAAGGCATTCATCACGGTAATTGTAGTACCATGCACTATGCCTTGTGGGCCAATGTACATAAATGAGCCGGCGGTCATTTGCCCATATTGGGTTACACCTAAGGCATTAAACTTTTCCCAGTCATCTGGTTGTGAGTAGTTAGGGATCATCATACCGTTCGTCACCACTACACGTGGAGCATCTTCCGATGATGGGAATAAACCCATCGGATGACCAGAGTATAAATGTAAGGTTTGATCACTTTCCATTTCGCTTAAGTACTTCATTGCTAATATATATTGTGCCCAGTTTTGGAACACAGCACCATTGCCACCATAAGTGATCAGCTCTTCAGGATGCTGTGCAACAGCGGGATCTAAGTTATTTTCAACCATTAGCATAATTGCTGCCGCTTGTTGACACTTTGCCGGATAGTCTGAAATAGGGCGCGCTTTCATGTAATAACTTGGCTTAAAGCGATACATATAAATACGGCCAAAGTCTTTTAGCTCTTGCGCAAATTCAGTCGCTAATTCTTGATGCCACTCTTTTGGGAAATAACGTAATGCGTTTCTTACTGCTAACTGTTTTTCGTCAATAGATAGAATGTCTTTTCGTTTAGGGGCACGGTTAGCATCTGCAGGATAAGGCTTTGCATTAGGTAATTCATTTGGAATACCTTGCTTAATTTCTTCTTGAAAATTCATATTAACAATCCCCTTATTTTACGGTAAATGCTTGAGATTTCACTAACCTGATCATGGCGTCGATGTCAGGTTTTAATAGCCTATCTTCTTCAAGCTTGGCGACATTGCTTCTGATCAATTGGTGGTTTAGTTCAATCATGTCAGAGCATTTATTAGGGCGTCTAAATTCAATTGCTTGTGCCGCATACATTAATTCGATGGCAAGTATTTTTTCTAAATTCCCAAGTATTTGATTTAATTGTCTACCCGAAATGCTCCCCATAGATACATGATCTTCTTGACCCATAGAAGTTGGAACACTATCAGCAGAAGGTGGAAAACATAGTGATTTATTTTCAGTTACTAATGCCGCTGTAGCATACTGCGGAATCATCATGCCTGAGTTCAAGCCACCTGCAGAGGTTAGTAATCTTGGTAAACCGTGAATACCTTCTAATAATAAGTAACAACGTCTGTCTGAAATATTGCCTAATTCAGATGCGGCAATCGAAGCATAATCAAGCACCATTGCAAGGGGCTGACCATGGAAACTGCCGCCTGAAATGGCTTCTTCGCTACTGATAACAATTGGGTTATCAGTGACCGAGTTCATTTCAATTTCAACTAATTCTTCTAGGTGATAATAGGCGTTACGTGATGCGCCATGAACTTGTGGAATACATCGAAGCGAGTAGGGGTCTTGAACACGGTCACATTCTTCATGTGCACTCATATTTTGTGAACCTTTAAAAAAGCTTCTCATACGAGCAGCAACTTCTAAGTTACCTTTAAAAGCACGGGTTTGATGTAACTCCTCTCTAAATGGCGACTGACTACCTTGCATCCCTTCTATACTCATCGCACCTGTTAAATCTGCTAAGTCTAATAAGTAACGCATTTTTGTTAACGCGGTGATGCCATGAGATAATATAAACTGTGTTCCATTAATTAACGCCAAACCTTCTTTTGCTTGCAGATCCATAATCTCTAAATCATGTTCGCGAAGTAATGGCGCTGCTGCTACGACTTTTCCGTTCTGCCAGAACTCACCTTCACCTAAAAGAGGTAAGAATAAATGTGAGAGTGGTGCTAAATCACCAGATGCTCCAACTGAACCTTGCTCAGGTACCACGGGGATCAAATCAAGTTTGATGAACATTAACATACGTTCTACCACTTCAAGGCGAATCCCTGAGAAACCTTGACATAAGGCATGTACCTTAGTGATCAACATGAGCTTTGAAATAGCTTTAGCAATGGGTTCACCAACACCAACAGCATGAGTTATAAGTAGGTTTTTCTGCAATAAGTTGGTATCTTCTGGCGATATTTGAGTATCGCATAAAGGACCAAACCCAGTATTAATGCCATATACCGCTTTGTCTGAAGCGGCCATTTTCTCTACACGTTTTCTGCTTGTGTTAATTTTATCTAACGCTTCTTGGCAAAGTTCTGCCTTGATACTGCCGTTAGCAATACCATTAACAATATCAAGATTTAAACGATCGACACCATATTTAAACGTCATCTTATTGCTCCAAAATTAAAAAATTAAATGGCTACCTAATCGGTATTTATTACCGGGTGCCGTTAATATTGCTAAGCTCACTACGCCTTTGCTAGACCAGGTGCGACGCTTAACTTGTAAACAAGGGGTTGAAGATTCAATATTTAAAAGTAAGCATATTTCCTTACTGGCAAGCACTGCTTCTACTTCATTAGTTGCTTCTGTCAGTGGTGCTTCACTTGATAAATATTCATGTGGAGTAATCTCTGCAAAGTTTTGTTGCAAATACTCTGGTACTAATTTGCTGTTCACATAGCGCTGTTCGAGTTGAATGGGGTCATTGTTTTCAAAGTGAAGAACTTCTGAATAATAAACAGTTTCACTTTCATTTAAGCCGAGTAAAATAGCTAATTCATCATTCACATCGGCAGAAACTAATGCTATTTGTATTGAGTGGTGTTGATGACCACGCTCTTGAATTTCATCAGCAATATTGCGAATTTCTAATAGCGAAGATTGTGACTTAAATGTTGCAACAAAAGTGCCGGAGCCTTGAGAACGAATCAATAACCCCTGTTCTGTTAACTCTTGTAATGCACGGCGAGCTGTCATTCGACTGACAGAGAACTGCTCAGCCAAAACATTTTCAGAGGGGACTTTGCTATGTTGAAGCCATTCACCGGTTTCGATCATTTTACAAATATGATCTTTAATGATGGTAAATTTTGCTGCTTTTATTTGCGTCATCGCTGAGAATTCCAAAATTTAAGATATAATAGATATATCGCTACATTCTTGTATATACAATCTCATGTTTATAAGTTCAAGTCAATAGTTGTATATACAACATTGTGTACCATTTTACTATCAGGTAAAGTGTTGCTCATTATTACTAGGACTTTAAGTCGCAAGTAAAGCGTAGTGCTTTTTTATTATACAGACTAAATTTTTTGGATTTTTATCATGACAACTACTCTGCAATGGCAAACACTTTTCGTTAATGTAAATTTGGCTACTATGTCAGAAGGCTCATTAAATTATGGTGTTATTGAAAATGGGGCTCTAGCTATATGTGAAGGAAAAATTGCGTGGTTAGGCAAAGAAGTTGATTTACCCGAATATGATACAAATGCTATAGATGTCATTGATGGTAATAATCAGTGGTTGTCACCTGGGCTTATCGATTGTCATACGCACTTGATTTACGGCGGCAATCGGGCCAATGAATTTGAAATGCGGCTTGAGGGTAAAAGCTATGAAGAAATAGCCAATGCTGGCGGAGGAATTGTTTCTACCGTTACTGCAACACGAAAAGCGAATGAACAATCCTTGTTTGATTCTGCTCTAAAACGATTAAAGGCACTTCATAATCAAGGAGTAACTACAATTGAAATTAAATCAGGTTATGGACTTGATGTAGATAACGAAATTAAAATGTTAACAGTTGCAGGGATGCTAGCGACTGCATTACCTGTTTCTGTTAAACGCACTTTTTTAGGTGCGCATGCATTACCGAATGAATATAAAGGTAAGCCTGACGAATATATTGATCTGGTTTGTAATGAAATGCTCCCGAAAGTCGCAAAAGAGCAGTTAGCGGATGCCGTTGATGTATTTTGTGAAGGTATAGGTTTTAATGCAGAACAAACAGAGCGCGTTTTTTCGTGTGCGAAAGAGCTTGGATTACCTGTGAAAGTGCACGCAGAGCAATTATCTAATTTGGGCGGGACAGCGTTAGCGGCAAAATATAATGCGCTCTCGTCTGATCATATCGAATTCCTCGATGAAACAGGTATTATTGCAATGAAAGAGGCGAATATGACCGCGGTGTTACTACCGGGAGCATTTTACTTTTTGAGAGAAACGCAATTACCGCCAATAGATTTATTGAGGAAACATCATGTATCAATGGCGATTGCAACTGATGCAAACCCAGGTTCATCACCGATAAACAATATCCAATTAATGCTGAATATGGCATGTACTTTATTTAGATTAACTCCAGTAGAAGCATTGGCAGGAGTCACATGCCATGGTGCAAAAGCACTCGGCTTAGCAAATTCAAAAGGCCAATTAGCGGTTGGTTATGATGCTGATATTGCTTGTTGGGATATTAATCAACCGGCAGAGTTATGTTACCAGTTTGGCGTAAATCCTCTTGTTAAATTATTTCAAATGGGTAAAAGAGTCATTTAATTAGGCTTTGTTAAACACGTCATTACTGTACAAAAGTCTTCGTATTGATTAACCTTAATCTATAGTGTTGCTGTATAAATGCTTTTAAGGTTGATCAATGATTCAGAGTAAACCGTTATCAAAGGTTGTTTTTAAACGACTTTTTCTCGCCATTTTTTGTTTATACTTTCTTCCACATTCGGTGATCGCGGCGACTCAACTTGAAAACCTGCCAACATATAGCTTTGCCGAATTTAATGTTGCCTTCATTTTAGGCTTAAGCTTACCCCTATTGATTATAATGGCGTTATTAAAGCCTATAGCTATGGTTAAATGGCGATATCCAGCTTTGCTTACGTTATCTTTATTATTTCAATTTTATGCATTTTCTTCTTTATCTCAGTGGCAAACATCTACGTTATTAGTTTCCGCATCTATTTTTGTGCTAACGACGTTTTTGTGGTTGCAAAATGGACTTAGTTCACATGTTTTTACAAAAACATTGGCTTGGTTAATGGTCGTAACTTGTTTTAGTTTTATAAGTGCTGTTGTATTGATACGAGAAGTCGATGTTTTTCAACTTTGGTTAGCCTTTCTTGGCATCATATTTATTGCCACAGCTGTTACCGTTCATAAAGCACAGCATAATACTACCTTACGAATTATAGTATTATGCTGTGCTTTAACCTGCTACGGCGTTGCTTTGTATTTATGGTTGAATGTACAAGCTTCGATTGTTTGGGTTATTGCTCTAAGCGTACTGAGTTATTTATTTGCCGTTGTGAATGGTTGCTGGGGAGTTGTTGATGCGATTAATAATAAACTGCATGACTTAAAAGCAGAGCTTGAACGAGAGAGTGGTAATGATTTAGTGACAGCCGTTACATTAGATCCTATTACTAATTTACCTAGTTATCAGCAAAGCTTATTAAGTTTAAAGCGAGCGTTTAAGGTAAAGCCTGAAAGTAAATTTGTGGCAATTGTATTTAAACCGCTCAATTTTTATCAAGTCAATAAAGTGTTAGGTCATCAAAACTCAGATATTCTTTTATTACAACTGGCGTTTAACTTACAACAATGTGTCAGTGAAGATAATTTATTAGTGAACTTTAATGATAACGTGACACCGGTGCGCATTTCTCGTTTGCAAGGGCTCGATTTTTTAATTGTACTGGATGCAAGTTTATCGAATCATCCAGTGAAAATTATTGTTGAAGATATTTGCCAAAAATTAGTGAAAGCGGTACCCCAGGCGATGAGCTTTAAAAGCTTTTCACTTAATTTTGAATTGGCATTTGGCGCCGCTATTTCAGATAGTAATAAACAAGATATTGAGCAATTAATTGCACAGGCAAGTGACGCATTATTATCCGGCCAAAGTAATAATGAAATGCTGTGTTATTTTAATCCTCAAACGGCAATTTATACTGAACGTCAATTGGCGAAAATGGAAAAATTAAAACAAGATATCATTCATGAGAGAATTGTTTGGCTGGCGCAACCTCAAGTATCATTGATTGATAAACAACTTAAAGGGTTTGAACTGTCCATTGAATGGCAAGGCAGTGATGGTGTGCGTTTAACGCCGAATGAATTTAATGAAATTGCTGAATTTAGTGGTGAAATTTATCAATTAACGAAGCAAATGATAAGACAAGCTTTTACGCTTTTATCAATCATGCACCAATCGGGTATCAAAGAAAGTGTCTCGGTTAATTTATCGAGTAAAGATTTGTTGGAAACCGAACTCACTGATTATATTGAACAACAAGCTAAGAAAAATGGCATTCCACTAGATTATTTAGTGATAGAGTTAAGTGAACAAGTACTACTTGATTCTGCTTTTAGAGCTAGGATGATGGTTGATCAATTGAAAGCCTTAGGGATAAAAATATCGATTGATAATTTTTCGGGGAGTTATGAGTCATTACGATATTTACGAAGAACAGCAATACAGCAAGTAAAAATTGATTGTGCGTTACTCAATAATGAACAAAATTCACAATCAGAAAAAACCATTGTAAATGCGCTAATTAATCTAATTCGGAAAATGGATATTCCGATTATTGCCATTGGGATCAATAACCGCGATATTGAAAAATCTTACTTAGCTATTGGTGGTAATATTGCGCAAGGAAATTCAATTCATCAAGGAATTAAGGTTGATGATGCCTCTATGTGGATTACAAAGTGGCAGAGCAAAAAAAATCAAGCATAATGGTTGCTATTCAATATCTAATGGCTCTGGAGAAAGAATAATTCCGGTGTTATCTGCGTAAATATGATCATCTGGTAAAAAAGTCACGCCGGCAAAGTTTATGGCTAAATCACTTTCTCCATAATCGGTATCAGTCGCGCCTACAGGAATAGAAACCAAGCCTTGGATACCAATGTCAATTTCTTCTAGTGCATCAACATCTCGTACACTGCCATAACAAATAATACCTTCCCAGTTATTAAGTGCTGCTGTTTCTGCAATGCTTATGTCAATCAATGCTCTTCGCGTTGAGCCTCCCCCGTCAATTACAAGCACTTTACCTGACCCATCGGTTTGAACTAATTGAGCAATAACACCATTACTTTCAAAGCATTTAATAGTAACAACTTTACCGCCAAAAGAACTTTGACCACCATAATTGCAAAAAATAGGCTCTAAAACGTCAACTAAATCAGCATAAATATTACACAATTCTGAAGTGTTGTATTCCATTGTTGTTTCCTTTATTTAATTTAGTTTTAAAATATTTTTCAACTAATAGTATACAACGCCTATAGTTAGGTACAAGAGCAAGCCGCTTTAATTTAAGCGTTTGTACTTGTATTCTATAAAAAAAGGCGATTAAATGTCGTTATCATTACAGCGGGAAATAAAATAAATGGGTGTAGACAATAACTTTGCCTTAAGCTTTTTATTTTCTATTGAAACAGCTGTCTACAGTTTTCTTACTTTTTTACTTTTTTACTTTATTCTTTTTACCAAGGGTTCGGTCGTCGATATGTAAAATATTGGACCTTTAGTTTAGCGTGTTTGAGCTTGCAACATCTAGCCATGTCTATACAGAAAGTGTTACCTCAATATCATGATTTATCACCCGTGCAAGTTTTATTAACATGTTTTATTCAGGTAAATCAGTATTTGTTTATTTGGTTATTTTCTATAGGACTTTATTACACAAATAAAAATTTAAAATACTCAAAAACATTCGTAAAGTCGACTATCGTTTTGCCAATTATTCTTGGTCTTAGTGTTTCTTTATTTTTTGCCTTTAATGAGCAAGCAGTGTTTAACCGGTTTTACTTGCGAGAAAGTTTAGCGGATTTTGTTTTTGCAGGCATTTTTATGTTCATTGCTTTCTTTATTTTTAATGTTAAAAAACTCCACTTTTCAGGAGGGATTTTACTGATTTTTAGCATAATGATGTGTTGTAGGTACCTATTGTTTTCTTTCTTATCTGTTGTGTTTTTAACAGAGCCTTGGTTGCAAGACCTGTCCATTTTTCTCATTTATTTTGATTTTGGTGCCACAGTAACTCTAGGATTTTTGCTACTGGTATGGATGCAAGGTGCTGAACGAAGCGTTGCAGAGGTTGCAATAAACCGCGCTCAATATTTAGATAAGCATGATTTATTGACTGGCGCGTTGAATCGTGATCAAGTGATTGAAAAATTGCCTATTGCTATAGCTCAAGCGATAGAAAAACATCAAAAGCTAGCTGTCTATTTAATCGATATAAAAAGGTTTAAATTTATTAATGATACTTACGGCTTAAAAACTGGGGATTTAATTCTAGGGCAGATAGCTGTTCGACTATCAGAAAGTATTTTATTACAACAAGTAGTTGGGCGGCTGAGTGGTGACTCATTTGTTTTTACTATTGAAATTATAGAAGATAGCCAACAAGAAAAAGCCGCAAAACATTTGCATGACTTAATATCTCGTCCGTACTTTGTTAATCATCAAGAAGTACATTTACAATGTAGTGTCGGTTATTGTTTATCACCGCAAGACAGTAGTGAAGCAGAAGATTTATTAAAAAAAGCCAATTTAGCGCTCTTCCATGCAGAAAGTAAAAATATTCCGAGTGTTAAATATGAGATTGGTATGCAAGCTCATGGGCGACACTTATTAGCGGTAGAAAAAGAGATCCGTAAAGGGTTAAACAATAAAGAATTCATTTTATATTATCAGCCGCAATTGAATTTATTAACCAAGCGAATTGAAGGTGTAGAAGCACTAGTTCGATGGCAGCACCCTGAAAAAGGACTTTTATCACCTGATAAATTCCTTCCAGACTTTGATGCGCTTGGTTTAAATGGAGAGCTTGATAACTATGTCTTAGATCTTGCATGTAAAACTAATGCACAGTGGTACCGTCAATACAAACGTCGGGTGGCAATTGCCGTTAATATGACTGCGGTTGAATTTCAAGACCCTAAATTGGTGTCGAAAATTCAAACATTGTTATTTAAATATGATATTCCATCGAGTTACTTAGAGCTTGAGATCACCGAAAATGTGGTTATTACGGATATCAGTGTAGCAATGGATACAATTGTCGTTTTACAAAATATGGGCATAAAAGTTTCTATCGATGATTTTGGTACAGGATACTCTTCACTAGCGTATTTGAGGCAGCTGCCTATTGATAAAATAAAAATTGATCGGAGTTTTATTACTGAATTTTCAACCAATGATTCAGACCTAACAATTGTAAAGTCGATGATCAAACTTTCTCATGGTTTAGGCAAACGAGTGTTAGCTGAAGGTCTTGAAACGTTAGAGCAATTGAATCTATTAAGAAAACTTGGCTGTGACGCGGTACAGGGCTATTTTATTAATCGACCGCTCCCTCCTGAAAAAATTGCGGATTACTTAACTCGTAAAAAGTAAAATAGCTAAATTAGTCACTATTCGCTAAGAATTAATAACTAAGAATTAATAACTAAGAATTAATAACTAAGAATTAATAACTAAGAATTAATAACTAAGAATTAATAACTTAGAAAATTTTTAATTTTAAAAATACGGTCTATACTTTTTAAAGTCATATTAATTAATTAATTAATTTTTAGTTTGGAAATCATCTATGCTCATTAAACACAAACTTGCCTTGAACACCTCTATATTAGTTGTAGCCATAGCGTTTCTGCTAATTATTTTGAGTTTTTCATCAGGGTCTTTACAAAAAGATGTGGATATTGCTCGTACTATTGGCGCTATTGATAGTGACGTTTTGCAACTCAGGCGCAATGAGAAAGATTTTTTAGCGCGAAAAGATCTGAAATATGTTGAATCTTTTAAAAAGAAAGTCGCAGGATTAAAAGCGGAATTGAACCATTTAGAGAATGTTTTTGAAAAAGCTTCAACAGATATAAGCCATGTTAAAAGCTTGAAAAAAGTCATTAATGATTACGAAAAACACTTTCTCGAATTAGTTGATATTCAAAAAGAAATTGGTTTAACACCGACTGATGGTTTGTATGGCAGTTTAAGAAGTGCGGTGCATGATGCGGAAGAAATTTTGGGAAAAAGTAATTACCAACTTTTGAGTGAAATGTTACAACTACGCCGTAATGAAAAAGATTTTATGCTGCGTTTAGATGAAAAATATTTATCGCGTTGGAAAGGTAATGCTGAAGAGTTTGTTAAAAATATTAATAGTAGTGCTATCAGTGCATCGGTAAAAAATTCATTGGTGGCTAGTATCGCTGCTTATCAAAGTGCCATCGAAGACTTAGTTGATGGCCAAATTAGACTAGGCTTAAGCTCTTCACAAGGCAAACTAGGTGAAATGAGGAAAACCATTCATCAAGTCGACCAATTTACGACTCAGTTGATTGCGAAAACTATGCAGGACGTAGAAGATCATATTTTATATATTGATACAATTTCTTATGGTGCTTCGTTTCTTATTCTTCTTGCTTCATTAGGTGCTGCAGTTTGGACCAGCAGAGATATTTTAAATAGTATCAATAAATTAAAAGAGACAATGGTAGATATTGCGAATAAGAAAGATTTATCTATTGCAATATCAACGGAAGCCGATGATGAATTAGCAGAAATGGCCGGTGTTTTTAATAGTATGATTGGCAGCTTTAGAAACTTAATTGTGCAAGTTAATCAATCGGTTGATACGGTAAATTCAGCAACACAAAGCCTATCTGAAAATATTCATTCTGCAAACGAAGGAGTTGACTCTCAAATTCAACAAACCGATTTAGTCGCGACTGCTGTTACAGAAATGGTGGCTACAGTTGATGAAATTGCGAGTAACACTCATGAAGCGGCAAACAAAGCAGAAACGACCCATCATAATGCTGAAAAAGGAAAAGCAGGGGTTGAAAGTACGATTACGCAAATAGACCAATTATCTAATACATTATTAGAGTCTGAAAACATTGTGCAAGAATTAGCAAAAGATAGTGACACAATCGGTTCAGTTCTTGACGTAATTCGAGGCATTGCAGAACAAACCAATTTACTTGCTTTAAACGCCGCAATAGAGGCTGCTCGCGCTGGAGAACAAGGTCGAGGGTTTGCTGTTGTTGCCGATGAAGTAAGAACATTAGCCAGTAGAACGCAGGATTCTACACAAGAAATTGAAAGTATTATCAGTTCATTGCAAACTAGGACTAAAGATATTGTTTCTCATATGGCCGCGTGTCGAACACAAGGCCAAGAAAGTGCTGACCAAGCAAGCTCTGCCGGTCAAATGCTTGAAGAGATAACGCAAGACGTTTCTATGATTATGGAAATGAATACTGCTATTGCTACAGCTATTCAAGAACAAAGCACAGTGGCGTCTGAAGTGAATCAACATGTTGTCATGATTCGAGATGTGGCTGAAAGTTCAGGTCAAGCGGCTATTCAAAATGGTCAAATGAGTGAAGAACTATCACAACAAGCCGAAGTGCTAAATAATGAGGTAAATCAGTTTAAAGTTTAATGAGTAACTAGGGCTTGAGTTTTTGAAAGCATCTTATATAAACTCTGTAATTGTATCCCAACAGTTCGATTTAAGATAAACCTTACAAATAAAAGGCGCTATTAAGCGCCTTTTTTCTTGTTATCTTTGATTGATGTTATTTATCTTAAATCATATACAAGCGAATAACTTTTCTTGTAAAAATTAAAGAATGAACCGGCTTAAATCTTCATTTTTCACCACATCATTTAAAGTGTCTTGAACGTACTTTTCGTCAATAACTATCACATCACCACTGCGATCATTCGCCGTATATGAAATCTCTTCGGTTAACTTTTCCATCATGGTGTGTAAACGTCGAGCACCGATGTTCTCAGTGCTTTCGTTCACTTGCCAAGCGGCATTAGCAATCGACTTTATACCATCTTCACTAAATGAAATATCTACACCTTCTGTTGCCATAAGTGCGATATATTGCTCAGTCAATGAAGCATTAGGCTCCGTCAATATACGAACAAAGTCATCGCTGGTTAAAGCTTGTAGCTCAACACGAATAGGTAAGCGACCTTGTAACTCAGGGATTAAATCTGATGGTTTTGCCATTTGAAAAGCCCCGGAAGCGATAAACAAAATATGATCTGTTTTTACCATTCCATGTTTCGTACTTACTGTAGAACCTTCAACTAAAGGTAGTAAATCACGTTGTACACCTTCACGAGAAACATCTGGACCTGAAGTGTCACCGCGTTTACAAATTTTGTCTATTTCATCTACGAAAACAATACCATTTTGTTCAACGGCTTCAAGTGCTTTTGCTTTGATGTCTTCTTGATTAACTATTTTGGCTGCTTCTTCTTCTTGAAGCGCTTTAAAGGCATCTTTGATTTTAAGTTTGCGCTTGTTCGTTTTTTCACTCGACATACTTTGGAACATATTTTTAAGCTGAGAGGTCATGTCTTCCATGCCTGGAGGCGCCATTATTTCAACACCAACTTGAGGAGCTGCTAAATCTAATTCAATTTCTTTATCGTCTAATTTACCTTCACGTAATTTCTTACGGAAAATTTGGCGTGTACTGCTGTTATCAGAGCTTTCTTCATTGCCAAAGTTATCACGAGGGTTCGGAATTAGAACGTCTAAAATACGTTCTTCTGCAGCTTCTTCTGCTAAATGTTTAACGCGCGCCATCTCTTGCTCTTTGGTCATTTTAAATGCCATATCTGCAAGGTCTCGAATAATGGTTTCAACTTCTTTACCAACATATCCTACTTCGGTAAATTTTGTTGCTTCTACTTTAATAAAAGGCGCATTAGCAAGTTTTGCTAAACGACGAGCAATTTCTGTTTTACCGACACCGGTTGGACCTATCATTAAAATATTTTTAGGCGTAACTTCATTTCGCAATTCTTCATTTAATTGCATGCGGCGCCAGCGATTACGGAGTGCTATAGCAACGGCACGTTTTGCGTCGGCTTGGCCAACAATGTGGCTATCTAGTTCGTGAACAATTTCACGGGGTGTCATGTTAGACATAATAAATTCCTTACTGCAGGGAAAAATCTTTAAGCTTTTGAATGATAACGTCTGAAATGGCGATTGATATAATCACTTCAGTTTTAGAGTTCATCAATTGTTTGAGAATGGTTGGTAAACACACAAATGTCACCAGCAATTTTCAATGATTTTTCGACAATTTCTTTCGCGGAAAGCTCGGTGTTTTCTAATAAAGCTGTTGCGGCTGATTGAGCAAAATTACCACCACTGCCAATGGCAATTAAGTCATGCTCGGGTTGAACTACATCACCGTTACCTGTAATGATTAGTGATGCAGTTTCATCGGCCACCGCCAATAAAGCTTCTAATTTTCTTAATGCACGATCACTACGCCAGTCTTTTGCTAATTCAACGGCTGCTTTGGTTAAATGCCCTTGGTGCTGTTCAAGCTTACTTTCAAAACGTTCAAAAAGTGTGAAAGCATCGGCCGTGCCGCCAGCAAAACCTGCTAATACTTTGTCGTTATATAAACGTCGTACTTTTTTTGCGTTGCCTTTCATTACAGTGTTGCCAAGTGAAACTTGGCCATCGCCACCAATGGCTACTTTGCCATTACGTCTTACAGATACGATTGTAGTCACAACAAACCTCAAAATTTATGCTGATACGATAATATCAACTATATCAATGTAGAATAAATAAGGGTCTGTCGTGAGCTTTTCAAGGATGAAAGGGAATTATTTCCATAACCATATTTGGCAAGTACTAATATTATTGCGACTCAATTTGTGCTTATCTTTTTCAGCACTTCGTTTCTTTTCGTATGGCCCTAAGTAGACTTTATGCCAAGTACCGTTAGCGCCTTTTGCTGCACTGATTTGAGCAGATAAGCCTGAAAAAGCAATATTAGCTTTCATTACTTCTGCTTGCTTTTGGGTTTTAAATGACCCGCATTGCATTTTATATGGGCCTTTTTCTTCAACTGTGTATTCACCCACTTCAACTTCTTTCGATTTTAACTGCTCCATGTATTGCCATTTTTCTTTTGGAGGCGTAGGCAATTGAGTCGCATTGCTTTCTTCGTTTGACTCTTCGATTTGTTGCTCAACGGTTGGTGTTTCAATGTCTTTGATTGACCATAAAAAATAACCAAATGTAATTAAAGCAATAAGTAACATGCCGGCAATAAGTTTAGTTTTTAAGGGAATACCTACCGCGTCTTCAATTTGCGTTTTTTGGTATGGATTACTCTTTTTTTTGGGAGTGCGCGGGCGCGTTACGTAATCTTGATGAGCCATTGATAATTATATTTCTATGTTGAATGCGAAATCTTCGGTCATTTTATCTAATTGGCTTGAAATTAACAGGTAATATTCGTCTTTATTGATGAAAAGTATGTAACAGGCTTTGTTATATGAACTTTCTTATTTTCTAAAATTACCAGCTTAGATCAATAGGGTCGATATCAATCGTCCACCTTACTTTATTCAACCATTCGTTATGTTGACTTTGATGAATAATTTTTCGAATGGCTGCATGTAATTCTGGACGTGATTTTGATTGTAAAATCAGATGGTAACGATATTTACCTGCCTTTTTTTCCATGGCCGCAGGCATAGGTCCTGCAATTTCACATGAGGAAATAGGGATTTGAGCCAATTGCCTTAAAAACTTTTCGGGATAGGAGGGGTAGTTAGCTTCAGCGCGAAAAAGTGCTTGATAACCAAAGGGAGGTAAGTATGCCATTTTTCGTTCAGATAAACTTTGTTGAGCAAAGTGACTATACCCATTATTAACTAAATCTTGCAATAATGGGTGTTGCGGGTATTGTGTTTGAACAATCACTTTACCTGGTTTACTGGCGCGACCTGCACGCCCCGCAACTTGAACTAACAATTGAGCCATATGTTCACTGGCACGATAGTCAAAACTAAATAGTGCACCATCAATATCTAACATTGCTACGAGGGTGACATCAGGAAAGTGATGACCCTTTGCTAGCATTTGTGTACCAATTAAGATTTGATGTTCTTTATCGGTAATGGCTTGCAAACGTTTTGCTAATTCACCTTTCTTACGTGTACTGTCTCGATCAATACGAACTGTACTATATTCACTAAATGTTTCAGTTAAGTATTCTTCGATTTGTTCTGTACCTTGTCCAACCGGTTTGATACGAACACTGCCACAATCAGGGCATTGATGAGGAATGCGTTTTTGGCTCGTGCAATGATGGCAAATTAGTAAACCTTGTGAACGATGTAAGGTATAAGGTTTATTGCAACGATGGCAGTCAGCAACCCAATGACACTCGTTACAATTAATAGCAGGGGCAAAACCTCGACGATTTAAAAATACCAGAACTTGTTCGCCTCGACTAAGCGTTGTTTGTATTAACTGCTTGAGAGGCCTTGATAAACCAAATTCTAGCGGTTGGTTTGCAACATCAATTAATGATATTTTTGCTTCAACACTTTTACCAGCACGCTTGGTGAGTTGGTGATAATGGTATTTTGTTGATAACGCATTTTGTAATGATTCGAAACTGGGTGTCGCACTGCCTAAAATAATAGGGATATTTAATTGCTTAGCTCGCAAGATTGCAATATCACGACCATGATAACGAAAGCTGTCTTGTTGCTTAAATGAACCATCATGCTCTTCGTCAACAATTATCAGTCCAAGTTTAGGTAAAGGACTAAAAACGGCTGAACGAGTACCTATAACAATGGCTGCGCAATTTTGTAATGCGCTTTGCCAAGTATCAAAACGTTCTTTGTCATTTAATCCTGAATGGTGCAAGAATATTGGTACATTGAAGCGCTGCTCAAACCTATTTAATGTTTGCGGTGTAAGACCAATTTCGGGTACTAGCACTAAAATTTGCTGATTATTCGCAAGGACTTTTTCCATCGCCTGCAAATATACTTCGGTTTTTCCGCTTCCAGTAACGCCATCTACTAGATGACAACTGTATTGTTCCATTGATTGATTCACTGCAGATACAACAACAGCTTGCTCAGCCGATAAAGAAAGTTTATCGGCTTCATTTAAATCATCATTTTTCCAATGATAAACTTCTATAGGCTTTTCTTTTGGTATGATGAATTGCTTATCTTCTAAACTCTTTAATTGTGCTTTGGTATAACCTAATGTACGGATTTCTGGCCAAGTCAATTTGTGGTGATTTTCAATCAATAACAATAATTGAATTTGCTTTTTGGCACGGCCTTGTTTGAATTTATCAAGTTGAGTTTGAGGACAATCTTGGTTGATATGCCAATAAAGGCAAACGGGTGTTTTAGGCGGTTCCGTTTTTCTGAGTAAAACAGGGAGAGCTTGTTGAAAAACATCACCGATAGGGTGGTGATAATAACGTGCAGACAAGGTTAATAGTTTCAGAAGTGCATCAGGCAAGTGAGTATCTGTATCTATGCGGCTGATAATCGCTTTTAGTTTTTCTTTTTCTAGCGTTGTATCTTCATCAATAGCAATGACAATACCGATAACCTGACGATGACCGAAAGGTACTATGACTCTTTCGCCAATTAAGCTTTTTTCTGTTAGTAATGAATTTGGTACTATGTAAGTAAATAACTGTCGCATAGGTACAGGAATGGCAACTTGTATATAAACTTCCTGCAACAAAATATCAGTCTTCTTTTTATGATTCACGTTAAGGTTATTCTGAATGTTTAAGGGTGGGTTGCCAAGGAAAGAGTGTCTATAAAAATGATATTTGCTAAAAAATAGCAAAATGGTTGTTTTTTTATCAGTTTCTCTTGCAGTGGTTAAAGTGATCCTTTATCATTCGCCACCATTATTTTTAACTCGTATGGTGCTTGGCAGTCAATAATTACTGACTAAGTGGCGATACGGCCTATACAGAGGTTCCCCATGAAAGAAGGCATCCACCCAACTTACAATGAATTCAAGGCAACTTGTTCTTGTGGTAACGTAATTACTACTCGTTCTACAGTAGGTAAAGATTTACATTTAGACGTATGTTCAGAATGTCACCCATTCTACACTGGTAAGCAAAAAGCTGCTGAGACTGGTGGTCGTGTTGATAAATTCAATAAACGTTTTGGTGCATTGTCTAAGAAATAATCTTAGTCAGTTAGCAAGATGTTTGAAAAAAGCGCCGATTGGCGCTTTTTTTTGTTATTTACTTGAAAATAAACAGTAAATCATCTGATTAACTTCACTTGTAAATTATCAATCAATCTTGCTTTACCACAATGTGCGGCGGCCAAGATAACCAATTCATGATCATCTTCACTGGCGGGTTGCAACGTGCGCGCATGACAAATATGGATGTAATCTGTTTTTAAACCCGCGTTATCAATAAAACTTGCCGCTTTTTTTGCTAAGCCAATAAAGTTGTTATCTTTTTGGATTTGCTCAGCTAACCATTGTATGTTTTGACTTAACGCCGGTGCTACTTTTAACTCTTCTTCAGTTAAATAACCATTGCGTGAACTAAGCGCCAGTCCACTGGTTTCTCGTATTGTTTCTACAGGTACTATTTTAATCGGCATAGATAAGTCTTCAACCATTGTTTGAATAACTTGAACTTGTTGATAGTCTTTTAAGCCAAAACAAGCGACATCGGGTTGTACAAGATTAAATAGCTTACATACTACGGTAGCAACACCACGAAAGTGTCCTGGTCTACTTTCGCCACAATAGCTTTCTGAAACATTAGGTACTTCTACGTAACTTTGCTTATCTAAACCTTTTGGATAAATAATTTCAGGGGTCGGTGTAAAAAGTAAATCAGTATTAGCGGCAATTAATTTACTCTGGTCATCTGCCATTGTTCGAGGGTAATTCTCAATATCCTCATTAGCACCAAACTGCATAGGGTTAACAAAAATACTCGCAACAACTTTATCCGCATGTTGGTGTGCTTCGGTCACAAGGGATATATGGCCATCATGTAAATTACCCATAGTAGGCACGAACGCGACGGTTAAACCTTGTTGATGCCAAGCTTTTATGGTTCGACGAAGCTCACTGATTTCACTGACTGTTATCATTTTTTTACCGTTTGCTATTTAGCTGTTTCTATAACTACTTTCTGCCGATTGATTATTTAAAAATATGATCATCGCCGGGGAAGTTACCGTTGCTAACTTCTGATATATAAAGCTCAATGGCCTTTTTTATATCGCCAGTATCTATTAAAAAGTTACGAGAAAATTTAGGCATGTAGCTACAAGAGATTCCTAAAGCGTCGTGCATTACTAATATTTGACCATCAGTATCTTTTCCTGCGCCAATACCTATTGTTGGTATTGTTATCGCTTCTGAAATAGCCTTACCAAGCCCAGCAGGAATACATTCTAACACTAATAATTGCGCACCAGCTTCTTCTAAAGCTTTTGCATGTTCTATCATTTCAAGTGCTTTATCTTCATCTCGCCCTTGTACTTTAAATCCGCCAAATACATTAACTGATTGCGGCGTTAAACCTAAGTGAGCACATACTGGAATACCGCGCTCAACAAGCCCTTTAATAGTTTCTACTAACCATAGACCACCTTCCATTTTTACCATGCTGGCACCTGCCTGCATGAGCTTGGCAGCATTGATGAAAGCTTGATCTTTAGTGGCGTAACTCATAAAAGGCATATCGCTAATTATAAGCGTTTCTTCAACGCCGCGTTTTACGCTTTGTGTATGGTAAGCCATATGATCAATATCTACAGGAAGCGTATCGTCTTGCCCCTGTAATACCATGCCTAAAGAGTCGCCAATTAAAATGGAATGAATACCTGCTTGGTCAAATAATTTAGCGAAGCTTGCATCATAAGCAGTAATGGTTGATATTTTTTCACCATTTAGCTTCATTTTTTGTAAGGTTGCTGTTGTAATTTTTGCCATGATATATCCAGAGTTGATAAGATTATTTAATTATTATTTGAGTTTTATTTTAGCGCACTGAGTTTAATTGGCTATGAATTTTTAATTCATTTGTCTCAATATTTTTTGCTAAAGTTGAAATGCTGTCACCATCAGGTAATAAAAGGGTTTCAGCAATTTCGGCTAATGGAATTAAAACAAATTCACGCTTTTTCATGCCATAGTGAGGTACGATTAAACGTTCATTATTTATTGTTTTATCACCAAAAAGTAGAATGTCTAAGTCTAAAACTCGTGCGCCCCAACGATTCTCTTTACGCACTCGACCGGCGTTATTTTCTATTTTTTGTAATTGTTCAAGTAATTCGAGAGCAGATAGATGGGTTTCAAGAGCTAACACAGCATTCATATAATCGGGTTGATCTTGTGGTCCCATCGGGCGACTAAAATATAGGGACGATATTTTACTGATTTGGGAATTAGGCATCGCTTGTATATGAACAATCGCTTCGCGAATTTGAGCTGCTGGATCAGATAAATTACTCCCAAGTCCAATATAAGCTAATGTCATTAGTCACTACTTGTAGTCGTTTGGCTTCTGGGTTTACGTCGTTTTCTTGGTGTACGTCGTTGCGTTGCACCTGATTTCACAACACTTTTAATCATTAATTCTTGAGTGTCATGATTATTTTGTTGAAAGTCAGTCCACCATTTAGCTAATTCAGCAAGGTGCGAGTTTTCTTCAGTTGATTCGATTTCGCTGCGTAATAATAAAAAGTCGTAACCGGCTCTGAATTTTGGATGTTCAAACGCTTTGTAAGCTTGTTTTCCAACACGCTTGTTAAGTTTATCTTGTAATATCCATATGTCTTTCATCACCGCTTGAAAGCGTTTTGGAATTGCAATACTGCGTTGCTGCTCAGACATTACCTCGCCCAAAGCATTGAAAAATGCATCTTGAGGCGTTAATTGTGTTTGAGCACGCAGTTGGGTGATTTGTTTTTGTAACGGGTACCATAATAGTGCTGCAAATAAAAATGCTGGCGTTACACGTTTGTCATTATTGATACGATCATCGGTATTTTTTAATGCTTTCTCAATAAAGGGGAGTAAGTAAGGGTCATCATTGTTACTAAGTGCTTGATCAACGATAGGAAAAAAATAACGAAACAGTTGATACTCACGTAATAAATGAAAATTACTTAATGCTTTTCCTGAAAGAAATAACTTCAAGAATTCTTCAAACATGCGTGCTGGCGGTATATTTTCTAATAACGGTGAAAGCTCTTTTATCGGGCTTCGTGTTTCTTCACTAATATCCATATTAAGCTTGGTTGCAAAACGAATTGCACGCAACATACGCACGGGATCTTCACGATAACGCGTTTCAGGATCGCCAATTAAACGAATTTTTTTAGCGTTGATATCAGTGATACCGTCGGCAAAGTCGTATATTTTAAAATCTGCTGAAGAGTAATAAAGTGCATTTATAGTGAAGTCGCGGCGTTCTGCATCTTCATCAATTGAGCCATAAATGTTGTCACGCAACAACATACCATGTTCACTTTGCTTCGAGGTTTTCTGACAATCTTGCTGTTTTTGTGGCGCACTTTCGTGGTGCCCTCTAAAAGTGGCAACTTCAATAATTTCACGACCAAAAACAATGTGCGCTAATCGAAAACGCCTACCAATTAAGCGGCAATTTCTAAATAAGGCTTTAATTTGTTCAGGTGTCGCATTAGTGGCAATGTCAAAATCTTTTGGGGCTAAACCGAGAAGAATATCACGAACACCACCGCCAACAAGGTAGGCATCATAACCACTTTTATTTAAGCGATGTAAAACTTTTAACGCGCTTGAACTGATCAAACTACGAGAAACAGGATGTTGATCTCTAGTATAAATTTGTGGAGAGTTAGCGATATTTTTAGGAGATTTTATTTTTTTCTTTTTGCCTAAAACTTTTTTACACAAATTGATCACGCTTTTGATGATGACAGCCTATAGAAATGAAGAGTAACGGCGCAATAATATAACAGTGTGAGTAAAAAGAGAATGAAAAAACGGCATCTTGGCTATTTTATTAAACTTTATTAATTATGTTAATTGAATTTCACGTTTTTTCGGAACAGATTCAAGTTGCCAGTGGATAATGGCCCATTGAATAATTTCATTAACATTCGAGAATTGTAGCTCATGGGGAGGATGTTGTCCTAAAAATTGCAATGCCGCAAATAACGCAGGTTGTGGATTATTATTATCAATTGCAGGGGCTTTATTTTGTTTACTAAGTTTGTAGCCTTGTTCAGTAACTGCAAGTGGAATATGGCCAAAAAATGGCGGATGTATTTGTTGAGTTGTCCTATTGGAAGAAGGCATTTGTTGTGAAAAATCACCCAGTGACTTTTCCGCAAATAATGGATAAAAACTTAATTGGCGGGCAGTGGGCTCAAGTAAATCACAACCGCGAATGACATGATTAATATTTTGATAAAGATCATCTGCCACTACAGCAAGTTGATAGGCAAATAAACCATCCTTTCTATAGATAATAAAATCTTCTTTTGCCAGTGCTTGGTCGCATTGTACGTTTCCTTGGATTAAATCATGATATTGATTGACAGCGTGTTGATTAATAACTCGAATAGCACTGTTGTCTTTTTCAATGTTTAAATCGCGACAATGCCCTTGATAAATACCACCAATGGCTTTTATTTGTCCCCGAGTACATTGGCAATAATAGCAATGATGTTCATTGAAAAGCTGCTCGATGATATGTTGATAGTAATCTGATTGCTTGCTTTGAAAGAGGATGTTTTCATCCCAATGCAAGCCGAACGCTTCTAATGTTTTTAATATGTGATCACTCGCCCCTTTTTTTTCTCTTGGGGGATCAATATCTTCAAGGCGAACTAGCCAAGTACCATGATTTTTTTTTGCGTCTAAAAAACTGGCAAGAGCAGTAATTAGTGAACCAAAATGAAGGTAACCAGAAGGAGAGGGGGCAAAGCGACCACGGTAAGAAAGTTGTGGTCGCATTTTATCGCTAGCATTCATCAATAATTGATGATTAACCTGCTAATTGACGTTCTTTAATTTCAGCTAACGTTTTACATTCGATACATAAATCAGCTGTCGGTCTTGCTTCTAAACGACGGATACCAATTTCGATGCCGCAAGTTTTACAAAAACCAAAATCATCTTCTTCGATAAGCTGTAACGTCTTTTCGATTTTTTTGATGAGTTTACGTTCACGGTCACGAGTACGCAATTCAAGACTGAACTCTTCTTCTTGTGCAGCGCGATCTACAGGATCTGGAAAATTTGCTGCTTCATCTTGCATATGAGTTACAGTACGATCAACTTCTTCACGCAGTTGTATACGCCAAGCATCAAGTATTTTCTTAAAGTGCTCTGACTGCTCAGCGTTCATGTATTCTTCATTAGCTTTTTCTACGTAAGGCTCTACCCCTGCTAACGCTAAAATACCTAATGCTTTTTTGTTGTTTGGCATGCTTATTCTCCTAATGCTGCGTACATCAAATAACGCTTAAATTCTATTATTTGATTGCATGTGCCAATGATAATAGATCTAAATTATCAGAACTATATTGTGTTGCAGTGATAAAAATTCAAGAAAAAATTAAAAATAAATATTAATTAAATTAAATCAAAGGGTTAGCTGGTGTGGTTGTTCACCCATAAGTGCACCTTCTCCGCAAGCCCACTTTTTTAACAAGTTTTGCTATCCCGAGTCAATGTTTTACTGCGATTATTTCACCTTAATTGATTTATTAAGGGTCAAGGTAATACTTTCAACGTTCTTTAAAAAGGATGCTTGATAGGCGATAACTTCAACGCCTTTAAGTTTTGCTAACTTTAATAGATTCGAATATTTTTCATCAATATGCGTTGCGGCTTTAACGGAGGTGATACCAGAGTGCAAAACAGCAAAGAGCAATACGGCTCGCTTGCCTTGTTCAACAACTTCAATTAATTCGCGTAAGTGCTTTTGGCCACGCTCTGTTTTTGCATCAGGAAAATAGCCTTGTTCGTTCTCTAACAGTGTCACGCTTTTTACTTCAATGAATGTTTCGTTGTTCTGTTCGTCAATGAGATGAAAATCAACTTTACTATTTTCGTCTCCATACTTTACTTCACGCTTTAACGCAGTGAAGTTTTTTACTTCATTGATATTTTGTTTGTTTAATGCTTCTTCAACCAACTGATTCGCTCTAATGGTATTGACACAAATCCAATGCTTTTCACTCGTTTGTGATAATTCCCAGCTAAAAGGATATTTACGCTTTTTATTTTCAGATACGCTATAGAAAACCGTGTCGTTAGGTGCCGCACAACCGGTCATTGCCCCTGTATTAGCAACATGGATTGTTGTCGTTGTGCCGTCTTCCAATATAACATCAGCGAGAAATCGTTTATAGCGTTTGATGAGTGTGGCTTTTTGCACATTTATTTTCATGATAGTAGCGTACTTAGTTTTGTTATTTTTATCTTACCCAATGATGGTTAATATCGCTAATATCTTTAAACTCTGGCGTAAAATTTGATTAGAAAAGCAACTGAAAATGCAACTAATCAATATATCGTCTAATGTTTACTGAATTGAGCGTAATTGTAGTGTTTCTAGACGAGATTCAATGAGAAATATTCATCATATTTATTATTATACAATTCAATTTAGTTCAGCGGTTAGTGAGGTTAAAAAAGAAGTCTAAACTTGATTAAATATATGCCTATTATATATTTAGTTAAAGATGTCAGATTAACTGATTAACATATCTAGATTTGTTATTCGTAAATTAAATGAGAAAAATTCATATATGTCAAAATTAGAGAATAAATTACCTGAGATTATCAAAAGCCTGAAGTCTACATACGGAAATGAATTCTTTAACGAAATAACCAAACAACTTAATAAAGTTATTGATGTTGATTATACGTTTATCGCTCAAATTGATAGACATAAACGCATTGCCAAAAGTATTAGTTTGGTTGTAAATGGAAGTATTGCAGATAACTTCGAATATGAATTGGTCGATACTCCTTGTGCTGAAGCTATTAATGACTCAGTTTGTCTTTATCCCAAAAATATTTGTCACTATTTTCCGAATGACCAATTGCTCATTGATATGAAAATAGAAGGTTATATAGGTGTCGCTTTATATAATTCTAATGGCCAAGTCATCGGGATCATTGTAGCCTTGCACCAAGATGAAATCAAAGATCCTGATTTTGCTAAAACTTTATTTGAATTATTTTCTGGTCGTATTGCGGCCGAATTAGAAAGAACTGAGCAAAAAAAACATTTGGAGGACTTAAATGTTGAGCTTTCCTCCAAAGTAAAAGCATTAGTTGAAAGTGAACATAGGTTGTCTATTCACCTTAAAAATACCCCTTTGGGTTGTATTACTTGGGATTCTGATTTTTGTTGTACAGAATGGAATGTTGCAGCAGAAAATATATTTGGTTTTTCTGAAAAGGAAGCTGTCGGTAAAAACCTGTATGAGCTTATTATTCCAAAAATGGAACTGAATAATATTAAAGAAGTGCAGGATGCTTTACTTGAAAACAAAGGGAGCTACCGAAAAAGGAATGAAAATATCACCAAACAAGGAAACATTATTCTTTGTGATTGGTACAACACTCCTATTGTTGATGATACAGGTAAAGTGAAAGGCGTGGCTTCATTAGTGCAAGATATTACCGAGAGAGAGCAACAAGCTGAGTTGTTACATAGAACTCAGAAAATGGATGCATTAGGAAAGTTAACAGGTGGTATAGCCCATGACCAAAATAATATGCTGGGCGTTATAACTGGTTATGCTGAGCTGCTTTCTATACAACTTGTAAACCAACCTAGTGGGCTGAAGTATGTTAAATAAATAGAAAATGCTTGTCAGCGAAGTGCTAAATTAATTGGGAAATTATTGTCTTTTTCTCGAACCAGTTCTTCGGCTAAATCAAAGTGCGATATAAACAGTATTATTTCTGAGCAACAAGATGTTTTGCAAAAAATGCTTACTGTAAAAAATCAACTAATGTTAAAGCTATGTGATGTTATATGGCCAGCATGGCTTTCTCAAAATGATTTTAAAGATGCCATTTTGAACTTATGTATAAATGCAATGCATGCGATGAAAAATAACGTTGGTTCATCTTATATAACGATTCTTACTGATAATATTGAATTAGAACAGAGTGACGCTGAAGTTTTAGGTGTCAGTTCTGGAAAGTATATAAAAGTAAGCATTATTGATAATGGTATGGGTATCGATAAATCAACACGAAAAAAAATATTCGACCCTTTTTTTACTACAAAAGGGGAGGAGGGAACAGGGCTTGGGTTATCGCAAGTATTTTCTTTCGTTAAGCAATCTCAAGGTAGTATAGATGTTTCTTCAAAAGTTGGGGAAGGCTGCCAATTTAATTTATATCTTCCTTGTTATCAAAATGAGAAACAAGTAGAAAATAGTGAAATTATAGACCCACAAGATGTTTCTATTGGCATTGAGTCAATTCTTGTTGTTGAGGATGAAAAAGAGTTATGTGATTTATGCTCAGAGTTTCTGTCTATGAAAGGATATAAAGTCTATAAAGCTAATGGCTATAAACAAGCTGTTGAAATACTCAAGAATCAAAAAATAGATTTATTGTTTTCTGACGTAGTAATGCCGGGGATGAATGGTTATCAATTAGCATCATTTATCCAAGCCGAGTATCCTTTGATCAAAATACAGTTAACGAGTGGTTATAATAATTATGATACGTTAGAAGGAGTTGATGAGAGTCTAATAGCAAATCTATTAGTTAAACCTTATAGTTCCCAAGCATTGTTAAGTAAAGTCAGAGATTTATTAGATAAATAAAAAGCGATAATGTACTTTGTCAGTTCTATATTTTTAGAAGATTAATTAATCGTGAAGACAAGTCATTTTTATTATAAATATAAACAGGTTAACTATGGAATCAATTTGTAAAGTCACCCTTGTAAATCAACCCGCGTTAAATGATTGGCAGCGTGATAATTTAATACAAATTAACGAAGATAACCTTTACATCTATGTGGCAGTAGATAACCGGTTTCCATTACAAAGTATTCAAAAAGCTGCTCGTGGGATTGAAAAAATGGGTGTGAAGTTTGCGAAACTAGTGGGTGACCTTTGGGACAATGATACTCAATGGTCTTTTGCATTGGGTTTTACATGCGTTGATAAACTCACATCGGTTGAATTTACGGGTGACGAATCTAGCATTAATGCGTTAAATGACAAGTTAGCTGTTTTTGGGTGGGCACGTGATTTAACTAACCATACTCCTACGCAATTACCACCAGAAAATTTAGCAAATGCAGCCGTTGATTATATCACTTGATTATCTCCTGCTTATGTATCATCCAAGATTATTAGCGGAGATGAATTAGAAAAACAAGGTTGGGTTGGTATATATAATGTTGGTAAAGGTAGTGCCCATGCACCTTGTTTGTTAGAGCTTGACTTTAATCCTTGTAAGGATGATTTTGCACCTGTTTCAGCTTGTTTAGTAGGAAAGGGAATTACGTTTGATAGCGGTGGGTATAGCCTGAAGTCTAACGCTGGAATGTTTAACATGAAATCTGATATGGGTGGAGCTGCGGTTGTTGCTGGTGCGCTGGCTTTAGCTATTCGCCAAGGGCTTAATCAACGCGTTAAATTGATCTTATGTTGTGCTGAAAATATGATTTCAAGTGATGCATACAAACTGAGTGATATTTTAACGTATAAAAATGGTGTGACTTGTGAGGTTGCTAATACCGATGCAGAAGGACGTATTGTTTTAGCTGATGGATTATTATTAGCCGCAGAAAGTGGACCCTAAATGATCATTGATGCAGCCACATTAACCGGAGCGTCAGTGATGGCAACAGGTGGTGATTACTCCGCATTGTTCTCACTTGATCAGCCCTTAGCAGATAAAGCTAAATGTGCGGCAAAAAAAGTAAATGAACCAGTATGGCAATTGCCATTAGAGCCTTGGCACCAAGAAAAATGCCCATCAGAATTTGCAGATACAGCAAATAGTCGCCCCATTCCTGTTGGCGGTCCTGGTGGTGCAAGTAATGCTGCAGGATTTTTATCACGCTTTGTACCAAATGAGGGGAAAGGGTGGCTACATTTTGATTTGTCAGCAGCATATAATGGAAACAGTAATGGTCTTTGGGCAGCAGGTGCAACAGGATTAGGCATTGCGACTATTGCTAACTTATTATTATCGAATCAAAGTGACGACGATTAGTGATGAGTATCGATTAGAAAAATAAATATGAGCGGCTAAAAGGCTGCTCTTTTTAATAATAACTTCCAAGTTTTTTAAAAAAATGAAGTGAATACTACATAACACTTGATTGCTCAGCGACAAAACTTTCCAACCAATTACGGGCACTATAAATATCACTAAATACATGAAAAGTAAGATTACACGACTGATATATTCGGCGTAATTGCATTTGTTGAAGATCTGCAGAGCTACTTTCTAAAATCACACTCGCGTTGGCGATCATTCCTCTTTTTATTCTATACCGGGTCACTTCAATTAATGCTTGTTCTGCTTCAGGGGTGAAGACACTATTACCGTAGAATGTGACCAATAATCCCCATGTTTCACTAGCAAACTTTTCACAAGCATCGTACATGTCTTGTACGTAATCAGCAGCCGTAACTTCGTTAAACGGTCCATGGGCATCAACAACTAAAATATTGCCTTGAGGTGTTATTGTGTATGATCCATGTTCTGCTAATTGCATGTGCTATCTCCTGAAATATTAGGGTTGATATAGATAACAACTTTTCGAACGATTGCCAAGTAAGCAGATTTTTACCAAGATGCAACTTTTTAAAGTTATATAAAACAACTCGTTATTTTAGTAATAATGACCAGGTATTTAGCTTTGAATAGCTGACCCCTTGAACTGATGATTGAGAATTATATAAGCTAAAGCTGGTTACATTTAATGGAATATTTAGTGCCTGAATAGTCGGTAATTTTTTTATTTTTCGTGCGATTGAAACATGAGGGCAATAGTTTCTATCTTCTTGAAAAAGACCTTGTTCTATAGCTTTTTTACTTAAAGTGTCTGCTAGTGATATTAAGGTGTCAGGGAAAACGTTAAAACCTAAATACAGTACTTTAGGCTTATCAAATAACTGCAACAAATCCATCGATAAATCAAAAGATGAGTTATTGGCTAATCTTGTAAAATACTCTGAAGAAGTAGAATAGAATTTTTCATCACAATATTGAGTAAAAGCTAACTGTTGACTCATAGTAACTTCACCTAAAAAAGCTAAAGTTATATGCAAATTATTTTCGGTAATAGGGTGGATAATCGCGAGAGTATTATCGAGGTTTATTGTTCGCCATTCAATAATTGACCTTTTATCTTCGTCGCAAATATCAAGCGCAAAAAATAACCTTTTCATGCTCGGTTTGTTATTTCCAACCGAGCTTTTCTTCAAAGTCGCTATCTAAAGTCTTTGCGAATTGTTTGGCTTCTATTGCAACTTCTTCGAGTAATTTATCTTCCTGATTTTCTGGAATATAAGGTTCAACTTTAACAGGGTAGCCAGTTTCATCAGTGGCTAAAAAAGTAATAAAACAACGATTGGTGACAATAGTATTATCTTCTTTAGGATAACCTGCGCGAACGACTACATATATGTGCATACTTGTTTTACCCGTATGAACAATACGGGCGGTTACTGTGATCATTTGACCAACTAAAATAGGACGAATAAATCGAATACCATTGGCTGAAATTGTAACGCTATAACGTTTGCTCCACTGCGCAGCGCAGGCGTATGAGGCTTGATCTATCCATTTCATCACCATACCACCGTGCACCTTTCCACCGAAATTCACATCAGTAGGCTCAGCGAGAAATCTAAATTCAACAATATTGGTTTTCTTCATTTTTCGTACCTTAAAGAACCATTAGCTTGATTATAGTAAAAATCAAAAGGTTAGCTATGTTAAGGCGCTTTAAAATGAAAAGGCTCCAAATGGAGCCCTAACGATTAACTACATTAAATACTGTGATCGAGAATATTTATTGCGCAGTGATTTGCCAAACACTGACTGAACCTGAAATTTCATTTCCTATAATTAACATCGCTTCTGTAGAATCTGTTGCCGGTACAAAAGCCATTCCTTCTGGTGCTAAATCGCCGGTAATTTCAGCACCTTCAGATGTGCCTCTATTGATAAAATAGTCAACAAAACTCACATTGAAGGGGTTAGTGATATCATAAATCATAATACCTGCCATTCTTTCTAAACCAATAAATGCATAAGTTCTGTCATTGATTTTACCTAATGCAAGTGCTTCAGGTTCCGCACCTTTTGCATCAGAACGTGTATCGCCTTTATTTTCATATTCATCATTGTTAAATGATTCACCGTGAATAGCAGCCGTAATACGACCAACATCGTCACCTGAGTCAAATACGATATTGCCATTTGCATCCCAAATAGAAAATGAACGTGCGCCGTAAGTGTATAGTTGGTCGTAGTCGCCATCGCCATCAATATCACCTTTTTCGACAGAAACTTTTAAGCGACCAATATCGTTATCATCGTTATTAACGTTTGAAAATGCGATAGGGTCTAAGTTCAAATCTTCAACTCGACTTTCATCAGTATAAGCAAGACAGCCGTCGTCTTCATCATAATCCACTCCGCCTTTGGCGATACAATCGACTTCTGAAGAGGCATCAAAGAAATATTCTCTACCATCACCTTCATTTGCGCTGACAATAAATCCAGCACCTTTCCATGTAAATGACGCAATAGTATCTGGTTGGTACATGCCAAATAAGTTGTCATATTGCTTAAAATTAATCCCGCCATCTTTATCTGAAGCATCAATTTGTAATGATGACCAATCTTTAAAGCCAAGACCCTTTACTCCAACTAAGCTATTACTCGTTAAGTCAACAATGGCTAATGCATTGTTTTCTTGAATGGAGACATAAGCGGTTTTATTGTCGGTAGAAATAGCAACGTACTCAGGCTCTAAATCCATTGCAACTGTTGTACTAATTAGTGCTCCGTCAATGGTTCTTCCTGATGGGTTAGGGAACATAACGCCTTGTGCCATTAGTTCAGCCTTTTCGCTATTTAAGGCGGTGAAATCGATAGAAATTGCTGTGTCTGATACAACACCGGCATTGATTTCAATAATTGAAATACTCCCTTGAGGATCAATAGTATAATCACCATTTGGCTCGCCTTCATTAGCAACAACAACTTTGGCGCCATCCGAAGAAAATGCAACCATATCAGGTAAATAGCCTACTTGAACATTTTTTATGAACATTGGGGTTGCGCCAGAAATATCATAAAATGCGATAAAACCTAAATCACCCGTTTTATCAGCAGCCATCGCTACTGCCATCATGTTCAAGGTATTAGAAATACTGATGCTATTCGCGTCACCAGCAGTATTTGCTGAAAGATCAATTTGCATGACAGAAGTCATATTTGTGTTGGTGACAATGCCTTCACTGTCTTTCGTTAATGCAGCAGGGTCTGTATTATTTAGATCTAAAATATCAACAGTAGCTTTATTCCCTGAGCTGTTAATAGCATAAACCCAACCCGTAGATTGTTGATATTGAACTATTTCAGCAGCACCTTCTGGTGATTCAACATTTAATACAGCGCGCGCTATTAATGATGTAGATAGAGATTGAGTCGCGTTTGTCCCATTAATACCATCAGTTCCTTGTTCGCCCGGAGTGCCTGTTAATCCATCAGCACCGTCTTTTCCGTCATCGCCATTACAGGCTGTAAGGGACGCAAGTATTAAACTTGCTAACGTTATTTTTTTAAGTGTTTTCATATTATTGCCATATTATTAGTAGAATTAAACACGGCTACTTTATGAGGGGTTTGTGACAAGCATCTTGCACATGTATGACATTATCGTGACGTATCTATTACAGTGTTTTGGAATGTATAGTCTTCTGCAGGCTTTAGAATTATGAGAATTAGCTGAATTTGGAATGCTCATATCAATCATAAAATATATGGTACTTCTCATTTATTTACTTAAAATAGAACAATCTACAATTCATCAAGAGTTCAAATGCTACCGCCATTACCTATTGATAATATTAAAGCTGACTTTTTAAGTGCATTAAAATCAAATATCACGTTGATCTTATCGGCTGAGCCAGGTGCAGGTAAATCAACACGATTACCGTTATGGTTATTAGAAAATGACGTTAATATTGAAGGAAAAATATACCTTTTACAGCCGAGGCGAGTAGCGGCAAAAAATATCGCATTTTTCTTAGCATCTCAATTAAATGAACCTGTTGGAAAAACGGTTGGTTATCGATTACGTAACGAAAGTAAAGTCTCTAAAAATACTCGTTTGGAAGTGATCACTGAAGGGATTCTAGTGCAAATTATGCAAGAAGATCCTGAGCTATTGAATGTATCAATGATTATCTTTGATGAATTTCATGAACGTTCATTGCAAGCTGATTTAGCTTTTGCTCTCGCGCGCGATATTCAACAAGGTTTACGTGATGACTTAACCATGTTGCTCATGTCGGCAACATTGGCAAGTAATGAATTACAACAAGCTTTACCTGACGCTTATAGACTTAAAACCACAGGTCGAAGCTTTTCTGTATCGGTAGAATATCAACCCATTAAAAACATACGATCATGGCGCGATCAAGCCACTTCTGTTATCCAGCAAACATTATTTACGCATAAAGGGTCAATATTAGTTTTTTTACCGAGTAGTGGGGATATTCGTTATCTTGCTTCTGCGCTCGAAAATAGTGTGAGTGATGCTCTAGTTGTTTGTCCACTTTATGGCGATCTCAGTCTTGCTGAGCAACAACAAGCGATTCAACCCTGCAAGGAAAGTGTTCGGAAAATTGTTTTGGCCACTAACATTGCTGAAACGAGTTTAACGATTGAAGGTATTGGTATTGTAATTGATTCTGGGCTTGAAAAAGTCGCTATTTATGATGATAACACTCTCACAAATAAGTTGGTGCAACGAAATATTGCCAAATCTTCAGCGATTCAACGTATGGGACGAGCGGGACGATTATCTGCTGGTCATTGTATTCGATTATTTAATGAAGAAGAGTTTCAACGACGTTCACTCCAAAACGGTTTAGCGATTCATCAAGCGGATATTTTACCTGTGGTGATTGAAGCAGCTCGATGGCAAGTGAGTCGTTTAGCTGATATTCCATTTTTGGATTTGCCCAATGAAGCTATCGAAAATCAAGCATGGCAAACGTTATTCAATATTCATGTCATTGATGAAAAAAGAAAATTGACCGCTCATGGACAAGAAGTGGTGAAGTTGCCATGCCATGCACGCTTTGCTCATATGATCATTCAAGCAAAAGCGTTAGAGAAAAGATATCACAGTAAAGGACTAGCTTTCCTTGCTTGTTTGTTAGCCGCATTATTAGAAGAACGTGATGTTCTCTCAACAGAGCAAGCTAGAGAGAACAGTGACATTGCTCAAAGAATACGGTTTATTCTTTCAAATAATAGCTATAAAAGTCGTCAAATTTTACTTCAAGCGCAAAAGCTCGCGGATAAAATACAGATTAAGAAAACGGATAAAACTCAATCATTAAAGTTGCCTTTAGATAATCTCGGTATATTAGCTTATTTAGCCTACCCAGAAAGATTACTTAAACGAAGGAACAATGCAGGTGATTACCTTGCCAGTTATGGTAAAGGCGTAACATTAAATATTAATGATGCCTTAAATAATGAAGAGTATTTGGTGGCCGCACATTTAACGCAATTTCAACAACAACTTCAAGTTCGCTTGGCGGCTTATGTTAGTATTGAACAATTGCTTTTATGGAAGCTAGCGACACCAATTACCCGTAAAAGTTTAGATTACGATGAGAAAACAGGGCGTATTAATGGCGTAAAACAAAAGAGAATTGGTGCTATAATTCTTGAGGAAAAACCAGAAAAATCATTGATAGATAATGAGAAAGTTTTTGCTTTATGGCTAGAGCAGATAAATAAAAATGGTTGGTCACTTTTACACTGGAATACTGACGATAAAAATTTATTATTACGTTGGCAATGGTTAAACACAACATTAATTGACAATAAACTTCCTGACGTTAGTGAACAATCACTTATTGATAATGCATCGTTATGGCTAAAGCCTTATATAAGTAATATCACGACAAAAGCACAATTATTAAAATTGAATGTTTCTGAAATGCTGTTATCTATGCTTGATTATCAACAACAGCAACTATTGAATCAATGCGCACCCAGTGACTATGTGGGTCCCACTAAACGAAAATGCGCCATTCGTTACAGTCTCGAACAAGCTCCAATGGTGTCATTACCTATGCAAGAAGTTTATGGCTTAAAAATAAGCCCAACGGTTGGCACCACTCAGTCAAAAGTAAAACTAACCTTTGAATTGCTTTCCCCTGCACAAAGACCTATTCAAGTAACGGCTGACCTTGCTAGATTTTGGCAAGGCAGTTATAAAGCCGTTCAAAAAGACATGAAAGCTCAATATCCAAAACACTTTTGGCCTGATGATCCGGCAAACGCGCAACCAACAAACAAAACTAAAAGGCATATGAAAGCTCAGTAACGTGGTTTACAATAGCTTTTTTCTCGTTGAATTTATTAAAATATATGACTTTACTTATCACCTATCTAGCGATTGCCATTGGTGTTTCTTTTTTATGTTCTATTCTAGAAGCCGTATTGTTATCTGTAACGCCTAGCTATGTCGAAAAAATTCAAACACAAAAACCGTTAGGGGGCAAAGTGCTCAAAACGGTCAAAAAAAATATTGATAAATCTATTTCTAGTATACTGATACTCAATACCTTTGCTCATACCATGGGAGCTGCTGGCGCTGGTGCGCAAGCTATTAGAGTGTTTGGAGAAGAAAAAGAAACGCTTATTGCATTCCTGTTAACCTTAGCTATTTTATATCTTTCAGAAATTATTCCCAAAACTATTGGTGCAAGGTTTTGGCGTAAATTAGCGATTCCATCTGCGTATATCATTAGCTTTTTGGTTAAAGTCGTTTATCCATTAGTTTGGTTCTCTTCTTTAATTACACGGTTATTTAACAATGGTAAGTCTGATGTAGTTAGTCGAGATGAAATAAGAGCGTTTGCTGCTTTAGGCCATAAAGATGGATCTTTATACCATCAAGAAAATCAATTGGTTGAAAATATTTTAACGTTACGGGAAATGAAAGTTATCAATATTTTGACACCACGAAGTGTGGTGCATGCGTTAGAGCAGAACACTTCAATTAGTGATGCGCTAACTTCAGAGAGAACCGCTAATTTTACTCGTATTCCTGTTTTTGATAAGACGGTTGATAATATTGTTGGCGTCGTACTTAAAGCGCAATTATTTCAAATGAAGTTGCAAGGAAATGGTGAGCAATTATTACAATCTATTATATTGCCAATCCATCGTGTTTCTGAAAATTTACCTGTTTTACTTTTATTAGATATATTTATTAAACGTAATGAACATATCTTTCTTGTTGAAGATCAGTTTGGGCAAACGGCGGGGCTTGTTACGCTAGAAGATGCGATTGAAACGTTATTAGGGCGTGAAATTGTTGATGAGAGTGACCAAGTGGTCGATATGCAAAAATTAGCGAAAGCTCAATTTCGTCAACGTTTAAAAACTAACAATGTAAAAGTGTCTGAAGAGCATTCATCGGATAAAAAGTAAAGAGGCATGTGTGGTAAAAAAAAAGCAAATACCGGTTGAGAACGAGAAAAAAAATGTCTCTAAAATGAAAAAGGCATTAGTACTTTTCGTTAAGCTATCTTTTATTGTTCTCATCCTACTCGCCTTTTATACACTTTACCTTGATGCTAAAGTCGTTGAAAAATTTGAAGGACAACGTTGGCAAGTGCCGGTTCAAGTTTTTGGAAAAGTAGAACGTTATTCTGTTGGCTCTGAAATTAACTTAAATCGCCTTAAAAAGAATTTACTATTAACAGGGTATCGCCGAACAAATAGCGTTTCACAGCCCGGAGAATTTGCGCTTTCAACGAAACGCATCATTATTTATCGTCGTGCTTTTGATTTTGGTTCTGGAGTTGAAGATACTGACATAGTAACGCTTGATGTTAAAAGCAACAATCAAACTCAAGAAGTTAGTCAATTATACATTGATAATCAAGATGCCGATTTTGTGGAAATTGAACCTTATTTAATGGGGCGAATAATTCCTGAAAATAAAGAAGATCGTGTTTTAGTTCCTTTACAATCTGTTCCTGAAAAATTACTCGATACTTTACTATTGGTTGAAGATAGAGATTTTTATTTTCATTCAGGTATTTCCCCTTTAGGTATTTTAAGAGCGCTTTATAACAATATAAAAGCAGGTAGAACAGTTCAAGGTGGCAGTACATTAACTCAGCAGTTAGTGAAAAACATGTACCTGACACGCGATAAAACCATTTGGCGAAAAGCGAATGAAGCCATTATGTCGTTATTGCTTGAATACAGATATAGCAAAGACCAACTACTCGAAGCTTATATTAACGAAGTATATTTAGGGCAACATTTTGCCAATGGTATTTATGGTTTTGGTTTAGCGTCAGAATTTTATTTTGGTGAAAATATTGCTCAACTTAGTAATGCACAAATGGCGACCCTTATTGGTGTGATTAAAGGACCTAGTTACTATGATCCTTGGCGATATCCAGAACGTACAAAAAAACGTCGTGACTTAGTTCTTAAACTTATGTTTAAAGAAGAGTACATGTCGAAAGAAGCGTACTTATTGGCGTTAAAAACCCCGCTTGATATTAGAAAATCTCGCCGGTTTGCTCAATCGAAGCAAAAGTTTCCTTCATATTTGCAATTAGTGAAAAAAGAATTATCTGAAATGTTATCGCCAGCACTTCAAGAGTCAGGCATACGTGTTTTTACGACTTTTTCTGTTTCAGAACAAATTGCTTTAGAAAAAACAGTTGCTGAACAACTGAACGAATTGGCGAATAAAAATGAGCATGACCTGCAAGTCGCGATGATAGTCACAGATATTGAAACTGGGGAAGTAAAGGCTTTAGTCGGTGACAAAAAAAGTGGTTATGCTGGTTTTAACCGTGCATTACATGCCAAGCGCCCAATAGGATCATTAATTAAACCGGCGATATACCTTACTGCGCTAGAACGTTATCAACAGTATCAATTAGGCACATTGTTGGAAGATAAAGCGTTAAGCTTTGACTTAAATGATGGCGAAATATGGCGACCTAAAAATTATGATGAAGAATATCGAGGCCAAGCCTCTATTTTTACTAGTCTAGTTAAATCGTTAAATATTCCCACCATTAACATTGGTATGGCATTAGGGTTGGAGAATATTGCTGACGTTATTCATTTGTTAGGTTTTAACGATGATATTACTTTAAGACCTTCGTTATTGTTAGGTTCAATTAATATGTCTCCTTTTCAAGTGAATCAATTCTATTTACCTATCGTAAATAACGGTAATTTTGTGCAAAGTCATGTCGTGGACACGGTAATTTCTGCTCAAGGTGAAACCTTACATCAACACATTGTTGAGCATACACCTTATTTTTCTGCTCAAGCCAGTTATTTAACTGATTATATGTTGACTCAAGTAGCGCAGCAGGGAACAGCCAAATCGTTAACTTGGCGATTAAAAGATAAAGTAGTTGCAGGGAAAACGGGTACAACCAATGATCAGCGCGATAGTTGGTTTGTTGGTTATGATGCCAAACACATGGTCACGACATGGTTGGGGAAAGATGATAATAAAGCGACTGATTTTACCGGTAGCAGTGGTGCTTTAACATTATTTGCTAACTTTATGGGACGTATCGGAACTCTCAGTAAAAGTAATGCTATGCCAACAGGTATTGAACTTGTCAGCTTTGAAAAAAAAACAGGGTTAGCGTTAGGTATAGAGTGTCCTAATACCACTCTTTATCCTGCAGTTAATGATGGCTTAATGCTTAATTTTTCTTGTAGTGAGAGATCGAATAAGGTGAAAGAAAAGCGCTCTTGGTTTCAAAAGCTATTTGGAAAATAATCTAAAATTTTTAAAGAGATATAATTTAAAGTTTTCTTTACTTATTAAATAAATGTTCTACTTTTAAGGTGAGTTGTATATGTAACAATATATGTATAACGAACTCTTAATATAACTAAGGTGCTCTATGAAAAAATATATTTTATTTATGATAACGTTAGGAATTTCAAGTTCAGTTCTTGCAAAAGATGAAAAGTTTGTAAATGCTGATGACTCTAAACATTCAGACATCTGTATTGCTGCTGTAGAATCTAAAAAAGCATTAAAATCGAAAGCGACGGAATACCGCTACACTCAAGCGCAAATTGATCGTTTTACTTGTAACGGTATATCAATTGAAGAATTTGCTAAAAAGTATCGTTCTTCATCATCAAGTAGCCCAATACAAGTTTTTTCCTTCGATAATTCTGTCGGAAGCATTGAAGCGGACATTTGTATTGCTGCGGCTCACTCAAATAAAGAATATAAGAAAATAAAAGCAACGGTCAAAAAGCCAGCATCATTCTTTAATACAATTGCTTGTAATGGAGTACCATTAAAAGTTTTTGCAAATAAGTATGGCAATAAATCATTTAACGGCTAAATAATACGATATATAAATTACACACCTTAGAACAACAGATAGAAAAAGGTGTGTAATTTATTTTCTCTCCCAGAAACTGTATTTTCTTTTTAAAACCCAAAAATCATGGCAAACCTACTTTACTCTGATTAACACTAAAGAATTAATAGTAATAATTATCATTTGAGTGATAGTTAATGATATTTTTCAATTATTATAAAATAATTATGGCTTTGATGGGGTTAACGGCCTTATTTACCTTGTAAAAAATGGGGCTTTTCTTTATGATCAGAAAAATTTTTTGTCGTTAGTTTCATTTGAACAAAAAAGTAACCTTAAGTGTTTAACACTGATTTTTATACCTTAGAAATCGAACTTGTTTAAATAGAATAATAATTGGAGATGTTGGATGAGCAATACGCCCGTGAATAACGGCCGTCGACGCTTTTTAACTGCGGCTACTTCGGTAGTTGGTGGTGTTGGTGTTGTCGGTGTGGCTGTGCCTTTCATTGGATCCTGGAACCCAAGTCAGCGTGCGAAAGCTGCCGGTGCTCCAGTAGAAATCAATGTAGGGAAATTACAGCCTGGTCAATTAATTCGTACCGAATGGCGCGGTAAACCAGTATATGTAGTAAGACGTACTGAAGAAACGCTAAAGTCTTTAGCAAATCATGAAGACCAATTACGTGACCCTCAATCCTCAGAACCACAGCAACCTGAATATGCAACTAACGCATATCGTTCAATCAAACCGGAATATATGGTTGCATTAGGTGTTTGTACTCACTTAGGTTGTGCACCTACCTATCATGAAGGCTCTTTTGAAGAACAAGTGGAAGGCGTTAAAGATGGCTTTTTCTGCCCGTGTCATGGCTCTAAATTTGATATGGCTGGTCGTGTATTCCAAGGTGTTCCTGCTCCTACTAACTTAGTAGTGCCAGAGCATTCATTTCCAACTGAAACCACCATCCTAATCGGTGTTGGTCAAGGAGACGCGTAATGTTTGCAAATTTTATGGCTTGGATCGACAAGCGCTTACCTGTTACGGATTGTTGGAATAAGCATTTAGCACAATATCCAGCACCTAAAAACTTTAACTTTTGGTATTTCTTTGGCTCGTTAGCGATGTTGGTTTTAGTGAACCAAATTTTAACGGGTATTTGGTTAACCATGAACTATGAACCTTCTGGTGAAGGCGCATTTGCTTCAATCGAATATATCATGCGTGATGTTGATTACGGTTGGTTATTGCGATACATGCATTCAACGGGGGCTTCTGCATTTTTCATTGTTGTATATATGCATATGTTCCGCGGCATGATGTACGGTTCTTATCAAAAACCACGTGAATTACTGTGGATTTTTGGTATGTTAATCTTCTTAGTGTTAATGGCTGAAGCCTTTATGGGATACTTATTACCTTGGGGTAATATGAGTTACTGGGGAGCACAGGTAATTATTTCGCTCTTTGGAGCTATTCCTTTTGTTGGTGAAGAATTAACAATTTGGATTAAAGGTGATTATGTTATCTCTGGTGCCACATTAAATCGCTTCTTTGCATTACACGTAATTGCATTGCCATTAGTACTTGTTGTACTTGTTTTCTTGCATATTCTAGCGCTTCATGAAGTGGGATCAAACAACCCTGAAGGAACAGATATTAAGAAGAAAAAAGGCAGTGTTAAACCCGAAGAACTAAGCAAATTTAAGTTCCATAAACATTATACTGATAAATACGATATTGTTGATGCAATACCGTTTCATCCTTATTACTCTGTTAAAGATATTATGGGTGTGGTTGGTTTCTTAATCTTATTCTGTTGGGTTATGTTTTTTGCTCCAGAAGGTGGTGGTTACTTCATTGAGGCGCCAAACTTTGAGCCAGCTAATGGCTTGAAAACACCTGAACATATTGTTCCTGTTTGGTACTTTGGGCCATTCTTTACCATATTACGCGTTATCCCTGATAAGTTATTAGGTATGATCACCATGTTTGCTGCTATAGGTATGCTTTTCGCCTTACCATGGTTTGATCGTGGTACAGTTAAAGCACTTAAATTCCGTAGTAAAACTCATTTCTTTAACCTTACACAGTTTGCTATTTGTTTTATCGCATTAGGTATTTTAGGTACTATGCCAGCAACAGATTTAGCTAATTTAATTGGTAGAATTGCAACTTTTGGTTATTTTGGATTTTTCGTAGCACTTTGGTTCTACAGTAAAAATGAAAAAACTAAGCCAGTACCAGAGAGGGTTTCAGGATAATGAAAAAGTTATTTATTACAATTTTGGCTTTGTTACCCTTAATGGCCGCAGCGGCTGGACCAAGCGTAAATTTAGATAAAGCCAACAATGATTTATCGGATAAAGAATCACTTAAGCGTGGTTTTGAATATTACTTAAATTATTGTTTAGGTTGTCACCAGCTACAATATCAACGTTATAACCGTACTTTTGCTGATCTTGGTATCGACGAAAAAGAAGGTGTTGAGAAATGGATGCCAACAGGAGAAAAGCCAGGTGATCATATTACTAATACTATGCCAGCAAAAGAAGCTGCAGCATGGTTTGGTACTGCGCCACCGGACTTAACACTTGAAGCGCGCTTTAGAAGCCCTGATTATATTTACACATACTTGCATACCTTTTATGAAGATAGTAGTCGCCCATTTGGTGTGAACAATAAAGTCTTTAAAGATGTTGGTATGCCGCATGTATTACAAGATCTTCAAGGTTTAAGAACCATGGATGAGCAGGGTGTTTTATCTTCAGCTACTGGCGGTAGCATGACTGCTGAGGAATATGACGATTTCGTACGTGATCTTGTTAACTTCCTTGAGTATGTCGGTGAGCCGAATAAGCTTGAACGTAAAGCATTAGGTTACTGGGTTATTGGTTTTTTATTGATCTTATTTATTCTTTCTTACTTGCTTAAAAAAGAGTACTGGAGAGATGTTCACTAACATTACAGTTAGTGTCATATTTTTTACTGGGGGCATTTGCCCCCATTGTTAGTTTTTAATCGTAGAATTTTGGAGGCAAAATGGCCGTAGCTGCAAACAAACGCTCAGTGATGAACTTATATTCACATGCAGATGATATGTATAGCCACCAAACACGTATAGTGTTGGCGGAAAAAGGCGTTGGTGTAGATATTCACTTGGTTGATATGGCGAATTTGCCAGAGGATTTATTAGACTTAAATCCTTATGGAACAGTACCAACATTAATAGATCGTGAATTAGCATTATATGAAGCATCAATTATTATTGAATACTTGGATGAGCGTTTTCCTCACCCACCATTAATGCCGGTTTATCCTGTTTCTCGCGGTCGTAGTCGTTTAATGATGCATCGTGTTGAAGAAGACTGGTATAGCTTAGCGAAGATTATTTTAAATGGCCCTGCTGATAAAGCCGCTAAAGCGCGTCAAGAATTGAAAGAAAGCCTATTAAGCGTAGCGCCTATTTTAAATGAAGCACCGTACTTTATGAGTGAAGAATTTAGTTTGGTTGACTGTTACTTAGCACCATTATTATGGCGTTTACCTGTTTTAGGTATTGAGTTAGATGGTCAGGGTTCAAAAGAGCTAAAAACGTATATGCTTAAATTATTTGAACGTGAATCATTTCAAGCGTCATTAACGGAATCAGAGCGTGAGTTACGTTTTGGAAATCCGGTTTAAGTTTGATGTCTGATTCTATGACTTCATCAAAGCCCTACATAGTTAGGGCTTTTTATGACTGGATTTCTGATAATCAATTCACACCCTATATTGTTGTCGATGTGAGTGTTTATGGTGTTTTAGTACCAATGTCATATGTTAATGACGGACAAATTACACTAAACATATCTTCTTCTGCGATAGGTGCTATTTCAATGGCCGGTGAGCAAATTGAGTTTAGTGCTCGGTTTGGCGGAAAGCTTGAAAATATTGTTGTACCGTTTGGCGCGGTTGCTGCAATTTATGCCAAAGAAAATGGTGCGGGTACTTCTTTAGCGATAGAACACCCTGATGTTGAAGAAGACGAAGAATCAAGCCCTGCTGCATTATCTTCAGTTACATCAGCTGATGAAAGTGAAAAAGCAAATGCGAAGCCTAAGAGTATTTCTAAAGGTAGAGCAAGTTTAAAAGTGGTTAAATAAAAAATCCACCTAAAGTTATTTAGGTGGATTTTTTGATATTAAAACCAGGTAGATAAATACCCGAACAATGCATTTCTTAGTAAATCTTATCCGTTAATCTAAGTACTCAAACATTTTAAATACTCTATTGACACCGCTTATATTTCTGGCAACTTCAACAGCTGCATTTGCTTCACTATTTTTAATTAAACCCATTAGAAATACTTCACCATTTTCAGTGACAACTTTGATATTAGTGGCATCAAGTTGATCGCTACCAAAAAGGGCTGTTTTTACTTTTGACGTTAACCAAATATCATTACTTTTTGTCGTCACAGATACGGTATTGCCAATTCTAATTTGATCATAAATATGTTCAATACCGTCAACTTGATTTAACGTTTTAATCGCTAAATCTTTCAAATAGCTGTTAGGAGATTGACCGACAACAAGTACTTTTCCGTTTAAACTGATCACTTGCAGATTGGTATTATCGGTCAGCCCATCAATTTTAGCTAAGTTGTTATGAGCGACTAATTCTATTTTTTGATCGTCAACTTGATTGCCCAAACTACGGTTATCGTTAACTACGGTAGCGCCACCAATTACACCAACAACAGCGGCAGCTACACAGCCTTGTAATATTATTGCGGTACTTGTGACTAAAATTAATTGTTTAAATGCCATAAATATTATTCTTCTTGTGGGAAAAGTGTCGTATCAATAATGTCACATAAACAGTGAATGACGACTAAATGAACTTCTTGAATTCTTGCTGTACGTGAAGATGGTACGCGTATTTCAACATCGCCTTCACCCAATAAACCCGCTATATCACCACCATCTTTACCAGTAAGAGCAATAATCGGCATGTCGCGTGCCACGGCAGCTTCTATGGCTTTAATAACGTTACGAGAGTTACCACTGGTTGAAATGGCTAATAAGACATCACCATTATTACCTAACGCTCTTACTTGTTTTGAGAAAACTTCGTCAAAGTGATAATCGTTACCGATAGAGGTAATAGTTGAGCTATCAGTTGTTAATGCAATAGCCGGTAGAGGAGGTCGTTCAGTTTCATAGCGATTGAGTAGTTCAGCAGAAAAATGTTGCGCATCGCCAGCTGAGCCGCCATTTCCGCATGCTAAAATTTTATGTCCTGCGAGTAAGCTCTGTACCATTACCATTCCGGCTTGCTCAATGGGGCTAGCAAGGGCTTCACTGGCAGCAATTTTCGTTTGAATACTTTCGGTAAAATTGCTTTTAATTCGTTCTAACATAAATGAACTTTGCTCCGTATATTAAGCTGGGTAATTAATTCTATTACAGACTCTAGCTAAAAGCATTTTTTAGCCACTGAGTATTTGGATTATTGGCATCGCCTTCAATTGCAATAATATCAAATCGACAGAGGGTATTATATTCATTTAGCTTTTGCTGTTGTAGGTAAAAAGCGGCTGTTTTGATGATTTTTTGCTGTTTTTGGTGTGTGACTGCAGATATAGCTCCACCAAAATGATTATTTTTGCGATATTTTACTTCAATAAAAACAATACAGTCGCCATCTTTCATTATCAAGTCAATTTCGCCTTGTCGAGAATGGAAGTTCTTTACTAATAAAGCAAGACCATTATCGATTAAATAATGTTCGGCATATAACTCCCAACAATCGCCCGAGGCTTTAGAGGTAGGTCTATTTGAATTATTTAGTTTGTTCCATAGCAATTTCTTGCACCTTATCCTTTTGGTAGCTTCCCCACAATAAGCTACGTTTTAATACCGTATTATTGTCTAATTTCAAAATTCCTGTTTGACCATAATGTCTGATATATGGGTATTGTTTAAACATTTGAAATTTTTCTATTAAAGATAAACTATCATAACCCATAGCAAAAATACGTTGTAGACTATCGCTTCTATTAGGCCAAATAGCTTCTGTTAGTTCTTTTAGCGGTTGATTTTGTTGTTTACTAGGTAAAATCCATGGCATTTCGGTAAATTGTAAACCTGTTAAGTCACGACTATCACTTTTATCGGCGTTATCACTATGACTTCTAGAACTGGCAAAAATTGGAATAGCATGAGAAAAAGGACTAATATTTACATCAATGTAAGGTTTTAATAAACGCGTTTCATTCGGAGAGCCGACTACGTAAATCATATCTAAGTCACGTCTGTTTCTCGCTTCAGTTTTAATCTTCTGTCGAATACGTTTATCAATATTATTGATACGATCCTGACTTGAAGAAACATCAAGACTATCTTTTAATTCATTTTGCATTGTAGCGCCACCATTTACATAAACTGTTTCTGGTGTGCTGCCCGTTATTTTATGCCACTGATTAGCGAAAGTTTCTGCGATACGTTTACTGACATTATCTTGTTGGCTGAAGATGATTGGGTGATTAAAATTCTTTTGGCTCAAAGTTGTCGCTGCTTGAATAGCTTCATCAGCGGGGTTCATTGATAAAACCATATGCTGGTTATTCAGCTGACCTTTGTTTGGCGTATTAAATAATAGTGTAGGAAATGTTAGGTCTACTTGGGCTAGGTATTCGTCAACCTTCCCTTTTAATAAAGGACCAATAACGTAATTAATTTCTAACTCAAGAAGTGTTTGGTTTAAAGTGCTCATGTCAACTTTATTGGAATCAATAAAGTGAAGCTTTTTGTTTTCATCATTATTATACGCGGACAATATGCCTTGTTGTGCCGATTCTCCAGCCGCTTTTTGTCTACCTGACAATGGAAGTAATACGGCTATATTATGTTGCAGATTTGCTAAAGCTAATTTCTCGTTCATTAAGTGAGGAATTAACGTATTTGCCGGGTGAAGAGGAAACTGTCTTTGCCATTGAGCTAAATAGCGATTAAAGCTGGTTGCATCATAACCAAAACGGTGAGCAAAATTTAAGAGTTGTTGCCACCCTTGAATATGCGGAGGATTATTTAAAACTAATTGGTCTATTTCCCATTGAGATAGATTATTGAGTGCTAACCATAATGTTTCAACATCAATTTCAGAGGCTTTAGCATTTAGCTTAAATGCTCTTAATTGTGCATCAACAGCAGCTAAGTTTAGGCCTCTTTGTGTCTGTATCACAGTAAGTATTTGATAATAATTAAATTGATAAACTTGAGAAAACGAACTGACTTCTTCAACAAGTTTTAGTGTTTGTAAGGCAAGCTCAGTGTTATTTGAAAGAAGTAAGCTTTCCGCTTTAATTAATAATAATTGTTTTTGTTGATAATCACTGTTCACTAATGGCAACGTTTTTTCAGCAAGCCATAATGCTTTTGCAAGTTGATCTTCCTCTATAAAACGTTGACTAGCAGAGATGAGTAAATCAGTGGCTTGATGTGGTAAAGCGTTTTGAGCTTGTGTTACATATTGTTGAGCGCTGATGCTTTGATCGGTGATTACTTCAATTACATCTGGTGTTCTTTTTTCTTTTTTGGGGCTAACTTTATTCGTTGAACAGCCGAACAAAATGCTTACTAGTAATAAAGAGAGCAAAAGGGAAAATGAATACTGTGATATTATTTTTTTGTTCACAAAGAAAAGCCCGTAATTTATATAGTTACTGTATAATAAACGCCATCATCGATTGGCTCAACACAAGTATAGATAAATGACAGATAAAGCAGAGAGTTTTGGCACATTATATATCGTTGCTACCCCTATTGGTAATTTAGCAGATATCAGTCAAAGGGCGATTGATATATTGTCGAGCGTAGATATTATTGCTTGTGAAGACACTCGGCATACAAAAAAATTACTTTCTGCTTTTTCTATTTCGAATAAAACGTTATCACTGCATGATCATAATGAAAGACAAAAACAAGAATATATCGCGAGTTTATTGCAAGAAGGAAAAAATATTGCTTTAGTATCTGATGCTGGTACGCCACTGATCAGTGACCCCGGATTCCATCTTGTAAGTTATTGCAGAAGCGTTGGCTTGCCAGTGTCGCCAGTTCCGGGAGCATGTGCTGCTATTTCTGCTTTATCGGTTGCAGGCTTACCAACCGATAGGTTCAGCTTTGAAGGTTTTTTACCGTCAAAGTCAGGTGCAAGAAAAACTATTCTGCAATCACTTGAACACGAACCAAGAACTATGGTTTTCTATGATGCGCCGCGAAGGGCCATTGATACGGTTAAAGATATTGTTGAAACATTAGGTGGTGCTCGTTATGTGGTTATCGCTAGAGAGCTAACTAAAACTTTTGAGACGATATATTCTGATAATGCAGAAAACTTACTAACTTGGTTAGAGCAAGATGCTAATCAGTTAAAAGGTGAAATGGTCTTAATTATTGAAGGTCACAAAGCAGATATTAATAAAATACCCCCTCAGGCGATCTCAACGTTAAAATTATTACTTACTGAAATGAAGCCTAAAAAAGCGTGTGCCATTGCGGCTGAAATTCACGGTGTTAAGAAAAATGCACTGTATGATATAGCATTGTCACTAAAATAAATTATTATAAAAAGATAACACGTTTATTTGGATAGTTAGCGGATGAAATTTAAAGGAAATAAATTTAAGTTTAGGAGTCGTGACATCTTTTTTATGATCATCTTGCAGGGAAACTTATTTCCTATCATTGCACATGCTAATCAATTTAAAATAACGGCACCAGAAATAGCGATAGCCCTTCTTGAATTTGAAAATATAGTTATTGAGTCTTATCAAAAAATAGGGATTTCCGCAGAAATTATCCACTTACCCGCTAAAAGGTCTTTAGAGACTGCTCGCAATTCTGATTGGGTTGATGCTGAACTTGTGAGATCTGAAAAGTTGTCGGTTGTTCTCGGTGATTATATCAGAATACCAATACCCATTTTATCGTTATCAATTAAAAGCTATGGTAGTAGTTCAAAACAATGCTTCCCTACTTGGAAATCATTAGCGTCTGCAAAAGTTGCAATTCTTAGAGGTCTTGAGTTGATAAAAATGCGATTGATTGACTATAAAATTAATTACTTGGAAGTTGAGTCAAATGAGCAAGCAGTTGCTATGCTCAAAGCAAACCGGATTGACGCAATTGTAACGCCTGAAAGTCTTATAGATAAAGAGCTAAAGACAAATTTACAAAACAGTGGTCTGCATTGTATGGAAGAGTTAGAAGCAAAACCGCTTTATCATTACGTTCGAAAAAAACATCACTCAATTGTGCCTCAGTTGACAAATGCTTTACAAGAAACTCTTGCACAGAAACAAGAGTAATCGCTACTTTACCTGTTGGAGATAGTGATTCAATAGGGTAGAATGCGCCCCGAGTTGACCAGACAATCGCTGCTTTATCGTTGTACCTAATGTTTCGACAAAAGGTAGACAGATAAGGGGGAGGAAAGTCCGGGCTCCGATGAGCAGGGTGCCAGGTAACGCCTGGGCGGCGCAAGCCGACGACAAGTGCAGCAGAGAGAAGACCGCCGATGGCTATTTTCACTTATTTATAGGTGATAAAGCACAGGTAAGGCTGAAAGGGTGCGGTAAGAGCGCACCGGATTGCTGGTAACAGTAATTGCAAGGTAAACTCCACCCGGAGCAAGACCAAATAGGGTTTCATTACTTTAAATAGTATACGCGTGGCTCGCGCGGAAACCGGGTAGGTTGCTTGAGCCTTAGAGCGATTTAAGGCCTAGACGAATGATTGTCACTTCTTTCGAGAAGCTACAAAACCCGGCTTATAGTGTCAACTCACACATTTTAGTAACCGCTTGAATTATCGAGCGGTTTACTAAAATTCTTATATATCAATTTTTACAATCAAATAATGGTGTACTAAGAGGTACATGGGCTATCATTTTAACCTCTTCAATTTAGCCATCATTTTTACTCCAACTTTTTCAAAGTCTCACCACCAAAATACTCTACCGAATAGATTTACGATCAACTATTTTGCCTAATAGACTTTTCACTCAATTTATAAAGATAGAGTCTTCAGTATTTAGCAAACTCTGATACACACATCAGTAGACGGTTCTTAATTATTGGCCAGCTTGAGTGAGCAACTTGCAGGCAGCAACTGGTTTTAAGTATTTATACCTTAGGAAACAAAAACAGATGACTTAAGTCGTTTTTCCATTACGACCCTGCAGAACGCTTAATGATAGGTGAACGAGTAGGCCAGGTGCTTAAGGTGTTATCAGCCCTAGAGGTATAGAATTACTGTTTTTTATTGTACAAAAGCCTCTTAAATAGAGTTTCTTCATGCTAAAAAATATTATTAGTTGAACTGAACACCATCAATAACACTAAATAATATTATCGTGTTCAGCATTGGTTATATGGTGTGTACTTTTAACCACATTTGTTGTTTTTTTATGATGAAAACTACGACTTAAAATTTAATAAATTGTTTTAAATTAGTAGGTTGTGATTTTTATGTTATTGGTTTGTTTATTGCTATTAATGCTAATAAATAAAATGAAGCAAAAAAATGAGGTATAAGGATAGTTATGAAAGTTCAAGCCATTAGCTTAGCATTAATACTTTTAATCGCATGCAAGGATGACACTAAAAAAGATGAGCCAGTTTCAATAATACCAATTAAAGACGTGACTCCACCCGTTGTTACTTTGCTTGGTCAACCAATGATATTCCATGAACTAGGAGTTGAGTATGTCGATATTGGCGTAAGAGGCATGGATGAATCTGATGGTGTGGTCGATGTTCAAATGACAGGCTCGGTTGATGTGAATATTGAAGGTACTTATCAACTCCAATTCGAAGCAAAAGACATTGCCGAGAATATAGCGACTGTGACGAGAGAGGTGGTTGTCGTAGCTCCAGGAATTGAGGGATTTATCAATAATAAAATTATTCAGCAGAACTTTCCTGCGAGCTATATTCGTTCTGTCGAAACAATGATCAGAGCTCATGACGACGTTATTCTTGGTGATTACCTAGCAGCAAGGGAGCGTATTGATGCGGTTTTTGCAACGCAACCGTTATCTGCAGAAATTTGGACTGATGGGGAGTTAACCAAAGGCTTAAATACCGGTCATCCAGTTGGTTATTACGCCCTTAGAATGCTTGATGACATTACAAATTTAGGAGAAATTGAAACCAATAATAACTTACAACTGACAGCTGTTATTGCTATGTGTGCAAATGTTGAACGGCTTACGTGGCCAGAATTAGCAACAGAAAAGATTGATTTGACCATCGACCCAGCCATTTTATCTGATGGATATAAAATATTGTATGAATCAACTGACCTATTTAGGCGTTGGGTTAAAGCGATAACACGGGGCACTGAGTTAAACCTTGTCGTACATGAATCAAATCAATGTACAAGGGTGGATGCTTATCAGGAAAACAATCTTGTTATTTCTTATCCAAATGCTGAACAAATGGTGAGTAGTGTTCCAGATTACATTGCGGCTCAAACAGATATGTGGTGGGTAATCGCTCCCTCAGGTGTACCTGGTGACGGCTCTGGTTTTAACCTCCATTTCATTACCGGCGGAATGGGACTCATCGAAGATCGACCGCTTTTTTTATCGGATGACGCCTGGTTTACCCGTAAACCTGAGCATTTAGGTTCGGGTAAATATCTAGAAATAGAACGAAGGAGCTATTTACCACAATGGTTTCAACATGAGTTTATGCATCATTTATTTCAAGCATGGCCAGAGTTTGGTTTAGAAAAATCGGATCACCAATGGTTTGATCGTTCTCTGTGGCCGAATGACTTTAAAGGGAAATGGGAACCTGATTATTATGCTGAGGCTATTGAAAAACGTTTTATAACTGCGTCCCCTTCACTGAGTAACGGGTTAGATAAATAAGTCCTTAAAATAAAATTGGCAATAAAAGGTAGGTGGTATTTTTATCATTGAACACTTGAGCGCACCTGCAATTTGTTACCCGTGAGGTTTTCCTCATTTTTAAACAGCAAAAATGGTAACTATATATCCAGGTCTGACGTAGTGAATATGAGTATCCTTATTTCACGACAAGGATGGATACCAATAAAATAAAAACGATATAAAAAGGAAGAAGTATGAAAATAATGATACAAAAAATTAAATTAACACAATCACTTAAAAGTATCTTACTTTGCTCATATGTCATTGCGAGTCATCAGGCAATATCAGCTGAAAACACTAATGGCTTAAGTGGATATATCGGCTCTTATTCTATTAAAGAAAGTAGCGATGAAGCGTTTCGATATGGCATTTCGTTCTATTCAGCTGTTTGGCCTGTAGCGGGACGTTTAACTGAAGATCTGCAAATCGGTATGGCAGGAACTTGGGTACGCCCTGATAATGGTGAGTTGTTAAACAATGATCCTTTTCCATTGTGCCCCAAAGGTACATATGCGGGAGATAATTGGGATGCAAAAAATCATGGTAATTATTTGAGTTACTTTCAAACCATCGAAGGAGGCATGGGGATTTGGGCAGGCACGAGATTTCAAACAGGGTACCCTAAATTTGCCATGGGCTCTGTGCCCACTTGTTACGACGATTATTCAAATACCACGGGTGTGCAGCCAGGTAATTTTGACGATAGACCACACATGTATGGCCTTGCTCAACTGAGCAATCAGTTACTTATTCCAGCTGATGGTTTGACCTTTAAGGGGAAGCCTAATGGTGAAGTCTTTGGCTATGGATATTTTGCTTTGCCATTCACCGAAGAAAAATACACGGATGTACCAGTGGGTAACTTAAGTTGGACATTATTTGTGAACACGCAAAATTTTAAGGGCCCCGTCGCTTTTTCTATACCTGATTTATGGGCTGAATTATCAAAAAAATACAGTGCTATTGAAGGGCTCGGGCTAGACAATCAACCATTACTATTAGGCGAATCTGGTACTATGGAATTTGGCTTTACCCGAGCATTAAAACAAAAAGACAATAAAGGAGATACGTTTTATAAGATTCCACAAATTCAATATCCAATGAATAGTGATGGGCAGTCCACTATCATGCAAGATTTGACGATATACAGTAAAGATGCCTTATTTCATAAATTTAGCCATTGGCAGCAAAGTAATCAGGTTTCTCCAACACAATTTGATGCTAACGGCATACGCAAACCAATGCTGTTAGATACATTCAATGATCTGCGCATCAATGATATTTACACGAGCGCATTTCACGATAGCGCAACCCCCACAATATTTGATGATAACTCTTTTGGTTTACAGTGGCATGTACCCCCAGAAAATGGCATGGGGTTATACCCAAAATACTTCAAACAGCAAGGCAATGCATTACTGGCAATCAAAGAAAACCAAGTACCGAGCGAGACAAACTTAATTAATGAAGAGCTACCCGCACCAAGCAAGAACCCAGAGGCTTATGAGGTTGATAGTGCCGGCCAAGCGTTATTCAATGACTATACAAGTGGCCCTTATACAGCAACACTTAATGATTGCTCAAAGGTCACCTATTATTGGTTTAAATTTACTGATCAACCCAGTATAAAAAAGTACAACTTAACTGCGGATGAAAAATATAAATTACAAACTATGGTTGAAAAAATGCATACTCATTGGAAAAGCACAGATGAGTACCTAGCCCCTCCTTCTAAAGGTAATCTCGTTAGTTTTGACGATAACTTGATTGTTAAACCACCAGAAGGGCTTGAAGTTGGGTATGTGCCTATAGTGGTTAAACAAGAGCTTGCATGTGATTTACCAGAACAAATAGACTTGCCTTGGCCTGTTGAAGATAAAGTAAATACTAGCCCAATCAAAAAACCAATAGTAACAGAACCATTGCCGCAAAAAAGTAATGGTGGCGCTATGTCGATTTGGCTCTTCTTACTAGTTTTGGGAATAAAAAAGTTCATATGATGACAACAAAGCTCGATAAAACGTAATGTAGTATTTTTAATTTGTTAGGCGTTATGCTCTTTTGATAAATAACTGAGGCAATGACTTGTCAGCTCTTTGCCTCTTTCGTACACTTATGCGTGATAAAACGGACTGAAACTGATTTTATTTTATGTGATTTTTCTAGGACAAATGTTTGAAAGTAGTGACTTATATTTTTTTTGTGTTATGGCTAACATTAATTTTTATTGTGTTACCTGTTTATGGGAAAACTAATGCTTCCGATGCTAGCGAACAAGTGTTTCTTGGGGCACCATTAAAAAAAACTGCGCTCATTATTGACGATATCATTTGTATTGGTAATGACGAGACTAATTGTAGTTTTATCAGAAATAAATACTATCAGCACATCGGAGACGAGCTTAACCCTGATGAAATTATCGATGCTAAATTAAGGCTTGGTACCCTGATACAATTTAAACATATCGATGTTTATTTGAAAAAAGGTAAACAACGCGGTCATGTGGTTGTTGTTTTTGATATTGAAGAAGCGAGCAATCTTCAATACGAGCTCTCATATGATATGAAGCGAATAAAATCAAAAGAAGATTTTTATGCTTGTTTTGGCGACGCGGTGCCAGACAATAAAGAAGAGCTCATTAATTTATGCGATAGAGATAAGTATCGTATATCTGAAACGCAACAATATATATCGGCACAAGCAACCAATTTCAACTTCCTTGGTTTAGGAAAAGAGCTTTCTCTTAGTATTTCCGGTTACAAATATGATAAAGATGCAGATCATTTTAAACAGTCATTAATTGAACCTGCAGATACTGATAGTTGGTCTACCCGTTATATTACCACGCACAATACACTATCTCTGGATTACTATGATCCGCATTTACTCAATTCACCTTACTATTATTTTACTGCGAATATTCAATTAACCCAGAGCCAATCTAAATATACCGAAACAGACGATAGTAACAGCCAAACCTCTCGCGAAAGTTATCCATCGAATAAGCGAAGTTGGTTTTCTTTTGGTAGAAGATTTGCACGTTACTCTTATGTTTCACTCGGTATTGCCGGTGATTTGGATGAACAAATCGATGAAAATTATTACTTCAACTATGGGTTTAACAGTGAAAATGATACTTTATTTCCGGTATATGGTGAAAAGTTATCGACGCGCTATGCCTCACTTTCAAACGGTTATCGCTACCAATTATCTTATATATCGCATTTAAATTTAGATGACTATAGTGCAATCTCTCTTGGTGTAAACGCTGATTATTATAAAGAATCCAACAGACACTTTTATTCAAAAGTTGAAGAAGTGGGACTCACAGCAAAATATTCGAATTATAAGGTGATAGATGCAAAAGCTGGAACATTCTCAGGTTGGTCTCTAGGAGCCACGTTTAGAAAAAAACAAGATTGGTATGACAGTAACCCACAGGAAGACTTTCGCATTATCGAGTTTGATGCTGGCTATACCTATCAGACCGAGAATATGATTTACCGCTTTTATCTCAAAGTTGGTTTAAATGAGAACCAATAAGCATTGTATGGCTAAATTCAAGTCATTATTTCTGATAACATTTTGCATTATTAGCAGCAGCCAAGCCCTTCATGCAATCGAACTTTCGGTTATCAAAGAAGAACACCAATTATCTCTAGAAATCACAGATATTGGTTACCCTAATGAACTATTAAACACCGAGATAAATAGTGGCTTACAAAGCCGTTTTTATTCCATTATTAGCTTTGAAAAAGGTGATGAAGTATTTACCCGATGTTCTTATTCATTAAACGTAACGTATGACTTATGGGATGAGCATTACCGTATTGAAAAAATTGACACTAATGGACTAATCTCTCTATGGAACATTACTGATGTCCAAGAGGTATATAGTCTGTTGAAAAATCTGGAAATAAAGTGTCCATTAAGTGCAATACAAGCAAAAAATAACATTCGAATTACAGCGCAGGTGTTTGTTAACCCAGTAGAGCATAAGCGAATTGAAAAAATAAAATCGTGGATAAATAGTAGTCAAGGGCATAAAGCTAATAGTGAAAGCAATGTAAATCATGCGAGTGAAAGCAGAAGTTATAGCCGTATAATTAACATTGACGGTAAGGCCGTTAAGTCTATTATGCTAGGGGAAAATACAACGACAAGACCAAGGTTTGAAAAGTTATTCGATAAAATATTATCCCAATATTCAGGACCTAGCGACATAGTTTCTTTATGGAAAAGCACAATTATAACAAAAACAATAAAGCGTCAGCAGGCAAATAATGAAAAATAATCTTGTCAGTTACTATTTAATTGCTGCTATTCTCACCCTCGCTCTTTTGCCTTTTCTAGCTTCCTATTTATTGTTAAATGAAATATTAGACAGCGCAACTTCTTTGGTGGTAAAACCTAGCACGACTCAAATGTTAAAAAACTATCAGCAAGATTTGAAAACCTTAAGAAACCTTAACCCTAAAGAAACCGACAATTACAAAAAAAAATTTAATACTGTCTCTGAGCAATTGTTGATTTTTCAACAGCCAGATTTGGTGAAAAAGGTGATAAGCGATACATACTTAACTTATTACCTCATTTTGTTTGTTGCAGTGTTAATTTTCTCAACTATCGCTGCTATTTTTTTAAGTCGAAAAGTGGCTAAGTCATACAAACTGATGGTATCGAGTAACATTACTAAAGAAAAGAAAATACAAGCATTAAGCTACTTTGATGAATGGCAAATAATCGCGGGGAAATTAGCTCATGAGATTAATAACCCGTTAACACCTATTCAAATGATGGTGAGTAATTTATCAAGACTACATCAAAAATTAGACAGGAATAGTTTTGCTGAAAATTTAAATAACACCGAACATGTTGTTGCAGAAGAAGTTAACAAACTTAAAAACATGGTTAGTCACTTTAATAAATTTTCAAAGTTACCTGAACCAGATTTTAACTGCCTAGACTTATTGGTTCACCTTGACCAGTTTATTCAACAATACAGTCCTGCATGGCAGAGTGTGAATTTCGATCTGAAAGTAGCTGATAATATTGACCAATCGCGAGGAGTTTTGGTTGAGGCTGATGCCATTTTGCTTAACCAATGCTTGCTAAACCTTGTTAATAATGCGGTTCAAGCGAATCCAAATTGTCAGTCATTAGAAGTGATATTTTCTTTAGCCATTAAAAAGACGGTCAATCAACATCACTGGTTAAAATTAACGGTATTTAATCGAGGTAATATCATCAACAAAAAAGAGCGAGACAGCATTTTTAAGCTTTATTACAGCTCCAAAAAATCAACTGACGTCAGCGAAAATATGGGCTTAGGCTTAGCAATTGTCAGAAAAATAATTTTAGATCATAAAGGTGATATACAATGCCTTGCATGCAATGATGGCGCGGCATTTGAACTGTTATTACCATTACTCAGCAAAAATACATAGTGGATGAAAGAAGGTAGTCATGGCGCAAGTAAGAGTCATCGTTATTGATGACGAAATTAATATCTGTAAAAGTGTCAGTGCCTGTTTAACACCAGAAGGCTACGATGTCTCTTTTTATACCTGTGCTAATGCTGCGATAAAAGCAATGCACACTCATTACTTTGATTTAGCCATTATCGATATTCGTCTTGGCCAAAAAAATGGCATCGAATTGTATCAACAAATGAAGCAGGAACAAGTTGATTTACCTACCATTTTCATTTCAGGGAATGCCTCATTAGACGAAGCAGCTCGTACCCTAAAGTTAGGTGCCTATGACTTTTTAGAAAAACCATTTAATGCTGATAAGCTTATCGTCACCGTCAATAATTGTATTGTTTTTGAGCAAATGCGCTTAAAAGTAAAAGCCATTGACCAGGCTCAATCTGAGCAAACATTAATAGGTGAACATCAACTGATTAATTCACTGAAAAATAATATTAAAAAAGTGGCTCACAATAATGTAAATGTATTAATCTCTGGAGAAAGTGGTACTGGTAAAGAGTTAATTGCTCAAGCTATTCATGAAAATAGCCAAAGATCGTCACAAAACATCATTAAAGTAAACTGCTCGGCAATACCCGAAAACTTATTTGAAAGCGCCTTGTTTGGTCATATAAAAGGTGCTTTTACCGGTGCTGATAAACACAAAAAAGGTTATTTTGAAATGGCCGAAAAAGGCACTTTATTTCTTGACGAAATAGCCGATATACCTTTCTCAGCACAATCAACTTTATTGCGAGCATTAGAAAATAAGGAAATACAAAAAGTTGGTTCAGATCACATCACAAAAGTTGATATTCGTTTACTTGCCGCAAGTCATAAAAACTTAAAGAAGCTAGTAGAAACAGGCAAATTTAGAGAAGATCTTTATTATCGGTTAAGTGTGATACCTTTATATTCGCCGGCGTTACGTGAACGAAAAACTGATATCCCATTATTAGCTAATTACTTTGTCGGTCAAATTAGTCAACGCCATTGCATGAAAAATAGAACAATTGAGTCTAGCTGTTTATTGCTCATGGCTAAATATGATTGGCCTGGAAATGTTCGAGAGCTTCATAATGTTATAGAGCGCATGCTAATAATGGGAGGAGAAACACTTGAGTGTTCTGATTTACCCCATGAAATATTGTATTCAACTGCTTTAAATACAACTAATAATGATCAATTGACTCTCAAAGAGCATTTACGGAACGTTGAGAGAGAGTTGATTATACAGCGACTAAAGGAGAATAAGGGTAACATTACTAAGGTCGCTTTATCACTTGGGTTAGACCGTTCGAATTTACATAAAAAATTAAGCCAGCATGAAATTAAACGTGATCAAAGTTTTATATAATATATTATTTGCTATGTGTAAGGATTAGAATATTTTTCATCACATTCTTATTTTTCAAATTAATGGTTATAAATTAATGTAGTCACGAGCCTAACCGCTATTATGAAAGCGACATCATCTTACTGAACCGGAGTAACTAATATTGTAATGGTTAAGTAATATTGGTCACATGGTTGTAGCGTAGCCAGAGTATTTGAAAGCTAGTTCCACAAATTGATGATTTTATTTATGTAATATAAATCAAACTATTAGTACTGTCTATGCTAGTTGATTTATAGTGTCAACTCACAAATTTTAGTAACCGCTTGAATTATCTATAATAGTTCAAGCGGTCTGCTAAAACCTCTAATACTTCAAACTATAAAATACATGGGTTGAATTACTAAGTACTACTTCGCAACATACCACCTCAAATTTTATTCTTTAAGCTCCTCTTAGGTTTCTTTATTCACTGAATTTAGCTTGTTATATATTGCACAAGCTTTAAAAATTAAGCTTATTTAGTAACGTCAATTGAATGCATGGTTGGCATTTACTGAAGAATAATAAACTCAATTTAGAGAAGGATTCTAATAAAGCCTAACATTCTGCTACTATAACAATATACAGTTATATACTTTACTTATTAAAGCTTAAAAATTAGTGGCTCACATGATTCGTGCAACGTTTATTATACTTTGGTTGTTATGTTGTAATATAAGCTCGATAAGTGCTAATGAAAATAATAAAGTCATTACATTCGCCGTTGGCCATGATCATAGAAAGATGCTGACGGACAATTACCCTATTTATCGGGCAAGTTGGCAATTCTTAAGTCAAAGTCTAGAACAGGTAGGTTATGATGTTGAGGCCATTATTTTACCATGGGCTAGAGCAAATTATTACACCCAAACAGGAAAAGCTGATGGTCTATTTTTAGCG
>Ga0233426_10000246_pt1 | contig 61005 bp, 59 predicted proteins | sample SI_118_April2016_6_FD_179875 | JGI IMG/M metagenome (GOLD analysis project Ga0233426, IMG submission 179875) | Seawater microbial communities from Saanich Inlet, British Columbia, Canada - SI_118_April2016_10_MG | ecosystem: Environmental > Aquatic > Marine > Inlet | place: Canada: British... | reverse complement strand
TCCTTCAGACCCCACCGTTAGCCAGTGACGCCCTTGCCATTCAGATTATCTTCCCCTTAGTCGGGGTGATAAGGCATCTTTCAGCCTATCGGGTTTGCCAGCTTCGCTGGGCAAACAAAAAAGCCCTATCACATTGTGATAGGGCTTTTAATTAACACTTTCGTTAAAACAAATTTATTTAAAAATAAATTATGCTTTAGTAATTACATCAACTAAAGTCCAGTTTTTAGACTTTGAAATTGGTGCAACTTCACGAATTGTTACTAAGTCACCTTCGTTACACTGGTTAGTTTCATCATGCGCTTTCAACTTAGTTGAACGCGTAAGGTACTTACCATACATTGGGTGCTTAACACGACGTTCGATTAATACAGTGATAGACTTATCCATTTTATCACTGACAACACGACCTTGTAGTGTGCGGATTTTAGCTTCGCTCATTACTTACCTGCCTTTTCAGTTATGATAGTCTTAACACGTGCAATATTGCGACGTACTATTCTTAGCAAATGAGTTTGAGCTAATTGACCTGTACTTGCTTGCATGCGGTAGTTAAACTGTTCGCGCAATAATTCAAGTAATTCAGTATTTAACTCTTCAATGCTTTTATCTTTTAATTCATTAGCTTTCATTACATCACCGTTCTAGTTACGAAAGATGTTTTAAATGGAAGTTTAGCCGCTGCTAAAGCAAATGCTTCGCGTGCGATTTCTTCCGAAACACCTTCCATTTCATAAAGAACACGTCCTGGTAGAATTTGGCATACCCAATATTCAACTGAACCTTTACCTTTACCCATACGAACCTCAAGAGGTTTTTTAGTAATTGGCTTATCAGGGAATACACGTATCCAGATTTTACCTTGACGCTTAACGTGACGAGTCATTGCTCGACGTGCCGCTTCAATTTGACGCGCAGTCATACGACCACGTTCCATTGCTTTTAAACCGAAAGTACCGAAGCTAACTGAACTACCGACGTGTGCAAGACCGCGGTTGCGCATTTTAAATTGCTTACGGAATTTAGTACGTTTTGGTTGTAACATTACTTAGCTCCTTACTTAGGCTTGCGGTTGTTTTTTCTTTTAGGTTTAGCCGCTGGTACTTCTGCCTGTAGAGGCATGTTACCAATGATTTCACCTTTAAAGATCCACACTTTGATACCGATAACACCATAAGTGGTGTCACCGCGTGCAATAGCGTAGTCGATGTCAGCACGTAAAGTGTGTAATGGAACACGACCTTCACGGTACCATTCAGCACGTGCAATATCTGCACCGCCTAAACGACCACTTACTTGTACTTTAATACCCTTTGCGCCTAGACGCATAGCATTTTGTACAGCACGTTTCATAGCGCGACGAAACATCACACGACGTTCTAATTGACTAGCAATGCTGTCGGCAACTAACTGCGCATCCATTTCTGGCTTGCGTACTTCAGCTATGTTGATTTGAGCAGGAACACCAGCAATTTTAGAAACAGCTAAACGTAGTTTCTCAACATCTTCGCCTTTCTTACCGATAACAACACCCGGACGAGCCGTGTGGATAGTTACGCGGATAGATTTAGCTGGACGTTCAATTACTACTTTTGATAATGATGCACGTTTAAGCTTCTCTTTCAAATATTCGCGAACCAAATGGTCACCGCGTAAATTTTCAGCGAAGTCTTTGTTACTTGCAAACCATGTAGACGCGAAAGGTTTCGTGATACCTAAGCGAATACCGTTAGGATGAACTTTTTGACCCATACTAATATACTCCTAAGAATCAGACACGATCACAGTAATGTGACTTGTGCGCTTAATGATGCGATCCGCGCGGCCTTTGGCACGTGGTCGAATACGTTTCATTGTAGGACCATCGTCAACCATTATAGTTTTTACGATTAGTTCATCAATGTCTGCACCTTCGTTATGCTCAGCGTTAGCAATTGCAGAATTAAGTACTTTTTTAACTAAGTCAGCAGCTGATTTGTTGCTAAACGTTAGTATTTCAAGTGCTTTTTCTACATGCAAGCCGCGGATTTGATCCACAACTAAACGTGCTTTTTGAGCAGAACCACGGGCAAATTTATGTGTAGCGATAGCTTCCATCTAAATTCCCCTATTTCTTCGCTTTCTTATCAGCGATATGACCGCGATAAGTACGAGTTGGTGCAAATTCGCCTAACTTGTGACCGATCATTTCATCAGTTACAAATACAGGTACGTGTTGACGGCCATTATGGACAGCTATGGTCAATCCGATCATCGTAGGGATGATCATTGAACGACGGGACCAAGTCTTAATTGGCTTTTTATTCCCGCTTTCCAGAGCTTTCTCTACCTTCGTCAGCAAGTGTAGGTCTATAAATGGACCTTTCTTGAGAGAACGTGGCATGGTGAATCCTCTTTATTTACTCTTCATGTTGAACTTAACTTTACCGAAGTAAAAAAAGCCCCACATTTAGAGTATTAATTAAATGTACTATTTAGTACGACGACGTACGATAAATTTATCAGTACGTTTGTTTGAACGAGTCTTGTAACCCTTAGTTGGTACGCCCCAAGGGGATACCGGGTGACGACCGCCAGATGTTTTACCTTCACCACCACCGTGTGGGTGATCAACTGGGTTCATGGCAACACCACGAACAGTTGGGCGAACACCACGCCATCTTGAAGCACCAGCTTTACCCAAAGAGCGAAGCATGTGTTCAGAATTGCCGATTTCACCTAAAGTAGCACGACAGTCAGACTCAATCTTACGCATTTCGCCAGAGCGAAGACGTAATGTGACATAAGCACCGTCTTTAGCAACTAACTGGGCATAAGTACCAGCAGCACGTGCAATTTGAGCACCTTTACCTGGCTTAAGTTCGATTGCATGCACAACACTACCTAATGGTGCGTTGCGTAATGGCATTGTATTACCCGCTTTGATAGGAGCATCTACACCTGACTGGATTGAATCTCCGGCGCTTAAGCCTTTAGGGGCTAAGATGTAACGACGTTCACCATCTGCATATAATACAAGTGCAATATTAGCAGAACGGTTTGGATCATATTCCAAACGCTCAACTTTTGCAGGGATACCATCTTTATTACGTTTGAAATCGATCATGCGGTAATGTTGCTTGTGACCACCACCGATATGACGAACCGTAATACGACCGTTATTATTACGACCACCAGACTTAGACTTAGTGTCTAGTAATGGTGCGTAAGGCTTACCTTTATGCAACTCCGTGTTTACCACTTTTACTACGTGGCGACGACCCGGAGAAGTAGGTTTACATTTAACTATAGCCATTTTCGTAAACTCCTATGATTCCGCGCCGACGAAGTCGATGTCGCTGCCTTCAGCAAGAGTAACGTATGCTTTTTTCCAGTCGCTTCTGCGACCAAAACGAGCACCAGTACGTTTCACTTTACCTTTAACATTTAATGTGCGAACACCGTCTACAGAAACTTCAAAAAGTTTCTCGACAGCAGCTTTAATTTCAGCTTTAGTAGCAGTAGTAGCAACTTTGAAAACAACAGTGTTGTTTGCTTCAGCAGCCATAGTGCTTTTCTCAGAAATGTTCGGTGCTAAAAGCACTTTTAACAAACGTTCTTCGCTTATCATCCTAACATCTCCTCAATTTGCTTAACTGCACTAGCAGTCATCAAAACTTTTTCGAAACCAACCAAGCTAACTGGGTCAATACCGTCTACGTCACGTACGTCAACTTTATACAAGTTACGTGCTGATAAGAACAAGTTCTCATCAACGTCTGGAGTAACGATTAATACGTCTTTTAACTCCAAACCGTTTAGCTTAGCTACTAACTCTTTAGTCTTTGGTGTTTCAACTGTAAAATTCTCTACCACTACTAAGCGATCTTGACGAACAAGCTCAGATAAGATGCTTTTAATTGCACCACGGTACATTTTACGGTTTACTTTTTGACTGTGGTCTTGAGGTTTAGCAGCGAATGTTACGCCACCAGAACGCCAAATTGGACCACGGGTAGTACCAGCACGTGCACGGCCAGTACCTTTTTGACGCCAAGGTTTTGCGCCACCGCCACTAACTTCTGAACGAGTTTTCTGAGCACGAGTACCTTGACGAGCGCCAGCTGCATATGCAACTACTACCTGATGTACTAATGCTTCGTTAAACTCAAGTCCAAAAGTTGCTTCAGAAACTTCAAGAGCACCTGTAGCGTCTTTTAATGATAATTCCATCACAAATCTCCCGGACTAGGCTTTAACAGCTGGTTTGATGATTACGTTACCGTTGATTGCACCCGGAACCGCACCTTTAATAAGGAGCAAGTTACGTTCTGCGTCAACGCGAACCAATTCAAGATTTTGTGTAGTACAACGCACAGAACCCATGTGACCAGACATTTTTTTGCCTTTGAAAACGCGACCTGGTGTTTGACATTGACCTAACGAACCGTTAGAACGATGTGATAAAGAAACACCATGAGTGGCATGTTGCATAGTAAAGTTCCAGCGTTTAATACCACCTTGGAAACCTTTACCTTTTGACGTGCCAGTTACGTCTACTAATTTTGTGTCATCGAAAATTGAAACAGTTAATTCACTGCCCAATTCTAAACCTTCGCCTTCATTTTCGTTTAAGCGGAATTCCCACAGGCCACGACCTGCTTGAACTCCAGCTTTAGCGAAATGACCCGCTGCTGGTTTTGTAACACGGCTAGCCTTACGGCTACCTGTTGTAACTTGAAGCGCTGAGTAACCGTCAGTTTCTAAAGTTTTCACTTGAGAAATACGGTTGGCTTCAACTTCTAGAACGGTTACAGGTGTTGAAACGCCATCTTCAGTGAAGATACGAGTCATGCCTACTTTACGTCCAACTAGACCAATAGTCATTGTTAAAACCCCTTAACCCAAGCTGATTTGAACGTCAACACCAGCTGCAAGATCTAAACGCATTAATGCGTCTACAGTCTTTTCAGTTGGCTCTACGATATCAATCATACGTTTGTGAGTACGAATTTCGTACTGATCACGCGCATCTTTGTTAACGTGTGGAGAAGTCAAGATAGTGAAACGTTCTTTGCGTGTAGGAAGTGGAATTGGACCACGAACCTGAGCGCCAGTACGTTTAGCTGTATCTACGATTTCAGCTGTTGATTGATCAATCAAACGATGATCGAACGCTTTCAAACGAATGCGAATTCTTTGATTTGACATTAAGACAAATCCCCATTTTAAAGAACAACAAAATACATCCCATCACCTTTTATATGTAAAAGGAGGGTGTATCGCTAATAACATTCAACTCCCAATCGGAGTTGCTGTATGAAGCTAAATTCTTCGAAGCAATTTAGCTTTTCACGAAGGCTATGCCTAACGTGAGTGCGCATTATACACAAACATAAAAAAAGAGCAATAGATGATTGATTATTGATTATTGCTCTTTATATTGAATAACCCTGTATATAAGGCAGAAGATACTTTTTGCTAACTTGATTCAAACTTCTACTTTCTCTAATTAGACCCACTATCTATTAATTATACTGTTCTATTAATATCCCTTTTCTTTATTAAATAAAACCCTACTTTTCTTACGAGCCTTTAACGCATATATTTTATAATTATGAGCTCTCTAATAAACTCTGCTTATATATAGGAAACACTGTTTCAACAATAACTACTGCGTCTAAACCTAAATAAACACCTCTTAAGTGAGTTTTTTTCAATATTTATTTAGATTTCGATAAAGTAATGGTATACTCGCGCGCAAATTTTCAACAATTCCGCTTTTTTAGTAGCGACTTAAATAGAGTAAAGTAATGGCAGATTTATCTAAATATAGAAATATTGGTATCTTCGCTCACGTTGATGCTGGTAAAACCACAACAACTGAACGTATCCTTAAATTAACCGGTCAGATCCATAAAACTGGTGAAGTACATGACGGTGAGTCTACGACTGATTTCATGGAACAAGAAGCTGAGCGCGGTATTACTATCCAGTCTGCTGCGGTAAGTTGTTTTTGGAACGATCACCGTTTCAACGTTATCGATACTCCTGGTCACGTTGATTTCACCGTTGAAGTTTACCGTTCACTTAAAGTACTTGACGGTGGTGTTGGTGTATTTTGTGGCTCTGGTGGTGTTGAGCCACAATCAGAAACTAACTGGCGTTATGCGAATGACTCAGAAGTTGCCCGTATTATCTTTGTAAACAAATTAGACCGTTTAGGTGCTGATTTTTACCGTGTAGTTAAACAGACTCAAGACGTTTTAGGTGCTAACCCACTTATCATGGTTCTACCAATTGGTGAAGAAGATGAGTTTGTTGGTGTTGTTGACCTTCTTACTCGTAAAGCATGGGTTTGGGATGACACTGGCCTTCCAGAAAACTACGAGATCACAGATGTTCCTGCAGACATGGTTGAGAAAGTAGAAGAATACCGTGAAATGCTTCTTGAGACTGCACTTGAGCAAGACGATGACCTTTTCGAAGCTTACTTAGAAGAAGGTACAGAGCCTTCTATGGAAGATATCAAACGTTGTATCCGTAAAGGTACACGTACTATGGACTTCTTCCCAACTTATTGTGGTTCTGCTTTCAAAAACAAGGGTGTTCAAAACATTCTTGACGCTGTTGTTGATTACTTACCATCCCCTACTGATGTTGATCCACAGCCACTTACTGATGAAGAAGGCGAGCCAAATGGCGAATACGCAATCGTTTCTGCAGATGAAACATTCAAAGCGTTAGCATTTAAAATCACTGATGACCGTTTTGGTACATTAACTTTCGTACGTATTTATTCAGGTACGTTGAAGAAGGGTGACACTATTCTTAACGCTGCAACAGGTAAAACTGAGCGTGTTGGCCGTATGTGTGAAATGCAAGCTGATGACCGTAACGAACTTACTTCAGCACAAGCCGGTGATATCATCGCGATTGTTGGTATGAAAAGTGGTGTTCAAACAGGTCACACATTATGTGATCCTAAAGCGCCAATCATTCTAGAAGCGATGGTATTCCCTAAGCCGGTAATTTCTATCTCAGTTAAACCAAAAGATAAAGGTTCTACAGAGAAAATGGGCCTTGCTATCGGTAAAATGGTTGCAGAAGATCCTACCTTTAAAGTTGAAACTGACATTGATTCAGGCGAAACAATTTTATCTGGTATGGGTGAGCTTCACTTAGACATCAAAGTAGATATTCTAAAACGTACTTACGGTGTTGAATTAGAAGTTGGTAAGCCACAAGTTGCCTACCGTGAAACTATCACAGCAGCAATTGAAGATTCCTACACACATAAGAAACAATCTGGTGGTTCTGGTCAGTTCGGTAAAATTGATTACCGTATCAAGCCCGGCGAACCTGGTACTGGTTTCGTATTCAGCTCTGTTGTTGTTGGTGGTAATGTTCCTAAGGAATTCTTCCCAGCAATCGAGAAAGGCTTCAAAGGCATGATGGATACTGGTGTTCTTGCTGGTTTCCCTGTACTTGACGTTGAAATTGAATTATACGATGGTGGTTTCCATGCGGTTGATTCATCTGCTGTTGCATTTGAACTTGCTGCTCGTGGTGCTTTCCGTCAGTCAATTCCAAAAGCTGGTGCTCAGTTAATCGAACCTATCATGAAGGTTGATGTGTTTACGCCTGATGATCACGTTGGTGATGTTATTGGTGATTTAAACCGTCGTCGTGGCATGATCGGTGGTCAAGACGCTGGTGTTTCAGGTGTTCGTATTAAAGCCGACGTACCTCTTTCAGAAATGTTTGGTTACATCGGATCATTACGTACAATGACATCTGGTCGTGGTCAATTCTCAATGGAATTTTCTCACTACATGCCTTGTCCTAACAACGTAGCTGAAATTGTTATCGCTGAAGCTAAAGCAGCTAAAGAAGCTAAAGAAGCCGCTAGAAAGTAATTAATTACTTATATAAAAAAAGGACGCTTCGGCGTCCTTTTTTATTACCTAAAATATACTGAAATCTGCCAATAGAATGTAACTTTTACTTTTTCTCACCATTTTCTATATCACTTTCAATATCATTTACTGCAATAACAGTAGCCCAAGGATCATCGGATTCTTCGTCTTCTTTAGGTAAAGCCGTTTTTGATGATGTTGCGACCGCGTCGTTAATTTCACTCATTTCATCATGAGTTAAGTCTCGCCATTGCCCTGGCCTTAAAGTCCCTAGCTCGACACTCATGATACGTGAGCGTTTCAGTTTCAATACTTCATAATCTAAATATTCACACATACGGCGAATTTGTCGATTCAAACCTTGAGTAAGGATAATGCGAAATTCAAACTTACTGTGTACTTTAACAATACAAGGCTTGGTAATAGTACCCAGAATAGGAACACCTTTAGACATACGTAATATGAAGCGTTCACTGATAGGTTTATCTACCGTAACAATGTATTCTTTATCATGAGAGTTTTCAGCGCGTAATATTTTGTTAACGATGTCACCATCACTGGTAAGAAAGATCAAACCCTCTGAAGGTTTATCTAAACGTCCTATTGGGAAAATTCGGTCTTTATGGCCAATAGCTTCAATAATATTACCTCTTACATGTAACTCGGTAGTACAGGTGATCCCTATAGGCTTATTGTACGCAATATAAACTCTGTCGGATTTGTTTGCAGGCATTGCACCGATAAGTTTACCGTCGACAAAAACAACATCCCCTGGCTGCACTTTAGTGCCTAACTCCGGAATTACGCCATTGATCGTTACTCGATTTTCTTCAATCAGTTTGTCGGCTCCCCGGCGGGAAGAATAACCTGATTCACTGATAAATTTATTGAGTCTTTTTTCTTGATCGCTCACAAGGTATGTCCAAAGTAATACTGAGTAATAAAAGCTATTTTACCTGAAATTTAACAGACAGTGGAAAAGCTTTATCAATATTTCACTTTATTCCATAGCTTTTGATTGATCTTCAATGCAAAAAAATCGTTTGGATGCCAGCAACGTGGTAATAAATCTAATTGCTTACGTTCATGATAGTTAGACACTAAAAGTTCAAGGATTTCATTGAGTCGGTCTTTACTAATTGCGGAGAATGACTTGGCTGTTTCGTTAAAGTATAAATTATTCGCATTTTTGATCACTATGTCTTGACCATGACTAATGAACGTCAAGTTTCGAGTGGCTGTTCGACAAATAGGATGTTCAGGCGACTCAGGATAAAGTTGACTAACAATACCGTATTCATAGCGATCATAAATATCTTGCTCAGACGGAATATAAGTTACTCCATAACCTTGAGGAAAATGGCCAATAACCTTCGCAAGAGAATCAACAACAATTTTACTGCAAGCACCACGTTCTGCATTTTGATTTAAGACTTGAAAAACCTTTGGCAATAATTTGTAATTGTAACTGTTTTTAGTAGACAAGATAATTGAACTATATATTTGCGGTACTTTCAGCAGGTTACCAATTCCATCTTTCGGGTTAACAGAGCTTTTGAGTAAGTGTTTTATAAATAGCAGTTTTTTATGTTCAATAATATTATATTTATCACGATCAGCTTTAGAATTACCTATATACATTGATGCACCAATGCCATCAACAAGGTACTTAACTGTTTCCCGATAATTAATTTGTAATAATGATTTTCTTTCTTCAATTGGCAGCGTTCGAAATGGATCTTGCTTATAGTCAGCACCCAGTAGTATTGATAAGGATTCAGGATGATTATTTCCTATATCTTGTAACAATGAAGCCATTACAAGTGGAATTTTTACTGTTGCTACAAAAACTTGATATGCTTCGGGGTGGTCTTCTGCGAAAGTGGTATATTTTATTCCAGTAATCTCCCCCAGTGCATCTTTAATATAGGGCTCAATTATATGTTCATCTATACATAATTTATCGAGTAAACGTAAACATAAAACACTTTTATAAAGAGGTTTATATTGCTCGTTGATTACCGCAACTTTTTTTCCTTCAGTAGGTACCACTAGCTGGATAGTTCCTAAGAGTTGTGCTGATTTTCTGCTACTCTCATCAAAGCTGTCGCCTTCACAAAGGCCTAAAATTTCTTCACATATTGCATATAGATGCTGATGGCGTGCATTACGTTCAAAGGTCAATTCATCATGATAATCACGCAGTTCACGCTCTAGCCTTACTATGTATTGCCTACTTTTGTCTGTAGCAATTTGCGCAGTTAGTTTGTGAATATTCTGCTTTAATTCATCTAATTTCAGATCCACAGATGGCTTATTTTCATAATAGATAAGCGCGCGGTCTAGAATGGAGTCTTTTAACTGACTACGACCATATATCCTCGAGCTAAGACTTTTTACTTGAGTGGTAAAATTGGTATCACTCTGCGCTTTATTTTCCATTAAAATACAACATATTGTCTTTTCTGGGCTACTGAAAGAATTTATTATCTAAATGCTAGTTAAAATTCAGTTAACAGACAAGTATTTATTCGCTATTTTGTCAAAAAAGCACAACCAATACGGTTGTGCTTTTGACCATTTTCCTCATGGATAATACGTAATTCAACAAAGATGATAAAATTTAACTTAGGCCTTTGATTTTAACTTGATGCTTTTTACCTGCCAGTTGTTGACAAATTCCCACTAAGTCTGAATGTAGCCCACCTGCTGTAACATCACGACCCGCCCCAGGGCCACGAATTATAAGTGGATTCTCTTGATACCATAGACTCTTAATTTGAAATATATTATCGCACGGTGTCAAGCTAGCGAATGCGTCGTTATTAGGTAAAACAGCTAGATAAACCTTAGCTGTAAGATTACCTTGTTCACCCACAGCGAACTTTGCAATATATCTTATACACGCTTGCTTCGCGGTGGCTTCAGCTAATTGCTCAGCAAAGTAGTCATCTAATTGCTCTGCTTTTGCTAAAAAGTCTGTTGTAGATAATGCTTGTAATGACTCCGGTACTAAATTCTGGCAATCGATATCATCTAAAGATAATTCAAAACCTGCCATACGCGCTAATATCAGTAACTTCCGTTGTACGTCTCTACCTGATAAATCTTCTCGAGGGTCTGGTTCTGTAATACCTTGTGATAAAGCGTCTAACAACAATGTTGAAAATGGCACACTACCGTCATAAGTTTCAAATAACCATGAAAGAGTACCTGAAAATATTCCCGATATTTCATGTATTTGATCACCGCTATTGAGAAAATCGTTAATAGCAAAGTTGATAGGTAATCCTGCACCTACTGTAGTATTTCCTAGCCATAAACTCTTATTTTCAGCTGCTACTGTTAATAATTCATTATATTTATCAGTACTTGAAGATGCCGCCCACTTATTAGCACCGATGACATGAATTCCCTGCTTAAAGAATTCCCCATATAAATTACTGAAATGTTCACTGGGTGTTATATCAACAACAATTAACTCATCATACGGGTGGTTTGTTAACCATGACATTAATAACGTATTGTCATAAGCTTTAGCATCTCGCTCATACAATGCCATCGACTGAGTTACATCAATGCCATCAGTATTTACGAGTGCTTTTTTAGACGTCACTAAACCGACTAAATGTAAATTTTCTAACGCAGAAACGCGGCTAAGCTGAGAAGGCAATAGCTCTAAGAATCGTTGACCTATATTGCCAAGTCCAGCAACAACAACACCGATATGACGCGAATCTTTAGTCATATCGAAATGAACATTATTAAGCAGTTCTCCGGTGCAACTTTGATTAAGAATGGCAATAATACTATGTTCACTGAGTGAGTTAACCAAATGTAGTACGTGGGTATGTTTAAGAGCTCGTTTAAAGCGTGCTTGAATATTCCCTTGATTAACAACGTTATGACCAACAATGGCTAAAATAGAAACGGGTGTAAATGTCACTTCAGTATCATGACTTGCTAACCATTGACTAACAGATTTTTGCTGCGCTTGGTGAATAACAATAAAACCTTGTTGAACATCGCTGCATATAGCAGAGAATTCGTTTGTGGCCTGTTCGCCAAATGAACCAACTAAACTTATCGATTTTACAAGTAGCAAGTCATTAAGCGAAGTTACTGATAATTCTTGCTTAGCAATTTGACCAAACTTACCTATTTCTGTCCCCGATATTTCTGGGTCAAAACTACTTGCGACATGTAAATGTGTACTGTGATTCGTTAACGGCTGTAAAGTTTTTGCATGTAATACAGGATTACCTAGACGCCCAAGTTCTTTTGCCACACCATTGGGCAAACGATGTAATTTACGGGCAAGGGGAACAATACGAGGATCAGCACTATAAATGCCATCAACATCTGTCCAAAGCGTTACATTTAATGCGCCTGAAAGCGATGCCATGATCGTTGCTGAATAATCACTTCCGTTTCGGCCTAGGGTGCAAGTTTCACCCTGATAGTTTTTAGTAATATAACCAGTGACTACCGCTAACTTACCTTTTTGTAACTGTTGTTGAAATTGTTGACTACTTTTTTGATTATCTACCGCGCAGTCTTTATCATTATTAATAACAAGAAAATCACGAGCATCGACAGGATAACTAGGACAAACTTGCTCGCTAAGTACTGCAGAGAGTAGACGTGCTGTCCATAATTCTCCAAATGCCAACATATCTGCTTGATGCAAACTAGGTGCTTCAATTAACCAACTAGTTAATTGCACTATATCTTCAGATAATGCTTCAATTAGTCGAGCAGCGCTGCTGCTGTTTAATAGTTCATTGATTAATGTGCTTTGAGATACTTTTAAAGTGTCAATGACTGGTAAGAGATCTTGGCTGTTTTCAATCGCAAGCTTATAAATATTGAATAAGTCATCCGTTGTATTACCATTTGCCGATACAACAACTAAATCATTCAACTGACAATTTTGACGTATAATATCAACGACACGTTCAATACATTTCGAGGTAGCTAAACTACTCCCACCGAATTTGTGTACATGGATAGCATGCTTTGCGAGTTGATTCTTCCCTGCTGATAACTGTTCTGCTGTATTTGACTGTGTCATTATTAACTCATTAACTTATTAATTTTTACTGAAATAAATAAAATATTATATTTGGCTTGCAAGTAAAGCTTGTTCTAAATCACTGATAATATCTTCAACATCTTCAATACCTACAGAGATCCTTACTAAAGACTGAGTTATTCCGGCAGCTATTTGTGCTTCTATTTCCATACCAGCATGTGTCATTGTAGATGGATGGCTGATTAAACTTTCAACTCCACCTAGAGACTGTGCCAAGGTAAAAAGTGCAAGTTTATCAAATAATACTTTCACGGCTTCAACGCCACCGTTTATCTCAAAACTCATCATTGCGCCAAAACCTTTTTGTTGGCGCTTAGCAATTTCATGACCAGGATGGTTAATTAAGCCTGGAAAATAAACAGCTTTGATTGCGGAGTGATTGTTTAAATAATTGGCGACTTCATTGGCATTTTTTTCATGCTGTTTCATGCGAACAGGTAATGTTTTTAATCCACGTAATGCAAGATAGCTGTCGAAAGGAGATCCGGTTATACCGATACAGTTAGCCCACCAAGCGAGTTGTTCTCCAAGCGCTAGTTCTTTTGTCACTAATACGCCACCAACGACATCACTATGACCGTTAATGTATTTAGTTGTTGAGTGAAAAACAATATCTGCACCTAACAACAAAGGCTGCTGTAAAAGGGGAGACAGAAAAGTATTATCAACTGCAACTAAAGCACCAACAGCTTTGCTTGCCTGTGTAACCTTTTCTATATCAACCAAACGTAATAGCGGGTTACTAGGCGATTCAATCAAAACTAATTTTGGTTTTTTCTCTAGTGCTTGAGCCAAAGCTGATTCATCATTTTGATCTACAACAATAACGTTAAATTGCCCACGCTTTTCGAGATGCGTAAATAAACGATAGCTGCCACCATAACAGTCATGAGGAATAACGATGGTATCTTCTGTATTTAATAATTGGCAAAGTAAATGTACCGCTGACATGCCAGTACTAGTAACAATTCCTACCTTACCATGTTCTAGGTCAGCAATTGCTTGTCCAAATGTACTACGTGTTGGATTACCCGTTCGAGAATAATCAAACTGGCGTTTTTCATTAAAACCTTTTAACGCATAAGTGCTCGACAGATGAATTGGAGCAATAACGGCACCGTGATGTTCATCACTATTAATACCGGCTCTAACGGCCACTGTAGCTGATTTTTTACTTGTCATTTTTTGCTCCAATCGGGCAGTAAAATCATTTAGATGTTTGGACGTCTATAACTCTAAACGCTTTGCTTTTATCGGTCAAGAACTTTAGACTTCTAAACTTCTACACATTCGTTATTGACTCAACGCCCACAACTAGTAAAATCTATCTTATAACAAATAATTTAGCTAAATAAAGGTAATTAGATGGCAAAGTGGAATGGTGATTATATAAAACCATACGCCGAACATGGTAAAAAAAGTGAGCAAGTTAAAAAAATCACTGTATCAATTCCGTTGCGCGTACTTAAAGTATTAACTGATGAACGCACCCGTAGACAAGTAAACAATTTACGCCATGCTACAAATAGTGAATTGTTGTGTGAAGCTTTTTTACATGCCTTTACCGGGCAACCGCTTCCAGATGATGGTGATTTAACCAAAGATAATACAGAGAAGTTACCTAGAAGTGTTCGCGAAGCATTGATTGAACAAGGTATTACTGACTTTAGTCAATTTGAAGATGATGAAGATTAGTCCTTTACTTATTTAAAAGTATTCTATAAAGACGCACTTGCGTCTTTTTTTATACCAATACAATATGCATCAACAATACCTAATAACCAAGAAATGATCAGTATATAAGTTAATGAGCTGACGGTTTTTGGATCTAATATAATAGGATTTTTTGAAATTTCGTAAGTAAGTGCTTGAGCATTCAACGCGAGTTCACCTGATTTTATTTTATCTATCAGCGGTTGATACTTGCTGACCACCTCTTCGATATAGAAATAAGCGGCAATTGAAAATATCAAAATTAATAAAATAGCTCTACGATAAGCATGATAAAAAAGTTGCCCTATGCCTGGATAGACCAAAGCTGATAATAAAGCGGCTTTAGTTGACGTTTTCATTTATCTCATGCCTTTTTGTATATCGCCTTCATCTATCATAATGAAATGATGATATTACTTCTGGAAATAGTGGTACTGATAATTATTTCTAAAAACCAAAGGAGAGTTAAGGTCCCCTTTGGTTCAAATAAACTATTCCATATAATTTTCTGGCATTTCGAGTGCTGCAACACCAGATTCTACCGCGGCTTTAGCCACTGCTAGTGCTACACGCCCACACAAACGAGGATCCATAGGCTTAGGTATAATATAGCCTTTACCAAATGTTAGGGTTGTTTCACAACTTGCATCTAACACTTCTTGTAAAACAGGTTCTTTAGCTAATTCACGAATAGCGTGAACCGCCGCAATTTTCATTTCATCGTTAATCGTTCTCGCACGAACGTCTAGTGCTCCGCGGAAAATGAAAGGAAAACATAAAACATTATTAACTTGGTTAGGGTAATCAGAACGGCCAGTTGCTATTATAATATCGTCTCTAGCTGAAAGCGCTAATTCAGGTTTTATTTCAGGATCAGGATTAGAACAAGCAAATATAACTGGATTAGCCGCCATTAATTTTACGTTTTCAACGGAAAGCACATTAGGACCTGAAACCCCAACAAAAACATCCGCGCCATCAATTACGTCTTCTAGTGTACGTTTGTCAGTATTATTAGCAAACAAACGCTTATATTCATTCAGATCATCGCGACGTGTGTGAATAACACCTTTAGTGTCTAGCATGTATATTTTCTCACGCTGTGCACCACACTTTATTAAAAGTTCCATACAAGCGATTGCGGCAGCACCTGCTCCCATACATACAATATTGGCATTTCTTATGCTTTTACCTTGAATTTCTAAGGCATTAATCATACCTGCAGCAGTAACAATGGCAGTACCATGCTGGTCATCATGAAATACTGGAATCTTACAGCGCTCAATGAGTGCTTTTTCAATGGCGAAACATTCAGGTGCTTTAATATCTTCTAAGTTAATACCACCAAAACTGTCAGCGATGTTAGCAACTGTATTAACAAAATCTTCAACCGTTTTATGTTTGACTTCGATATCAAACGAATTAATATCAGCAAAACGTTTGAATAAAAGTGCTTTACCTTCCATTACAGGTTTTGATGCCATACCACCTAAATTACCTAGACCTAGAATAGCGGTGCCGTTAGTAATAACAGCCACGGTATTTCCTTTTCCCGTATATTTATAAACATCATCAGGATTTTCAGCAATGGCACGAACAGGTTCAGCAACTCCAGGACTATAAGCAAGAGATAAGTCGAGGCTAGTTTCAGCGGCGGTAGTTAATTCAACACCTATTTTTCCAGGTGTTGGGAATTGATGGTAATCGAGAGCTTGTTGGCGAAAATCAGTCATGATGAGTCCTATGCGTTAGGTAAATTAATTGTTTTATATATGCCATTTTTCACGTTTTATTATTTTTATATACAGCATAGTTATATATATTATTGTAATCTTACATTTTGTCCAACGTTATTCTTATATAAAAAATAGCTAGAAGCTATAACAAACATACCCTTAGCGCTTTTTGATTGCACATCATAAAATTAAATATTCGTTATATAGCTTTATCTATTCATCAAAAAAATTTGTATCTTTTATAAACTTCAGGGACTTGTTATATTAAATTATCAAGTTCTCTTAATTTCAACGCATAACAAAGAATTTATCAGCATAATTTGGTATAAAGTAAATAAATTCTATGAACTTTATACCTTTCGTTTTTCAAGTTAATCCCTTTATTGTGCATCTATATTTAATTGCCTGTTTGAATATAGTTTATTTTAGATATAAAAAAACCACCTATAAGGTGGTTTTAAAAATGTATTCTTTTATTAAATAAAAGATTTAGCGCAAGATATTACTCAGCGAAAGGGTTGACTAGTACAATCGTTTCATTACGCTCAGGTCCTGTTGAAATAATATCAACTGGCACACCTGTTAATTCTTCAATACGCGCAATGTAAGCGATTGCGTTTGCAGGTAATGCGTCACGAGAAGTTGCACCAACCGTTACTTCAGACCAACCAGGCATTTCTTCATATACTGGTGTTATTTTTTCATAACCTTCAGCAGCCGTAGGAGGAACAGTAATAATGTTACCTTCTGAGTCTTTATAACCAATACAGATTTTTAATGTTTCTAAACCATCTAAAACATCTAGTTTAGTTAAACAAAAGCCTGAAACACTATTCACTTGAATTGCACGATGCATTGCAACAGCATCAAACCAACCACAACGACGCTCACGCCCTGTAGTTGCGCCAAATTCATGACCAACAGTACCTAAGTGATTGCCAATTTCGTCGTCTAATTCTGTAGGGAAAGGACCAGAGCCAACACGTGTAGTGTATGCTTTAGTAATACCTAAGATATAATCTAAGTGACGAGGACCAACACCACAACCAGTAGCAACGCCACCTGCTGTTGTATTTGAAGAAGTTACATATGGGTAAGTACCGTGGTCAATATCAAGTAAAGTACCTTGCGCTCCTTCAAACATAATTGACTCACCATTTTTACGGGCTTGATCAAGAATTTCTGAAATATCAGCAACCATCTTAAGAATAACTTCACGTACAGATAGAGCATCAGCAAGTACTGTTTCATAACAAACAGGTTGTACTTTATAGTAGTGCTCTAGCGAGAAGTTATGGTATTCAACAATTTCTTTTAATTTAACTGCAAAAGAATCTGCACAGACCAAGTCGCCAACACGCAAACCGCGGCGTGCAACTTTATCTTCATATGCTGGACCAATACCACGACCAGTAGTACCAATAGCTTTATTACCACGAGCGATTTCACGCGCAGCATCCAAAGCATTGTGATATGGAAGAATTAATGGACAAGCATCACTAATAAGTAAGCGATCACGTACTGGTACACCTTTAGCTTCTAACATGGCGATTTCTGTCATCAAGGCTTTCGGACATAATACTACGCCGTTACCGATGAGACATTTTACGTTGTCACGTAATACACCTGATGGAATTAAATGAAGTACGGTTTTTTCACCGTCAATAACCAAAGTGTGACCCGCATTGTGGCCTCCTTGGTAACGTACTACGTACTTAGCTTTATCTGTGAGTAAATCAACAATCTTACCCTTACCTTCGTCACCCCATTGGGTACCTAGAACTACTACGTTTTTGCCCATATTTTCAATTTCGATAAAAAATTAGGCGGGGATTTTATCAAATATTAAATTGGAGTCCAAGTAATAAATCATGATTTTTAGAGGGATTTTAAAATATTCAATTATCTAAAGGGCTTAGAAAAAATTTTATAAATATTTTTATTAATTTATTTGAGTAAAAAAAGTATAAAGAGTCCAAGTATTATTAAACTAATACCGATATTACGAATAGATGCAGGCGATTCTTTTGCCAGCTTCAGAACATAGCTTCGCCATTTATTAGGAAAAAGCGCAGGAATTACCCCTTCAATGATAAATGCTATGGCAAATGCCATCAATAATGTATCGATCATATTATGCCTCTTCCTCTAAAAGATTGTTAAATTCTGGCTGTTTATCATCATTAAAAATATAAAACATTTGGTTAAGTAAACAGATACTAAAAAGCCATGACAAGTCATGGCTTTTTTATTAAAAATGGTCGGCTATTTTTTTACTTTAGGACCATCTTTTAAGTAATTAAAGAAATCACCATCAGGTTTAACCACTAGGATATCACTTTTACTACTAAAACTCTTTTCATAAGCTAAGAGGCTACGATAAAAGTTGAAAAACTCAGGATCTTGACCATAAGAGTCAGCGTAAACTTTAGCGGCTAACGCATCACCATCGCCTCGCATCTCTTGTGCATTTTTTTGAGCTGTTGCTAACATTACTGTTACTTTAGCATCTATCGTTGCACGAATTATTTCAGCTTGTTCTTGACCTTTAGATCTATGTGCTTTGGCTACAGCAGAACGCTCTGCTCGCATCCGATCGTATATTGACGCACTAACTTCCGTTGGTAAGTTAATTGCCTTTATACGTACATCGATAACTTCAATACCTAAATCTTCACGGCTACTCGCTGCACTTTCTAGTGCTTTTGCCATGATGCCATTACGATCACCAGAAACAATTTCTTTAATGGTACGTGTACCAAATTCGGTACGTAAGCCATTATTTACTTTCTGTTTCAATAGAGCGCGGGCATTATCTACTGAACCTGCAGTACGTAGATAGAATGTAGAAAAATCAACTATTTTCCACTTAACAAAGGAGTCGACCATCAAATCTTTTTTCTCTGATGTAACAAAACGATCTGGTGCTTCATCAAGTGTTTGTATTCGAGCATCAAGTTTACGAACGTTGTTAATGAAAGGAATTTTGAAGTGTAAGCCTGGTTCATAGACTTTCATTTCACCTGTATTTGCGTCTCGTGTAATTTTCGAAAACTGGAAAACAATACCACGTTGTCCTTCAAAAACGATAAAAACAGATGAAACGCTTAGTACTAGAATTAATACAATAAGTGCGAGTATAAAATTTTTCATTGCTTAATTTCTCCCATCGTTAAATCTGTCTGAACGACCTGACATAGCAGGTGCTGAACTAGACGTATTAATTGGTTGATTCACACTTGATTGACTTTGTGGCAAAGTTCGTTGACCTGAAGACTGATTTTGCATGATTTTATCTAATGGTAAGTACATCATATTATTTCCGCCCTCCACATCTACCATTACTTTACTGGTGTTCGCGTAAACGCTTTCCATTGTTGAAATATACATACGTTGACGAGTTACTTCAGGAGCCGCATTGTATTCTGGTAATAATTTATCGAATTTAGCAACTTCACCTTGTGCATCTAAAACAGTTTGTTGTTTGTATGCAAGAGCTTCTTGTTCCATACGTTTTACCCGTCCACGTGCTCGTGGCTCAATACCACTTGCATAGGCTTCAGCTTCACGTAGAAAACGAACCTCATCTTCTTGTGCAGAAATCGCATCATCAAAAGCGTCTTTCACTTCTTCTGGAGGACGTGCATCTTTAAAGTTAACGTCGACAACGATTAAACCAAGGTTATAGGGTTCAATAATCTTGTCTAATTCTTTCCAAACATCTTGTCGAACTTGTTCACGCCCGCTAGTTAGGATGTCATCCATGTTAGAATGACCAATGACGAAGCGTAATGCACTGTCTAACGACTGGCTCAAACTATCATCAGCACTGGTTACACTAAAAATGTAATTTCGCGCATCAACAACACGGTATTGTATTTGCATTTCAACACGCACAACATTTTCATCTTGGGTCAGCATAAAGCCTGATGCAGGTAAATCTCGCGTTGTCTGCATATCCACAGGAATAATACGTTCAGCAAATGTCCATTTCCAACGTAATCCTGGTTCAACAACACCAGCATATTGTCCGAAACGTAAAACAAGCCCTTTTTCAGCTTCTTTAATGGTATAAAAACCGCTAAAACCATAAACAAGAATACCAACGATTAAAGCGATAATAAGGCCGATGCTTGATGCACCTTTATTACTTCCGCCGTTTGATGATTTACCGCCAAAGATCCCGCCAACTTTATTACCAATATCTTTCAGTAAATCGTCTAAATCAGGTGGCCCTTGATTCTTATCATCTTTCTTTTTCCAGGGGTCTTTATCATTATTCCCCGGTTCATTCCACGCCATGGTCTTCTCCACTCATTTTAAATTAAATACATTTTAGAACTGACTTACTCAATACAAGTAATATATCAGCCTGTTAACTTTCAATAAAGCCTTCTATATCAGCTTCATTGAGTTTAATTAGTCTATTCCATTCTCGAACAGGTAATTTTACCTTCAACAAACAATCACCATTCTCATCATAAGATTCTTCTTCAATACAATTTAACTGGTAAAACTCACTACGAAGCTTCCCCTCATTCGCAGGTAAGCGTAGGTTATGCTTGATTATTTGCTTACCTAAACGTTCTGACAGGGCTTGAAAAAGCAATTCAATACCAATACCTTTTTGAGCAGATAACCATACTCGAATCGGCAAACCTGTATCATCTCGGTCAATGCGTGGTTGAATGTTTTCCAAAGCATCTATTTTGTTACAAATTAATAACTGCGGTACATCACCCGCATCAATCTCTTTTAATACGTCTTCTACTTGCTCAATGTTTTCAGTTCGACGGTCATCCGATATATCAATTACGTGCAGTAATAACTCTGCTTCACGAGTTTCAGTTAGCGTTGCTTTAAAAGCTGCAACTAAATCATGAGGTAAATGCCGAATAAAACCAACAGTATCCGCTAAAATTGCTCGACCGACATCTTCAATATTTATTTTTCTTAATGTGGGGTCCAACGTTGCGAAAAGTTGATCCACGGCATAAACATTTGCCTTCGTAATTTGGTTAAACAATGTAGATTTACCTGCATTGGTATAACCCACTAATGAAAGTGTTGGGATCTCTGCCCGATTTCTTGCACGCCGACCTTGTTGACGCTGTTTCTCTACTTTTTCTAAACGCTTTCGAATGTTTACCATACGTTCGCGAAGTAAACGTCGATCAGTTTCTAATTGCGTTTCACCGGGACCTCTTAATCCAACACCGCCTTTTTGCCTTTCAAGATGGGTCCAGCCACGAATAAGTCGAGTACTCATGTGCCGCAACTGTGCAAGTTCAACTTGAAGTTTACCTTCATGTGTACGTGCTCGTTGGGCAAAAATATCTAAAATAAGTGCTGTGCGATCTACAACTCGACATTCACATAATGCTTCAATATTTTTTTCTTGTGAAGGTGACAATGAATGGTTAAAAAGTACGACGTCAGCTTTATACAGAGAGACCGCTTCAGCAATTTCTTCAGCCTTTCCACTGCCTACAAAAAACTTTGTATGAGGTGTATTACGCTTACCGGTAATAATATTAAGTGAATTGATGCCAGCCGAACTTACAAGTAATTCAAATTCTTGTAGGTCTTCACGTGCATTTTCATCAGGAAAATCCAGATGAACAAGTATGGCTTGTTCACCTGCTTTATAACGATCAAACAATTGAGCAGTACCTATAAACTAAATAGCTAAACCAAAAAATCTTTTTGGACATTACATATCTGGCCAATAACCAAACTCAATAAAATCATTAATCTTGTTGTTCTTGATTAAAGTCACCTGTTGAAGGTGCAGGCATGGTAGAAACTGCCCGAGAAGGAACAACAGTAGAAATCGCATGTTTGTAAACCATTTGGCTTACTGTATTTTTAAGTAAAATAACGAATTGATCAAAAGATTCTACTTGTCCTTGTAGTTTAATCCCATTAACTAAATATATTGCTACTGGAATGCGATCACGTCGTAAAGCATTCAAAAATGGGTCTTGTAACGATTGCCCTTTTGCCATTATTTGGCCCCTTTTATTGTTATTTTTAATAAATTTATTGTTCGAGTTTTTTTCATAAAACTAGTTACTTACTATGCAACTGTTTTCATTATACATCAAGGTTTAAAGTTTGCTTACTGAAGACAGAATATCTTTTAAATTATTTTCATCTTCCATATGCAACCAATGCAAATTTGGCCAATTCCTCAGCCACGTCAATTGGCGTTTAGCTAATTGCCGGGTTGCACAAATTCCTTTGAAGACCATTTCATCATGATCAACTTCATCATTTAAATATTCCCACATCTGTCGATAGCCAACACAACGTATTGAGGGTAAATTAACATGCAAATCAGTACGTTCTTTTAACTTAACCACTTCTGACTCAAAGTCTTGCTCAATCATCTGCTCAAATCTCAGAGCGATGCGAGCATGCAAGTCTTTACGATCTTTGGGTGAAATAGCAAACTGTAAAACATCACCACCAAGACGATCACCTTTAACTTTCGTTAATTCAGTCATACTCTTGCCAGTGATACGGTAAACTTCTAAAGCCCGTATCAAACGTTGCGGATCATTTTTATGAATACGCTCGGCAGATACAGGGTCAATTTTAGCCAGTTGTTCATGTAAATGACTCCAACCCAGCTCTTTAGCTTCAGCTTCTATCTCTTGGCGAATTTCAGCGTCTGCAGTTGGTAAGGGTGAAATACCATCAATCAAACTTTTAAAATACATCATGGTACCGCCTACCAATAAAGGTATACGGTTGTTAGCTCGGCTTTTGTCAATTTCTCTTAAAGCATCTCGACAAAAGTCAGCGGCTGAGTAACTTTCACTCGGATCGATTAAATTGATTAAACTGTGTGGGTACTTTATTAACTCTTCTGCTGTTGGTTTTGCTGTACCGATATCCATATCCCGATATACAAGGGCGGAATCAACACTGATAATATCGCAAGGTAAAGCATCATGTAATGCCATTGCTAATGCAGTTTTGCCAGATGCTGTAGGTCCCATCAAGCATATTACTGGCGGTAATTTACTTTGTTTGGTGTCAATATTATTTATTGATATAACTTCAGACATCACTTTATTAGGCATTAGTTAACTTTGTTATTGAAGATGTGAGGTCTACCACTACAGAATTCAAGCGTAAGTGCTGATCGAATGTAGAATTAAATTGCTGCTTACTTAAACGCAGTAGATTTACAGCAAGTTTGGCATCATAAGCACTTGTTGTTAATAAACTTGCAAATGCCTGTTGCCATTCATTATTTGTTAATTTATCAACATTGTGAATCAATAATAGTTTAAGTAATTTGTTAAAACTAAGGTTAACGTCCTTATTTCTTAATAAAGCTGGAAATTGACGAATTTGCACGCTATTTTTTGTTAATACATTGACCACAACACCAATTTTTTTCAAAGCATCCGTATGAAGTTCAATAAAACTGAATTGTTCATAATTTAACGGGATTTTGATGGGTAACAATAAAGGTTGACTGATAAAATCTTGATGCCACCTTTCTTTAACTTCAATAAACTTAAGTGCTTGTTCTATTTTATTTAATGATAATAAACGAAGCTCATGATTCAATTTGATCACTGCATATTGTTGTTCAACAACTGTTATAAACGCTAAGGTTTCATTTTCATTGCTTTCTAATGAGATTGTTTCTTTATTACTTTCACCTGATTCTTCATCATCAGGCATAGGCGTCATTAATGTTTGATAAGCTTTTGCAGCGTTCCTACTGACTTGATTATTATTGTGAGTATAAGAAGACTGATTCCTTTGATTACTTAGCTGATAGGTTTCATTGTTAACATCAGCAACTTTCGTCAATGGTTTTATATAGTCACGTGTTGTTTGATAATCACTTCCTTGCTGCTCAACTGGATTTTGTGAATAGCTTACTGCACTAATTTCAGGCTGATGTTGTGGTAAATCTGTCGTTTGGTCTTCATGTTCAGGTATAAGGTTACTGTTAATGCTATCACTTAAGGCGTTGTGACAAACAGAATAAATAAAATCATGAATATATCGGCCTTGGTGAAAACGGACTTCGTGCTTTGCTGGGTGAACGTTTACATCAACTTCACGAACATCAAGCTCTAAAAAAAGTACAAAAGCAGGATAAGTATCCGCTGGCAACAAGTTACTATACGCTTGGCGAATGGCATGATTAATTAATTTATCTCGCATCATACGGCCATTCACATAACTAAAGCATAAATCATTCTGGCTACGTGCAAAGCTTGGCAGACCTACCCAACCAGATAATTGTAAATCGCCATGTTGACAATCAACCTCAAGCGCGTCTTCAATAAACTTTGGTCCACAAATTTGTGCAACACGTTTTCCAAATAAGCTTTTATTATTAACAGCCCTGAAGTGTTTTATCACTTTTTGGTTATGCGATAAAATAAAGCTCACATCAAAACGTGCTAACGCAATGCGTTTAATAACCTCTTCAATGTGGGAAAACTCTGTTTTTTCAGTACGAAGAAACTTTCGTCTCGCTGGGGTATTAAAGAACAGATCAACGACATCGATCGTTGTGCCATTAGGATGTGCCGCAGGCTGTAGTGCTACAGCCATGTCTCGCCCTTCGGCAATTGCTTGCCAAGCAGACTCTTGCTCTGCGGGTTTAGATGTAAGCGTTAATCGAGAAACAGAACTAATACTTGCCAGTGCTTCTCCTCTAAAACCTAAACTACAAATACCTTCTAAGTCATTTAAATTTTTAATTTTACTGGTGGCATGACGACTTAACGCTAACGTTAATTCGTCTTTGACAATACCGGAGCCGTTATCGCTTATACGAATACGTTTAGCACCGCCTTTCTCTATGTCTATTTTAATAGTGGTAGAGCCAGCATCTAAGCTGTTTTCAACTAACTCTTTCACTACAGAAGATGGACGTTCTACCACTTCGCCAGCAGCAATTTGGTTTGCAAGGCGAGCAGGAAGGATTTCTATTGTCATAAATTTTGATCGTTAATATTTTATAATTAAATTAATCTGCACGGGGAATTGTCAATGTTTGACCAATGCGGACGGTATTCGAGGTTAAATTATTTACTGTTTTCAATTGCTTTATTGAAACTTTATAGCGTTGTGCAAGAGCAGATAAGGATTCACCACGCGTGATTTTGTGTTCGCGCTTTTCAATAGACGCATAGTAACTTCCCATAGGAGGTTGAAACAAAAAGTGGTTTTTAATGCCTTGGAAAATACTTTTTGCGAGCTTTCGTTGATGAGCACTAGAGTTGAGGTTTTGCTCTTCTTTGTGATTTGAAATAAAGCCCGTCTCCACTAATATTGAAGGTATATCTGAAGACTTCAAAACACCAAAATTGCCATGCTGCGGTACTTTTTTATGCATTTTGGTCACTTTCTTTAACTGCTTCAAAACACTATTTGCCATACTGATACTGACACCTTGTGAGTGCTCTTTATTCATATCAGCTAAAGTCTTCGCCAAATTATCATCACGCGTATTTTTAATTACACCGCCACCGCCACCTAAGAGTTCTGAATTTTTGGAACGATTACGTAACCACTTTGCCATTTCAGATTCAACGCGTTTGTTCGATACGATCCATACTGACGCACCATTGGGTTGTGGAGTTCTAAAAGCATCAGCATGAATTGAAACTAAAAAATCCACCTCATTCTTTCTTGCGATTTCGCTACGTCGGCCTACAGATACATAATAATCCCCATCACGTACCATTACCGCTTTCATACCTTTTTCTTTATTAATATAACCGGCAATTTTTTTCGCTATTGCGAGGGTTACCCGTTTTTCATAGCTGCCTTTTCCACCGATAGAACCAGGATCTTCACCGCCGTGCCCCGCATCAATACCAATAATGATATCGCGATTATCATTTTTCGGAGTATGTGCACGCTGTGTAATTTTTTCTTGATCAAATAAATCAATAACTAAACGATTACCGTACTGTCCTGCAGGAGCTAAAGGAAAAACAGCTAAAGAATAATTATTCGCCAATTCCAACACTAAGCGTGTGGTTCCTTTAGTCTTGGATTTACTCGTTCGAATACGCTTAATACGCTTATCTGTTTTTAAAACATTTTTAAAAGAAACGAGGTTTTTACTGTTCTTAAAGTCAATGACTAAACGTTGAGGATTTTTTAAACTGAAATATTTATAATCGGGTTTGTTACTTAAATCAAAAACAATACGCGTATTTTCTGGGGCTGGCCAAACACGAACGCCATCAATACTATTTCCATAGGCTGGAAAGAAAGCGCCTACAGATAATAAAATAGCTAATAATAACGTTCGAATATTCATTTACGGCTTTCCTTCCTACTGCTGTTATGAAGCTATATTAGATTAGTTTATTCAGTACTTGCTCACCTAACGAGGTTTTTGCTTGCACGTTAATTGTTCTTTGCTCTTCACTATACGCTAAGTCGATACGCAAATCAGGTTCCTTGATCATACCTTCTCCCTTTTCTGGCCACTCAATAAAACAGCAACAATTATTAGCAAAATAATCTCGAATCCCCATATATTCTAATTCTTCTGGATCTGACAATCGGTATAAATCAAAATGATAAACTAACCAATCATTTAATTCGTAAGGTTCAACTAATGTATATGTAGGACTTTTAACGTGGCCTTCATGCCCCATGCCTTGAACAAAACCTCGAGTCAATGTGGTTTTTCCGGCACCTAAATCACCATATAAATAAACGACAATTCCTTCATCAAGTTGGCTTTTCACAATATTGGCCAGCTTTTCACCAACGGCAATTGTTGCTGATTCATCGGCTAAAAAGTACTGTTTGTTTGTAAGTATTTCTTTCATTGATTTTTTCTAACATTAATTATGTATAAGTTGCTGGAGAACGAACAATTAGTCATTTGTAAGCATACCAATTTTACTCGACTTGTGTGCAATAAAATTATCAAAATATTACAAAGAAACATTAAAAATTCATATCATTTATTTGATTACCAACTCTTGTTCGTGGAAAAAGTCTCTTGTGGTAAACTATTGGTTAACCGTTTTACTTTCATTAGTTTCTCCTAATACTTTTCTAACTTTCCAGCGATTATTATTCAATTATGACAACATCTACAATCAACTATCAAGCATTGGCTAAACAAATAAAACATTGGGGACAAGAGCTAGGTTTTTCCCAAGTTGGCTTTAGCGATATTGATTTATCTAGTCATGAAAAAGCCTTAACAGATTGGTTAGAAAATAATTATCATGGCGAGATGGATTATATGGAAAAGCATGGTTTAATGCGTGCCCGTGCTCAAGAACTTGTTGAAGGTACAACACGAGTGATCAGTGTTCGTATGGATTATTTACCCCCTGAAGCAAAATTCGCACACATACTCAAAAAGAAAGATCATGCCTATATTAGTCGTTATGCACTAGGACGTGATTATCACAAGTTAATTCGTAAACGCCTAAAACAACTTGGTGACAAAATCAGTGAATATTGTGAAACGTTTAATTTCCGCCCGTTTGTTGACTCTGCGCCTATTTTAGAAAGGCCTTTAGCTGAAAAAGCGGGATTAGGCTGGGTAGGCAAACACTCGTTACTCATCAATAAAAATGCAGGTTCATGGTTTTTTCTCGGTGAACTTTTAGTTGATATTCCTTTGCCTATTAGCGAACCGGCATCAAACGAATGCGGTAGCTGCGTTTCATGTATTAAAATTTGCCCTACCCAAGCGATAGTTGCTCCTTACGTGGTTGATGCTCGTCGGTGCATATCTTATTTAACTATAGAATTACGTGATGCAATCCCTGAAGAATTTAGACCATTAATTGGCAATAGAATTTATGGCTGTGATGATTGTCAGCTAATTTGTCCGTGGAATAAGTTTGCAAATTTGAGCGATGAAGGTGATTTTTCACCACGTCAAAATCTTGATAACATTGAATTACTGACCGTATTTAGCTGGGATGAAAAAACTTTTTTGAGTAAAACTGAAGGTTCACCTATCCGTCGAATTGGCTTTCAAAGCTGGCAACGAAATATTGCAGTTGCAATAGGTAATGCACCGTACATAGAAAAAAATATTCAAGCGTTAACTCATAACCTTATCAACGCAGAAACGATGGTAGCTGAACATATTCATTGGGCACTGCGCCAGCAAGAGCAAAAACGTATCGCTATAGAACAGCAAAAAACGCTTCATATAAAAAATCAAAGGTTAACTGAAAGACTAGTTCGTAGTGTTGAAAAAGGTTTACCTAGAGACGCTTAGTAGGTTCAGCTTCTTGCCATTTTATTTTGAGTTTATCTATTGCTTCTAGACCATTCCCTTTAACACTTGAAGATAACAATGTTTCAATAGCTTCATCACCTAAGACTTCGTGACATTCTTCAAATTCGTTACTTTGCTTTATCACGATCAATATTTTTAACATACGCATTGTCAGTTTAATATTATGCGGCGTTAATCGAAGTGCCTGTTGAATAGCATCAAGTGCTGGTTTCAAACGGTTCTTTTCAAAATGTTCAATCGCCATGTCATTTAATTGCTTCGGAGAAAAATTAATTTCAGCCCGTTCAATACTTTCTTGTTCTATATATTTGTTGATGACTTGGCCAGTAAGTGAATCTCCTGTGGCTTGATTACTAATGGCATCTAACATTTTAATAGCTTCTTCGCGCATACCCAATTCGTGAAATACTTTAACTTTGTCTAGGTTGTCTTCAATTTGCGGTGAAGGTATTAAATCCACATGGTTTTCAATGAGTTTGATGGCTTTGCTTTTTTGTTCACGGACAATATATAAACGTGCTTGTATCACTAACAACTGTTGTTTGAATTCACCTAACTCTTTGCCATACTCACTTTGAAGCTGACTGAGGTATTTGTCCGTTTGTTTCAAAACTAGCGCTGTTCGTTCGTCTGTAAGTGCGCTCGCTAAATCGATACCTGACCGAATCACATTTAACAGTAATTCTGGCGAATCATGGATAGAATTTTTTGCTTGTTTCGCAATATTTCGAGTGGCTATATATTGCCCTTCGTGATCATGATTGAGACGCGCCAAATCCCAAGACTTTTTATTACGATCAATATTGCGAGGTGATAGCTCTGTCGCTTTTTTTATCTCATTATAGGCTTTGTCATATTGCTCTTGCTCAATATAATATTGAGCAAGCATATCGTGAGCACCAAATCTTGTAGCTGGCTTCTCGATTAATTTTTCTATTAATTCATGAATTTCGTTAATACGCCCTTGTTTTAATAACGACTTTACGTAACCCAAATACACCCAAGCATAAGTATACGTTTTCATTAAACTTTTATAGAAACTTTCTGCAGTTTCAAATTCTAAAAGATTTAAATAAGCCTCACCTTTCATCCGTGATATGTTCGAATGGAAATGGTGCAAATTCTCATTAGCTAAATAACGGTCCGCAAAATAAATAACTTTTGCAAAGCTCTTCGTGTCAATCGAGCGATACATGTTGAATAATTGCTTTTTAACTTGCAAAGTATGTATTAAGCGTTCTTTAACTTTTTTAGGCGCTAGCGGTTTTACCCAAAAATCATCAGGTTGTAATTCCACAATCGAATTAACCAGAGACTCATTAGTTTCAGTACTAAGGAAAATCAATACTGTAGTTTTATTAACATGCCCTCTGAATTTTAATTCTTCAAGTAAATGAAAACCGTCTTTATCACTGTTAACATTGAATGAACAAATAACAATATTAAAACGTTCTGATTCACATAACCTTATACCAAAATAAGCACTTTCCGCACATTTTACGTGATTGATCCCTACGTCATACAATCCCCTTTTTAGGGTGTCATGCACGAGTCGATTGTCGTCGATTATTAATACGGTAAGTTGAGAAAAGTCATCCAATTCACTTTGTTCAGTAATTTCCATTTAACTTTTACCTTGATAATTTTTCTTTTCTGCCGAAGCACGCCTTTGGATACAGCTGTTAACAACGAATTTTTTTTCATCCGTTTTATAGTTTTTCCACGCGAGAATTTCATTTATATGTCGGTAGCAGCCTAAACATATATCTTCTGCGTTTAAACAACAGTTTCGCACACAAGGGCTCGAAACTTCGATTGTTTTTTCATGTTCAATCATCTCTAAATTGCCTCAGCAAACTGATTTAACTGTAATTTTTGACGATCTAATTGACTAAATAACACCATAACTTGCTTATGGTCTGTTGTCACACCTTTGTTAAGCTTTACCAGTAGTTGGTGACAAATATCAGTAAAATCCTGAGCGGCTAATATGGTACCTATTTTAATCAAGGTGTTGGTTAAACTTATAGCTAAAATGATATTTTTCTCTGCGAGCGCTACCGATAGTTTTTTAACCGCTTCATCAATGTCATCAAGATATTCATCAAGCATTATAACGGCCAACTCAGCTGACCCCTGATTTTGTGCATATAGAACCAAATCTATAGCTTGTGGTTTATTGTTCTTCGACATTTCAGGTAAAACTAATACCGATGATAAATTATCTAGCGGTTCACTTGTATTAACCGTACTTACTTCACTAGGCTTAATTATATTGATTTCATTAGTGAATTTTTCATTTTTATCAACAGAAATGACTTTAGTTTCTTTCCGTTTTAACCACGGTTGTAATAATGTAACTAACGCGTCAATATTTTTAAGTTCTGGTACGACAAACTCGCCCCACTTTTCAACTAAGGATCGGTCACCAGTCGTCGCAAAGCTACGCTTGTTAAAAGTAAATATATCTCGACGTACCCCTTTCCCTGCTGCCATTTCAATAAAAGGTGATTGTTCAAACTCAGTAAATAATAATAAATATCGACCAGAAGTCCAGAATTTCATCATAGCTTTTGGCTGACAAACAATCTTTATCTGTAAACCTAGCCACTGTAAAATACGTATTAATGTTAAATGTTCAGTCGGGTTTTCAACCGCAAAAAGAACTTCAACTTGCGTCACTAAGTACGGATGCGTGTTAAACGTATTTGCATCAAATTTCTTATTACTCTTTCTATCATCAGATAAAAAATTAGATAAACTTTGCTGCAATTCATTTATTTTTAATGGATTGGCTGTTTGTTCAAATAAACCATACTTTTCTAACGATGCATTAAAAAACGGCTGCATCACAAAGAGTTTCGGCTGAATGCTTTCATCTAAACTTGAAATATGTTGTTGAATATTTTCAAGTGACTTTGAATAAAAATCACTACCCAAAATCACAAGATCGATTTTGTTCTTGGCCAAGCAGTTGGTACTGAGTTGCTGAATAATTAATTCGGGTTTCGCAAAACTTTCTATTAACCCATTCGCTGAAGAAATAGCGTTTTCGATTGTGTTTTGGATACTATTGTCATTAGAGAGCAATAAAATATTCGCCTGATGCAAATCGATATTTTTAGATGTGATTTCATGAGTAACATCGGCCAAGGCAATAGGTAGTGTGAATGAAAACTGATACCCTCCCTCTTGTAACTGAGCATTCTTGTCGGTGACATGCAATGAGTCAAACAGCAAACACATATAATCCAGTGTATCGTTTGATATTATTTTTTCTGACTCCGCACGTTCAACTAATAATAATCGCTCTACCTCTTCAGGCACTTGCGCTATTTTCTTACTCGTCGTTACTGATAATTCAAAACGAACAATTTGCTGACCTTCATTCTTATCCACTACTGTAGTATTGATTTGTAAATTAGCTTTAAATAAATCAGCAAGTAATAATCTGCATATTCCACTGAATAGTCGATGAAATAAGCGAATATCTAATTTAGCGTGTGTTAATAATTTTACGTCTTGTTGGTAATAAATATTATTACGCTGAAAATGCGAGTCTGCAATGACATTGAGTAATGCAGCGTCTATTTCTCGATGTAAAAAAACATCATTCAGTGTCATTGATTGCATTTCAGACGAAAATTCATGCCTAATTCTATTTTGTCTACACCAATCAAAAATGCGTGCCAGTTGTCGATACACTTGCAGTGATGTAACACCAGACCCAATAGAAACACTTTGACTTTGTAACATAGTGCGTACCACCATATTACTTAATTTTTCGTTATTATTTCTTTCTTGAGATTCTCTCAGTAAATTTTCTGCTGAATAAGCTGACTCTAAAAATTCAATACAACTTTTCAGTTTTTGAATTTCTTCAAACTGTTGGTTAATATTTTTATTGGCCGTCTTTTGTTCGTCAAGCTGTTGCTGATATTCTTTTTCACTGTGCTCAGGTTCAATCATCACTGCTAGCGATTTTTGAAATTTTTCCGCTATTTTTTTATTTTCTTTAGAATTTAAACTGTCGGCCGAACACTTTTTATCGCTGTTTCTCCTCTCAATAAATTGATCAAATAAATGTACACTTTGCTGTCCGTGTCTTTTTATTTTTTTCTTCGTTCCGAAGATCATCTTAAGAAGAAGTAAGAAAAGTAATCCTATAAGACCAAGAACCGATAGCTGTAAATGTTGGTTATTGAGGGTGATATTTTGTTGCTCGAATAAATCCTTTATATCGACAGGTACCCAATCTATTAAAAATAATTTATTTGATAGTAGTGAGGTGCCTACGGTGGATTTTGTTAGTACTAATTGTTGGATTTTTTGTTGTTGTTTTTTAATAAATTCGATGTACAACCGAGACAAACGTAAGTGACTACGCCATTTTGCCACTGAATTCTGTTGTGAAAATAAAAGTTGTTCTAATGTTACAAATTGAGTAACCAATAACGAAGGGTTTTTATTAGCGAGTCTTCCGCTAGGAAAGAAGTTTGTCATTGCCTGCTTCAGTTCTTCACTGACATCATCAAAATCAAGAATAGAAGACTGTAAATCTAATTGTTGAAAGGCTAACAATGCACGAATAATTGTCTGTTGGAGTCTTTGTAATTGGCTAAGTTCTTTTATTTGCTTGGCGTAAGCCTTAGATCTATTTGCAGTAACTTTATCAGTAAATATATCTGTACTTATTTGCTGTAACAATAACTCAGTTTGTCGCTGTTTTTCTTTTATATCAGATGTTAACTGGTCATTAATTAACTGTAATTGAATTATCGTGTTTTGCTTTAATTGATTATTTCTATCATGATTTTTATTCAGTTTATCTATCACGCCCTCAAATTCTTTATGGCCGATATACACAAGATCAATTTGAGATCTATTTTTATTTGCGAGGGATGACACGTTATTAATTTTCTGCTGAACTTGTTCATAATCCCCCTTTAAATTGTCGGCATGTGTACGCTTAGCTAAATCATCTAACGCAAGGTATATAGATAAAATTTGCTGTTTTTCAATATTTTGTTTCGTGATCGATGGCAGTTTTTCCCCAACTAGCAGGGTAAGTTGATTATCACGAAGTGCTAAAAGTGCCGTGAGAGAAATACAGAGGAAAAATGAAAGGGAAGCAATGCGAAAAAATCGCCCTGATAATTGCTGATTCAAGTAACGAGAAACGTCCATATTGTACTGTACCTTCAACGGTAAATTCGGGTAAAAATACAGTGTAAGGAATTGTCACTAAGAATCAACGGTTTTTAGGGCTCTATTACGCTTTAATATCCAAGTAATTAGGTTCTCTTCTTTACCCAAGCCCATTCCATTTCACAAAAAATAGGCTGCTGCTCTGTTTCATCTTTTATTTCTACACTTACCATCATGCTGCCTTTGTCTGAATTCTCGATCATTTGGACATCAGCTTCAGTTATTTTTGCTACTGCAATTAAGTTACCTTTCATTCGTCTTTGATAATGAACTGTCATGCTTTTCAAAAGCGGTACACAACTATCCAAAACATTCATTCCAAAAACGATACCTGTCGCTGATTCCGCTAAAAGTGCAGCTGCAATAGCATGAATGCCACCAATATGATTACGCACTTTTTTCTTATTTTCTAAGGTGAGTACAGCTTGAGTATTGGATACCGATACTAATTTTATTGATGAAGTTCCTGCAAATTTTACGGTTGTACAGAAGATTTTAGTTAATAAAAACGATCGCATGCAACGAGGAGCCTTATTAACTTTATTTACAATTTTTCTGAATTTATTGGTCATGAGCCTACTGCGCAAATATAATTTTAAAACAGTGTCGCGCAAACTGGTCTGACCTGCAAGTTTTTTTGCTTGATGACATTGTTCGTTTTATACATCAGAAAACAAAAAAAGCGCCATTGGCGCTTTCCTTCTAAAAATATTTATCTACTATAATTTACAGTTTAAAAAAGTGTTCTTGATAAACTTTCATTTCGGCAATCGATTCTAAAATATCATCAAGCGCTAGATGAGCCCCCGTTTTAACGACTTTGTCTAAAACTTCAGGCTTCCATCTGCGTGCTAATTCTTTAACAGTACTTACATCTAAATTTCGGTAATGGAAGTAATCTTCAAAGTCAGGCATATATTTGTTGATAAAGCGGCGGTCTTGTCCAATGCTGTTACCACACATCGGTGACTTTCCCTTTGGTACATATTGCTCAACAAATTTTAGCGTAGCTTCAGTCGCATCTGCCAATGAACTTACACTTTCACGGCATCGTTTAGTCAAACCTGATTTACCATGATGTTCTATACACCATTCACTCATGTTATCTAAAACATCATCACTTTGATGAATGGCAAAAACGGGACCTTCAGCCAAAATGTTTAAATGGCTATCTGTAATTATGCTAGCAATCTCTATAATCACATCTACAGCGGGCTCTAGTCCTGTCATTTCCAGATCTAACCAAATTAAATTTGTATCGCTACACGTCATACCGTTTCCTTAAATAGCCAACTGTTTTACTTGCTGTTACAAGTATATTAGATGAATTGTGATTTAGTCAGTATAATACGTGACAATGAACTGTGATAAAAACGTTTTGTCACATTACCTTTTTTATATAATAGTGAAATATACATAAATAACATGATGAAATTGCATGTCTAAGGTCAAAAAGCTGACTAAAGGTCAGACAAGACGTATAAAAGACAATCAAGCTAAAAAGCTACGTAATAAACCTGAGCAAGTAAAATGGCAAGATACTGAACTAGGTGAAGCTGAAAGCGGCACTATTCTCAGCCGTTTTGGACAACATGCCGATGTTGAAGCTGAAAACGGAGATTGCATACGTTGTAATATTAGACGTGGTGTTAAATCTTTAGTGTGTGGCGATAAAGTTTTATGGCGCAGAGGTAAAGAAACTCAACATAGCATTTCGGGTGTTATTGAAGCTGTTCATGAACGCACTTCAGTTTTAAGCCGTCCTGATGTATATGACGGCGTTAAACCTATCGCTGCCAATATTACTCAAATATTGATTGTGTCTTCAGTTTTACCTGTTTTTAATCCAGATATTATTGATCGTTATTTAGTCGCAGCAGAGCAAACAGGCATTACCCCTGTTATTTTACTGAACAAAACAGATTTATTTGATGAAGCGTCTCAAGCTGATATTGAACAACAGCTCAATATTTATCGTGACATCGGTTATCAAGTTATTTATGTCAGTAATGAATCTCAAGAAGGTATTGAAGACCTTAAACTTCAGCTCAGTGAACATACTAGCGTTTTTGTTGGACAATCTGGTGTTGGTAAGTCAACACTCACTAACTCCTTAATGCCTGAATTAGGTGTGATGACGAAAGTAGTTTCTGAAAATTCAGGGTTGGGCCAGCACACAACAACTGTTGCGCGTTTATACCATTTCAAACAAGGTGGAGACTTAATTGATTCACCAGGAATCCGTGAATTTGGTTTATGGCATTTAACTCCTGCAGAAGTTTACGGCGGTTTTATAGAATTTGAAGATTACTTAGGTGATTGTAGATTTAGAGATTGTAAACACCAAAAAGATCCGGGTTGCGCGTTAATAGCGGCAGGTAAAGATCTGAAAATTCACCCAAAACGTTTAGCAAGCTTTCAGCGAATTTTAGCGAGCTTAGGCGATAATAAATTAACGTCTCGTTTCAACGATTAACAAAAATTAAAATAAAGGATCAATCAGTGCTTTTAAACAAATTAAAAATTACCCTTCAATACATTATGCCGAAACATATCATTTCTCGTTTGGCAGGAAAATTTGCCGATGCAGAATGTGGCACGTTAACAACTAAAGCGATTAAAGCATTCATTAAAAACTACAACATTAATATGGCTGAAGCAAAATTCAAAGATGCTGAGGATTTTAAAACTTTTAATGATTTCTTTACCCGTGAACTTGAAGAAGGTGCTCGCCCAATTGATGATAATGACGGAGCACTTTGTTATCCTGTAGATGGTGCGATTAGTCAACAGGGAGATATTGAAGACGGCAGATTAATTCAGGCTAAAGGTTTTGATTATTCATTAGAGACTTTGTTAGGTGGTTCATATAATACTACCAAGCCATTTCAAGGCGGTAAATTTTCCTGTATCTATTTAGCACCTAAAGATTATCACCGTATTCATATGCCAATGGCTGCAACGTTACGTGAAATGATCTTCGTGCCGGGTGACTTATTTTCTGTTAACCCGTTAACCGCCAATAACGTACCTAATTTATTTTCACGTAATGAACGCGTGGTTGCTATATTTGATACAAAACATGGTCCTTTGGCTATGGTGCTTGTAGGAGCAACAATTGTTGCCAGTATAGAAACCACATGGGCTGGCACAATTACTTCACCAAGAAAGAAAGGTATTTTTCAAGAGAGTTACCCTGCTGATGGCGCTGACGCAATTACCTTTGAAAAAGGTGATGAAATGGGCCGTTTCAAGCTTGGGTCAACAGTAGTTTCAGCGTTTGCACCAAATATGGTTGAATTTAATATGCATGCAGAGTCAGGTACAGTTACACGTTTAGGTGAGCATTATGCTGATATTGTTACCACTGACAGCGTTGATGTTGAGAGTACTAACGCAAATACTGTTAACCAAGATTAATCATGAAAATAATTGCTCATCGAGGTGCGAGTGGAGAGTTCCCTGAGAACTCTCTTCTGGCTTTCGAACACGCAATATTGCAACAAGCTGACGGTATTGAGCTAGACGCTCAGTATCATAAGCTTTCAGGAAAGTTTGTTTTATTGCATGACTCCTATGTAAAAGACAACGCGGGTAATGAATTTCATTTCAATGAATTACCATTAACCGACCTTCTTTCTATTACCAAAAATAATCAACCTATTACTACGCTCGATGAAGCATTGAAAGCTATTAATGGTCGTACTTTGGTAAATATCGAATTAAAAACTTCAGTTGCAGACGCGACTAATATAGATATCATTGTTCAAGCATTAATAAAATTATTGAATGAATATACTCAAAATCAAAAATTTAGTTATGCTCAGTTTATAATTTCTGCCTTTAACCACCATTTATTACTAGCGGTTAAAGACCGTATCCCTGAAGTAGAAACTGCGGCATTAATTGCGCATTACCCTTTAAGTATTGATGAATATAAGATAAAGCTTCAAGCTCAATCAATTAACCCTTCAATAGAATGTTTAAATCAAAAATTGGTCAATGACATTCATCAACTTGACTTATCTGTTTGGGTTTACACCGTAGATCGTGAACAAGATATACTAAGATGTAAACAATTAGGCGTTGACGCAATTTTTACCAACTATCCAGCTCGTACTAAACTAATCGTTGAAGAAAATTAGAATTTTAAAAATTAAAAATCTTTAGATATCAAAGTCGTGTTACAAAAGAATGACACTATAAAGAAAAGTGGTTGCTCATTTTATCAACACAAGATACGATTGCATTCGTATATAACTTTAATTATTCATAGCTTAAGGAATTTCAATGGCTCGAGATAATATAAATATCAAGCCTACAGAAGCAGAGTTAACTTTGCTTAATGTTCTCTGGAAAGTCGGTCCAGCAACTGTTCGCCAGGTTCATGACGTTGTTAGTAAAACTCAAAAAACAGGCTACACTACAGTTTTAAAGATTTTACAAATTATGCATGAAAAAACGTTGGTCATTCGTGATGAAAGTAACCGAGCACATGTATATGCGCCAGCTAATAGTGAGACTTTTACTCAATCTTCATTATTAAAAGATCTCGCTTCAAAAGCTTTCGGTGGCTCGACATCAAAGTTAGTTATGCGAGCTTTAGATGAATCCACCAGTAAAGAGGAAATTGCCGATATTCGCCAATTACTCAATGATTTAGAAAAATAGTAATCGATACACCTGTTAAAGTAGTATTTATAATGAGCACTTAAACACGGAAGAATAATGCAGGATAACTTAATGAGTAGTCCATTTTTATACAATTTATCGTTAACCCTAATCCACTTTATGTGGCAAGGGGTTTTCGTTGCGCTTGCGCTTAAATTGGCATTAACGTTTACTTCTTATAATAAACCACAATGGCGTTATGCCTTTTCGTCATTGGCTATGGTTGCAAACTTATTAATACCTTTATTTACCTTCTTTATTATTTATAAGCCAGACTTCCAACAATTTATTCCATTGATTAATAACAATACATTACTTGAAAATTCAATGGGTAATGACATTCAGAGCACAGCTGTTTGGTATTCGAATACAGTTGAATTTTTACCTTATTTGTCATTGACTTGGATAACGATTAGTTTTGTTCTTGCAGTGAAACTTTTTATTGAATTGTATAATGTTAATCAACTACCTAGAACAGGCACATCTCCAGCTGAATCTGCTCTTGAAGCACGCTTTCATCAATTAGCTGAACAAGTAAAGTTAAAATGTACACCTCAAATACTTATTTCACTGAAAAATGATGTTCCTATGGTAATTGGGTGGGTAAAGCCTGTTGTACTTATTCCAGTTACTATGTTGTCGGGTTTAACGCCGGCACAACTTGATATGCTTATTTTACACGAATTGGCTCATATTCGTCGTCACGATTATTTAGTGAATTTTATTCAGACCTTGGTTGAAATATTCTTATTTTTCCATCCTGGTGTTCGCTGGGTTTCCAAACAAATGCGCAATGAACGTGAATACTGTAGCGACGACATTGCTGTTCAGCACTGTGGTAATCCTGTAGCTTACGCACACACCCTCGCAGACACAGCTTCGATATGTAATAGCCATCGAAATCACTCAATACCAGCAATGGCAATGGCTGCTTCTGGTGGAGATTTAAAGCAAAGAGTTATACGTTTGATTGATCAAAATCAACATTGTTCGACCAGTAATAACTCAGGTAAATGGTTGGCTTCTATTGCGATTATCCTTTCAATTATTGGTATTGGCAGTCAGAAATACATTCAAATCCCAACTTTAGATCTAAGCGCAGACAATATTTTATTATATCGTGGCTCAGATGAAAATTTCACAAAAAATAATAATAGTACAAATAGCGACAAGGTAGCTCTCCCCTCTTTAGCACAGCAATTATTACATCAAGATGATGTAAGCTCTCCAATGCTGAATAAATCATTAGATAATGATCCAATTACTGGCAACCAACACATATCAAATAATAACGATGATATCTTAGCTTTTGGTCAAGAAGCCTCTCTTAATGTGTCTAAAAAAACATATATCGCTAACAACAACGATTCTGAAATAAATAGTACTGCCAGGAATATCGATAATTTGTTTGTGAAGAACATAGATAAAAAATTAACACCTAACACAGAAATTGTGACAAAAACAGCTGCCGATTTAGTAAAAAATACGACCTCAATGAGTAATGACGTGTCACTTTCAATGACCCAGCAGACTCTTAAAACATCATTCCCAGAACTAAGTTTGACCGATAAAAACGTCACAGAAAAATCGATATCTGAATTGGCCTTTGATCGTACAGATTCATCAATAAATGGGTCAGCATTAAATAACCCTTATGCCCAACAAGTTGCAAATTTAGTGAGCACGCCATCTCCGCTAAGTTCACAATTAGATATGTCAACGAGAATAGGCTCTAATGCTATTGAACAAGTACTATCGTCCGTTACTCAGTCTTCTACAAAATTAGTGCCTGTTAACTTGCCAGCCAAGTTGCTAACATCTGTAAACCCTAAATATCCAGCCACTGCAAAACGTAAACGTATTGAAACTGATATTGAAGTCACGTTCACAATAGATACAAAAGGTTATATACGTGACATTCAATATAATGGAAAAGGCAGAGTTAGTTATTTTAGAAATACTATTCGCTCAGCATTAGATAAATGGCGTTTCACACCAGCAAGTTATAATAACCAGCCAATAGAAAGCACCATGTCGAAAATATTCTCATTTAGTATTGCTAAAGACTAAAAGTATTTATTGAGCAAAGTGTGACCTTTTACCACCAAACCTTTTATGAGACTTCATTTTTTCACGTTGTTCTTCGGTTAATATCTTCATGAAGTTATTTTTAGACTTCGCTCTAATTAACGCCATTTGAGCAAAAGTTTCTTGGTATTCACTTTGTAAATCGATAAACGCTTGCTCATTAAAGCTATCTTCCATCGTCAGAACTTTACTTTGTTGATGAAAACTTTTAAGGCTTTCTTTCAACACTAGACTATTGGTTTTTGCATCTTTGTAAATAACCTTTGCTTGCTCACGCCGCTCATCATTTAGATCTAAATATCGGGCCATTTTTTTAAACTTATTTTGCATAAAACGTTCAGATTTTTGAGAATGCTTTGAACCGCTTTTGCTATGCTTATGATCAAGAACAAGTCCGTTAGTAAATGCCGAAGCAGAAGCGCTCGTTAATGTCATGACTAATACTGAACTTATTAAAAGTGCTGATAGTTTATTTTTCATCGGGTAACCCTCTTTGTTGAATACATAACAACTATAAACTCTACAATGCAAAGAAACGCAAGCCAGTGTAAAGTTTATGTAAAGGCGCTTACAAAGTGGGTTTTCCACTACAAGTTAAGTTAATATTATCTCAGTACTATAATGCGCATTAAGTAAGATGATTGAAAAATTATGACTAAACAAAAAATATTAATCATAGATGACGATAAAGAACTCACTGAACTATTGACTGAGTATTTATCATATGAAGGCTTTGAACTTGAAGCATGTCATGATGGTGTCGCCGGCTTAGCACGCGCTTACGATGAATCATTCTCCTTAATATTACTCGATGTGATGATGCCAAAACTTAATGGATTTGAAGTACTGAAAGCATTAGGTGGCCAGCACAACATCCCTATTCTTATGTTAACGGCTAAAGGCGATAATGACGATAGAGTTTTAGGGTTAGAGCTTGGCGCCGATGATTACTTAGCTAAACCTTTTCAACATCGAGAGTTACTCGCTCGCATCAACGCAATTTTGAGACGAATTAAAATAGTTAAAACTAATGAAAATTCGATAGATAATCAGCAAATAAATGCCGTGATACTTGATCACGCAACACGCCAGGTTTTCTGTCATCAAAAACGTGTTGAATTAACTGGTACTGAATTCCAAATATTGGATTTATTGATGAATAATGCCAGTCAAATCGTTAGTAAAAACTTAATATCAGAACAAATTCTAAAACGAAAACTCAGCGCCTTTGACCGAAGTATAGATATGCATATCAGTAATATTCGCCGAAAACTTCTTGAATATTCTCCCAGCGATAAATTAAAAACTATTCGCGGTGCTGGTTATATTTTCCTCGCAGGAGAAACAGATGGGCTAAACGATAATGATCAATAAAATAAGTCGTTCATTCTCTTCTATCGGTTTTAAAATATTTCTATCTTTTTGGCTTTTCGCATTATGTACAATGATTGCAACTCGTTTCATCTCAGCTCAAATAGCACAGTCAAGCATCGTTATACCGGCACACCATGGTGATCAACAAAAATTGAATCGCCTAGCGAAACGTTTTGATAGAGAGAATACTTCACCTACAGATATCTTCCAGCATCGACGTAAAGCTCCACATGAAGAACTTATTATAAAAGATATCGAAAATGGCCAAGTAACTTCGACTAAAAAGCGTTTTTTAAGAAATCCGGTCAATTATTTAGAAATAAACAGCTTTTCTACAATTACGAGTATTCAATTCTCTCAAGCCCGTATAACAGGTCCTAAAGAAATCACATTAGAGGGTAGGAACGTTCAACTGTATTTAGCTTCCCGAGATAAATCTCGACATTTTGATTCTTTTATTATGCAACTACCAAATTGGTTAAAACTTGCTATTCCGATTTTTGTAAGCTCTTTACTGGCTTGGTTAATGGCAAGAGCATTGAGTAAACCAATACTTGCAATAGAACGTGCGGCAACTGAAATAGGTAACGGAAAACTTGATACTCGTATAGATAATGCACATAAAAGAAAAGATGAGCTAGGGTCATTAGCTGCAAGTTTTAATACCATGGCTGATAAACTCTCCCATAATCTCACGGCAAATCAACGCTTATTGGCTGATGTATCCCATGAATTACGGTCACCAATGACTCGCTTACAACTTGCTGTTGGCTTGGCTCAACAATCGATAAATAATCCTGAACTACAACAGAAACATCTTGCCCGTTGTGAATTAGAAGTTACCCGTTTAGATGAAATGATCAGTGATGTACTTTCTCTTTCTCAATTAGAAAATACCTTTCAGAAAATTAATTTTCAAACCGTTTGTCTTGACGCCTTATTAGCGGATATTTGTCAAGATTGCCAATATCTTGCAGACGAAAAAAGCATTCTAATTACGACCAATGATTTTTTCTCACTTAATCTCCTCGCTGACCAAAACTTATTAAGCAGTGCTTTCAGCAATGTCATTATTAACGCCATCAAATATACGCCAAAAAGCAGTGAAGTTGTTATTTCGATGTATCGTCTTATTCACAATCAACAGGATAGCCTTAATATTGTTATTAGTGATAACGGCAGCGGAGTTCCTGAAAGCACAATAGAAAAGCTTTTCCAGCCATTCTACCGTGTAGATGAAGCACGAGATAGAAACAGTGGAGGAACAGGCTTGGGCTTAGCCATAGCACAGCAAGCCGTATTGGCGCATAATGGTCAAATAAAAGCAAAGAACAAAGAAGATGGAGGCTTATCGGTAACAATTACATTACCTATAGGCCCCAACAACGAATAAACCATTTGTGAACATAAGATTAAAGTTATTATTTTAACGTTTTGTTCATTTCAGGATTAATAATATGACTTTTTCGCACATGAATCTTAATGAATACTCTAAAGAAGAAGAGCTAACGGCTCGTTTATCATTAGAAATCAATGCTTTTTGGCAAGAAGGTGTTTTTTCTTCGTTTAATGGCATTGATCAAATAAGAATAAATTACGCGACATTCATTCATGATGAAGTTCAAGAGTCAATTGTGCTGGTAACAGGAAGAACGGAAAGTTATTTAAAATATCAAGAACTCGCATTTGATATGTACCATCAAGGCTATAATGTCTTTATTATTGATCATCGAGGCCAAGGTTTATCACAGCGATTGTTAGAGGATAAACAGAAAGGATATGTAACAAACTTCGATGATTACGCGCATGATTTGAAACAATTTATTGAAGACATAGTTGTAAAATCCCCCCATGATGATTCAACCGACATACTCTTACCCAAACCACATTTATTAGCACATTCAATGGGCGGTGCCATTGCTGTTCGAATGATGCAGCTATATCCGACCTTAGTTAAATCTGCCGTTTTAACTTCGCCAATGATCGCCGTTAATAATGGCAATATTCCTAATTGGCTAGGAAAGGCTATTATTTACATGGGTGATAAGTTCAACGCATGGTTTAGTAAGGAAGCTAATTATTTTATGGGCCAAACAGGTTTTAAGAATGTCACTTTTGCTGACAATGAACTCTGTCAATCAGAAGTTCGTTATCAAATTTTTGTTGATATCTATAATAAAAATAAAGCAATTCAGTTGGGGGGCGTAACAACTCACTGGCTAAAAGAAGCAATCATTGCGAATAGCAATATTTTTGCAAATTTGGATAAACTTATTACACCCATTTTAGTCATGCAGTCTGGCAGTGATACGATTGTATCCAATGAAGCACAAAATGCATTCTGTCAGCAATTACATAAAATGAATTCAACCTCTTGTCCAGAAGATAAACCCTTTACAATAAATAATGCTTTGCATGAACTTATGTTTGAAAAAGACCAATACCGTTCACCCGCAATAAAAAAAGCACTTGATTGGTTTAGTACATATTCAGCTTAGTTTTTCTTGTTTGACAGCTCTTCTTGTACAACAGAGCTAGGATCATGATGAATAAACACCTCACAGGGTGAAAACTGCGCTTCAATTTGTTTTTCTATAGTTTCACCTATACTGTGTGCTTCAAGCAAAGATAGCCTGTCATCAAGCTCTAAATGGAATTGAATAAAACGTTGAGGACCAGATTGACGAGTCCTTAGCTCATGTATACCTAATGCTGATTCATGAGCAACCACTATAGCGGTTATTTCGGTAAGTTCATCATCTGATAATTCATGATCCATTAAGTTATGAACGCTCAAATAAATAATCTTTAAAGCGCCACTCAATAAAAACACACCCACAGCACAAGTAAATAAACCATCAGCATACTGTGAATAGCCACTACTTAAAATTAAGGCCGCTAATACGCCAAGATTTAATAATAAATCTGATTGATAATGTAACGCATCAGCACTGATTGCCACTGACTTAGTTTTTCTAATAACAAAGCGTTGCAGTACAACTAATAATAATGTCATGACTATAGCGATAATGGTAATAACAATACCAATGTCTGTTTTCAGCACAAGCTGAGGATTTAGTGTTCGGTCAATACCATGAAAAACTAATAATAATGCAGAACCTGTGACGAAGGCTGCTTGTACTAAACCTGCTAAGCTTTCTGCTTTGCCATGACCAAATTTATGATTATCGTCGGCAGGAGCCAACGCATAGTGAATAATCACAACATTCATTAATGAAGCAAATAAATCTAGCATGGAATCTGTCGCAGATGCCAGCATGGAACTGGCGTCCGTTGCCATCCAAGCATAAAGTTTCAGCACAACAAGTAATAAGGCGGTACCTGTGGCAGCAAAAGCAGCAACTCTGACCCAGAAGCTGTAGTCATCTTTTTTAGTTAAATCATCACTCATATTCTTACTTTTCCATGGCATACAACAAATGATAGAAGGGATATCGCTATTCTCTGAAGATGATATAATACCTTATCATCTTCGAATTTAAGTATAATTTTTATGTTAGACGTTGTTTTATTTCAGCCTCAAATTCCACCAAATACGGGCAATATTATTCGCCTTTGTGCTAATACAGGCTTTAGGTTACATCTGATTGAACCCTTTGGTTTTGACCTAGACGATAAAAAGCTTCGACGAGCAGGTCTAGACTACCATGAATTTGCAGCAATCAAGCGCCATAAAAATTATGAAGCCTTTATTGAAAATGAACAGCCAAACCGTGTTCTAGCGATAACCACCAAAACAACAAATTACTATGGCGATGTGTCTTTTGTGAAAGGAGATTATTTACTATTTGGCTCAGAAACAAGCGGACTGCCAGAAGAAGTAAGGCAGCAAATACCTGACCAAGATAAAATTCGTATACCCATGTTGGAAGACAGTCGGAGTATGAATTTATCTAACGCAACGGCGGTGATTATTTTTGAAGCTTGGCGACAAATGGGATTTGAAGGCTCCGTTTAAGCGAAATTCTATTCATTTAAAAAGAGCTTTATTTACGGCGTGTAAAATTATTCGACAGTACGGTCTCGAGAAAGTAAATCAGCAGCGGCTAACCTTGCTGATTTACCGCAATATAGTACTTGGTATACTTGCTCAACAATTGGCATTTCTACGCCCATACGTTGTGCCAGCATGTAGACTTCTTTAGTATTGCGGTAACCTTCGACGACTTGCCCAATATCGGTCATCGCTTGTTCAACTTCAGCACCATTACCTAACGCTAAACCAAATCGACGGTTACGTGATTGGTTATCAGTACAGGTAAGTACTAAATCACCTAAACCTGCCATGCCCATAAAGGTACTTGGCTCTGCATTTAATGCACAACCCAAACGTGTCATTTCAACTAAGCCACGGGTTATTAAAGCAGTACGCGCATTGGCACCAAAACCAATGCCATCAGCCATACCTGCACCAATAGCAATAACATTTTTAACTGCACCACCGAGTTGTACGCCAATGAAATCTTTATTTGCATAAACACGAAAGGTTTTTTCGCAATGCAGTAAGTCAGAAATATCACTAACAAAAGCATCATCGGTTGATGACAAAGAAATTGCAGTTGGCAAGCCCGCAGCCATTTCTTTAGCGAAAGTAGGTCCAGATAATACGGCTAATGAAATATCATTACCTAGAATATCCCGAGCTACATCTTGCAATAATCTACCCGACTTATGATCTAAACCTTTTGTCGCCCACACTATTTTCGCATGAGGCAATAAGTAGGGTTTGATTTGACTGAGCATTTCGCCAAAAGCATGACTAGGTACAACAACCAATATATTCTCGCTCGCTTTAACGGCGCTCTCAAGATCATTAGTTATTGTTAATGATGGTGGGAATTGACTACCCGGTAAGTATTTTTCATTCGAATGAGACGCTTGCATCTTCTCAACATGTTGAGGGTCTCGCCCCCATAATACGGTGCTGTGACTATTTCTAGCTAAACAAATAGCAAGGGCAGAGCCATAAGACCCTGCCCCCAAAACCGTGATTTTTGCCGTCAACTCCGACATATCATCAATTCCATTTTATTGTTACTAATCGCTGATTTACGTTAAAGAAAAACTGTCGATTAGTGAGTTTCAGCGCTCGCAGGTGCAGCAGCTTGCGCTTGAGCGGCACGTTGTTGAACATAAGAAGCAAACAAAGCTTCAAAGTTCACTGGTGCTAAATTAATTTGTGGGAATGAACCACGGCTCACTAAGTTTGCAACTGATTCACGAGCGTATGGGAATAAAGTCGTTGGACAAAATGCACCAATAGTATGAGCAAGTTGCGCTTCAGCTAAATTACCAATTGAGAAAATACCCGCTTGTTGAACTTCAGCTAAAAATGCCGTTTGACCTTCAACAGTCGCAGTAACTGTGACTGAAAGTATTACTTCATAAGTATCTTCAGCTAACTTGTTTGATTTAGTATCTAAATCTAATTGAACTTCAGGCTTCCAGTCTTTTTGAAAAATAGCTGGAGAATTTGGTGTTTCAAAAGAAATGTCTTTTGTATAAATACGTTGAATAGAAAATTGTGGTGTTGCTTGCTCAGTAGTCGCTTGTGTTGCATCAGCGCTGTTTTGGTTTTCATCAGACATGTTTCTTTTCCTATTGTATTTGCTATTTTATTTAATGATGTCTTTTAATCTTTTGCTAAAAGTTCATCTAATTTATTTGCTGCATGTAGTGCGAATAAGTCATCGCAACCACCTACATATTCATCACCAATAAAGATCTGAGGAACGGTTACACCGCCACTACGTTTGATCATCTCATTGCGTAAATCATTATCATTGTCGATTTTAATTTCATTAAAGCTTACTTGCTTTTCATCAAGCAAAGCCTTTGCTCGCATGCAATAAAAACAAGTCACTTTAGTGTAAATATCAATTGTCATATCAAGCCTTTATAAGTCAATCATGTTTATTTTTTAACAAGTGGTAAACCGGCACCTGTCCAAGTATTCAAACCACCTTTCAACACGCTAACTTTCGTAAAGCCTGCTTTAAGCAGTTGATTCGCTACTGTTGTAGCAGTAATTCCTGCGGTACATACAACTATGATGGGTTTATCTTTATAGTTTTCAAGGGTAGCAAAATCATTATTTGATACTTTTTCTTTAACTAAATTTTTAGAATCGATAATACGACTCGCTTTAAACTCTTTTTCTGTACGAATATCGACAACAACACCTTCTTGACGATTGACTAAAAAAGTAAGTTCTTGTGTCGATATTTGTTTAATCGGTGACATTTGAATACGAATAGTCGTAACAATAATCATCACGACGATAGCACCCCAAGCAGCACTTAACAGTGGATGGTTAGCAGTAAAAATAATTAATTGATCCATAGAAATAATAAATATTGTTTGAATAAAAAGTTGCCGACAGTATACAGAATTACCAAGAAAACCCAAAAAGAACTTTTCTTGATATGCGATAAAATCAATGAAAATATTTATTTTGTTGAAACAACTGAGTTATAACGTATAAAAGAACATAATTCGTTTGAAATGTTTTGTCTATCAGCACACAAGCAATTCTTGTTTTGCCTTGGTATACTGCCAAATAATTAGACAATTTCAACATTATGGAAAATATAATGCCAAATAAAAAACCTACTGTATTACTTATTTTAGATGGTTGGGGATACCGAGAATCACCAGAATCCAACGCTATTTTTCATGCAAAAACGCCGGTACTTGACGACTTAAACGCTCGTTATCCAAATATGTTAATCGGCACATCAGGCATGGCAGTAGGTTTACCTGACGGTCAAATGGGTAATTCAGAAGTTGGTCATGTTAATTTAGGTGCTGGACGTATTGTTTACCAAGACTTCACGCGTATAACAAAATCGATCAAAGATAAAGAATTTAACGACAACAAAGCATTGAACAATGCAGTTTCTGAAGCGATAAAGCACGATAAAGCGATACATGTTTTTGGCTTATTATCACCCGGCGGTGTTCATAGTCATGAAGAACACATATTTTCAATGCTTGAACTCGCTAAAGAAAAAGGTGCAAATAAAATTTATTTACATGCATTCTTAGATGGTCGAGATACTCCACCACGCAGTGCTGAAGCATCATTAATCAAAGCGCAAGAAAAGTTTAATCAACTTGGATGTGGGCAAATAGCGTCTGTAATAGGTCGTTATTACGCAATGGATCGAGACCAGCGTTGGGATCGTGTTGAACTCGCTTACAACCTAATGGTTAGTGGTGAAGCACAACATACATATTCAAGCGCAACAGACGCATTAGCAGCGGCTTACGCTCGTGATGAGAATGACGAATTTGTTGGCGCATCTGCAATAGTAGACGCCAGTGGCAATACCATTGAAATTAATGACGGCGACGCATTAATATTTATGAATTTTAGAGCCGACCGCGCCCGTCAATTTACGCGTTGTTTTACTGAAAAAGATTTTTCAGGCTTTCAACGTAAGAAAGTTGCTGCTATTTCTGACTTTGTAATGCTCACTGAATATGCAAACGACATACAAGCTAATATAGCTTTCCCTAAAGTTCCGCTTGAGAACGTACTTGGTGAATGGTTAGAAAAAAACAATAAAACTCAATTACGTATTTCAGAAACAGAAAAGTATGCACACGTTACTTTTTTCTTCAGTGGTGGTAGAGAAAATGAATTTACGGGTGAAAAACGTATTTTAGTGCCATCTCCACAAGTAGCCACTTACGACTTACAACCAGAAATGAATTCAGCTTTATTAACTGATCACTTAGTAGCCGCGATTGAAAGCGGTGAATATGACTTAATTGTTTGTAATTATCCGAATGGTGATATGGTTGGACATACGGGTAAATTTGACGCTGCTGTAGCTGCTTGTGAAGCTGTTGATACCAGTGTTGGTAGAGTAGTTGCTGCTTTAGAAAAAGTTAACGGTGAATGTTTAATTACTGCCGATCATGGCAATGCAGAACAAATGCTTGATAACTGCTCAGGGCAAGCACATACCGCACATACCTGCGAACCTGTACCGTTAATTTACATTGGCCGAAATGCTCAACCCGCAGAAAGTGGCGCATTAAGTGATATTGCACCTACTCTCTTGCAACTAATGGGCATGGAGCAACCTGAAGAAATGACAGGTAGTTCATTGATGAAGTTTATTTAATAATTAATATGATAAGAATTGCCGTGAAAAAAATATTATTATTTGCATCACTATTTAGCTTTTGCTGCGTATTGATGTCGGTGAGTTTTGCTGAACAATCTACTGAGAATGACAATACCAAGAAGAAAGCTAATCAAGCACTCTCTAAAGTTCAACAACAGATTTCTCAACAACAAAAGTCTATCAAACAAACAAGTAATCAGCGTTCATCTTTAGAGAATAAATTAAGAAGTGACGACATATCAATTGCTAAAATAGCAAAAACAATCATAAACACACAAAAAGATCTTCAAAAAACGCAACAGACATTAAAAAGCCTTGCACAAGAAAAAATATCGTTAACCAACAAGAAGAAACAACAAGAAGTAGTATTAGCACAACAATTAAGAGCCGCTTATACATCAGGTCATCACGACTATATTAAATTATTACTTAATCAAAAGAGTCCCTCTAGCGTAGAGCGAACCGTAACTTATTATAAATATTTGAACGATGCTCGCACTAAAGAGATTGATCAATTCCAAATCGTATTAAGTGATTTACTTGCCGTCACTACAAAACATCAAGAACAAGCTAAAAAGCTGAACATACTAAAGCAAGAACAAGCTGAGCAAAAACTCACTTTTCAACAAAGTAAGCAAGCACGTACAAAAATCATCAGAGCATTAAGTAAAGAACTCCTTAATAGTAAGCAACTACTAGCCAAATTAGTGGCTGAAGAAGAAAATTTAGTGGTCGCTTTACAGCGTATCGTTGCTTTGTCACAACAAAGTGCTGAATTAGTGGGTTTAAAAAAATTAAAAAGGAAACTTGCTTGGCCTATTAAAGGGAAAGTTAGCCACAGCTTTGGCTCTCGTAAACAAGGTTACTTGAAGTGGAAAGGCATTCTATTAGCGGCACCTGTTGGCAAACAAGTGAAAGCCATTCATAACGGTACCGTTTTATTTTCTGATTGGTTGAAAGGTTATGGTTTAGTCACAGTATTAGACCATGGTGAAGGGTACATGAGCTTGTATGGTCATAATCAAGCTTTATTAAAAACAGTGGGCGACCGTGTTGAAACGGGTGAACCTATTGCACTTGTAGGGCAAAGTGGTGGCCAAAGTAAATCTGGATTATATTTTGAAATTCGCAGAGATGGTCAAGCTATAAACCCTAAACCTTGGTTTAAATGAGACAAAGAGAGAAAGTAATTAATCACTTCTACTCGATTTAATATTTTTCAACTGATAACCTGAATCAATATTAATTGATTTTACGAATGACGAGCTCTTTTGAATTTATTTACACGCTTCTTTATTTTACTTATATTTTTAAGCGCTACATCATCAGCTGTCGCTAAAAGCGCACAAGTTGCCATTATAATAGATGATATTGGTTATCGACAAAGTGATGCTGCAGCCCTCACTTTACCTGGGGCAATAACCTTCGCTATTCTTCCTCATACGCCTTACGGAAAAACATTAGCCCTACAAGCCTACAGTAAAAAGAACGACGTTATTTTACACATACCTATGGAAGCCGAGAATGGTAAAAAACTAGGTCCAGGCGCATTAACAATTCAAATGAATGAACAATCAATTCGTCATGAACTTTCGCTCGCCTTTGCAGAAATCCCTTTTGCTATTGGCATGAATAACCACATGGGCAGCAAGCTCACAAAGCTTTATACCCCTATGATGTGGACGATGCGTTTTTTAAAAGAACGAAATTTGATTTTTATTGACAGTGTCACTACAAATAAAACGAAAGCAGAGAAAATTGCGCTTCAATTAGGTGTACCTACAGCCCATCGACAAATATTTTTAGACAATGAATTAACGCGTGAATATATTGATAAACAGTTCATGCAACTTATCGATCATGCTCAACAATTTAAATCAGCAGTAGCGATTGCCCACCCTCATCCAGAAACAATCCTAGCTTTAAACCGTTTAATCCCTTTACTAGCTGAGCTGGACATTGATCTGGTGCCCATATCAACATTAATTAGCGCATCTAACAACACCCACGAACTTCCCGTAATAAGTGAAGATTAATTGATATCTAATTCGTCTTTAGGTAGTCAATTTTATGTTTTTTCAATAACGCTAATAAATATTTAACGGGAATAGCATAGGTAATACCACTTGGCTTACTGATCACAGCCTCTTTAGACTCTTGTACAAAGACTTTATTAATAATACCAATCACTTCTCCTGTATCAACATCGTATAACGCACTGCCACTATTTCCGGGATAAGCGGTAGCATCCAGCTGATAAACCAAATAAGGATTACGCAACATTTTAAGCATTTTAATGCTAATTTGTTGAGCATTATCCACAGGGATAATCGTTGGTGTAATACTGGCAATAATACCTCGATGCGTAACAGGGTATAGCCCTAAAACAGCACCAATAGGAAAACCGGTAAAGGCAACATAGTTTCCTTCTCGTCTAAAATTTTTATCCGCAAGTTTCATTGCAGGCAGCGGAGCTCCATGAATTTTCAGCACTGCAATATCATGAAGCTGGGAGCTGGCAATAACATCAGCCATGCGTACTTTTGCATTTTTTCCTGAACCTGTGAAAATGGCCATTTTTTGTAAAAGGTTACTATCAAGTTCTTTAGGTAAAACGTGATGATTTGTCACTACATATTGACCATTACCAATAACAAATCCGCTACCATTCAGGTTGTTTTTTTGTCTACCTGAAGGTGTATGAACACCGATACCCACAACCGATGGTTTTATTTTTGCAACGGTGTCAGCTAAATCAGCAAGCGCTAATCCTGTATATAAAATAAAGTATGTACTTAACACTATTTTCACATAACGCATTTAACACTCCGTACTAATAAAGTTCATCTATATTAGTAAGTTTACTGCGTTTTACTCGCAAAAACAGCTATCATTGCTCATAATTAAAAGTATCAGAATAATATCTTATATTCCGGCGAGCAGTAATTCCCATTTAAGGCCAAACAAAAGTATGACAAAAAAAACAGTCGTTCCTATATTTGCAGGAGGCGGTACACGTTTACCTGCTCACGTGGGAATTTTACATGCATTAGAAGAGTTTGATGTCGACTTTAATCACATAGTAGGTGTTTCAGGAGGCAGTATTGTTAGTAGCTTATTTGCTGCTGGTATGAGCCCTGCTGAAATTAAAGAGATAGCGTTAAATACTAACTATAATGAATTTCGAGAATTTTCATTATTGAAACTTATTCGAAATGGCGGGTTAAGTTCAGGTGACCGCTTTGAAAAATGGATGGATGATTTACTCGGTGGAAAAACCTTTGCAGAGTTAGATTATGATTTACATATTGTTGCTACCGATGTTGCTAATGGTTCTCCGGTAATTTTTGATAAAGAAAATACGCCTGACGTAAAAGTATCTCTCGCGGTAAGGTTTTCAATGTCAATTCCTTTAGTTTTTAGTTTCAAATCGTTTGGTAACCATGTAATGGTTGATGGTAGTATTTTATCTGAAGATGCTGTACACCGAGATTGGGCAAAAGATGGCACGCCTGTACTTTGTTTTAGGCTGAAAGGTGATCATGAAACGAATGAAGTTAAAATTAAAGGTTGGTTCCCTATTTATAAATACCTAACGCTTCTAGTTCGCACGTTTATGACCACTATATCTCGTGAATATATTAACGATGCCTTTTGGCATAACACCGTAGTGGTAAATATTGGTAATTATTCTGCCGTCGATTTTTCAATGACACAAGAGCAAAAACTTGCTCTATTTGATATTGGTTTTGAAACTGCAGAGCATGTATTACCGATAAAATTAGGTAAAAAATAAGTTTTTTCAAATATTAGTAATAATTATTTTATATTAGGTTATTATTAATAGTATCTATCGTGAGGCAATTATTCTCATCACGAATATAGATGATGACAAATGGATGAGCAAATGAGTTTTGGTAAATTAATATTAAATTCTCCTATTATTGGTGATGTTGCAAAAAAAGTTGCTTCGTTGAAGGTAAATCATGATGCCGGAAATATAGCTGAGCATTTTACTCAGTTTCTTAAACCACAATATGCCTCTACAGATGTTCTTCGTGATGAAGTATTTAAAATTCGACACAATGTTTATTGCGAAGAGTTAGCCTTCGAAAATCAAAAAGATGATGGCATGGAAATGGATGAGTTTGATCCACATTCTATATTTGCTTTAATCAAACACAAACCTACAAACAATTACACGAGCTGTGTACGTATAGTACGTTCAAGCTGTGAAGAAGAATTATTACCAATAGAAAAGTTTTGCTACGATGCCATTCAAGACAAAACATATGACCCTAAAAATTTCAATCGTGCAGAAATCGGTGAGTTTTCACGATTAGCTGTTAAAGCTGATTTCAGACGTCGTAAATCAGATCGATTCAAAGGCTCTGCAATCGGTGCAATCAGTGAAAGTACTTATTCTGAATCAGAACTACGTTGCTTCCCATTTATTGCAATCGGCTTATATATGGTGGCGGGTACACTAGCTATCGATAAAGGTATAAAACACGCTTTTGTGATGATGGAACCACGCTTAGCTCGTAGTATGAAATTCGTTGGTATTAAATTTGTACAAATAGGTGAGCCCATTGAATATCATGGTTTACGCGCACCTTATTATATTAACGCAGAAATATTTTTAGATAATTTAACAAGTGGTTTCAAAAGTTTGTACAAAGAGATACAAAAAGATATTCGTAGCCAATTCTAAAATTGATCATCTAACTAACAAAAAACAGCCACCGTTATGGCTGTTTTTTTGTGACTAAAATTTAATTAAATAAACCTAATTAGACAGTTTACTTTTTTTCTCTACCTGTTCTGCTGAACCTCCTTTTATTCCGCTTAATATACGATGACCTTCTTCAGTATTATTATTGGCCAATAGAATTTCAGCATAGTTTAAAGCGATATCAATGTTTTTCCCTTTCGATAACTCATAGGCTTCTTTAGCTTTCACTAATGCTTCTGATTTCTTATCTGATTTAAATAAGACCTGAGCATAGGTATCAACAACATTAGGGATTTCAGCATTTAGATCATAAGCTTGCTTAGAATACTTTAACGCTTGGAAAAACTGCCCCTTCTCCATATAAAGCCATGACAGGTTATTTAATACCACAACGTTGGTCGGTATTACTTCAATAAGTTTTTCATACTCTACTATGGCCTTATCTTGGTTTTCAGCTAAATACATATTGGCTAAATTTAAACTTACCCTTGGGTGAATTTTATTATCTATTTGTTCTTTATTTGAAAACTGCTCTAACAATTCAATCGCTTCTGCTTTCTGGTTATTGCCTTCTAAAGCAAAAGCGAGATATGTTGCGTTAAGACTACTGGGCTTTGCTAAATATTGTTGCTGCAAAGGAGATATAGCTTCTTCAAATTTACGTTCAAGTAAAAGAATTCTACCTGTTATACCTGCGAGTAAGTCTTTATTAACCTCAAATTTATCTAACTCTTTAAATAAGCTTTTAGCATCAGAACTAAGGTTATTATCTAGTAATACCTGCATTTTAACTAAATGAAGCATCAAGTTGTTTGGATGTTTTTCATTTGCCTTTTGTAAAACCCTTAACGCCCTGTCTGGGGATTTTTTATTGGTCCAATAACTTGCTAATAAAAAAGAAGATTCTATATGATAAGGATTTGTCTTCTGCCATTCATTTAAAATAGAATAAGCATCTTTTCCATCTGGATTTTTCGCATTAATAGCTAGCATTAATTGCCAGTAACGCTTTGGCGTTTTAACGCTTACTTGATAGCCATTTAGTACTGCGCTTGCTTGCTTAAACTGCTCTAAATATATATATGCTTCAGCCAATAAAACACCATAGTTAATATCATCTATATTTTTTTGTTGAGCCTGAACAATGACTTTTAATCCATCATCATTTTTATGAAAATCAAAATACTGACTCAAAATTTGAATATTATCAGGGTGAACTTTTATGGCACTCTCCGTTAAGCGTGTTGCCTGTTCGTCATTTTTTCTGAAACTGGCAAGCATTACCTGCTGAATGAGTGCATAAGCATTATCTGGCTCTAACTGTAAACTTTGCTTTAATGAAGCTTCGCCTTTCATTAATTCATTATTTTTGAAGTGTATGGCTGCTTGTAGGTTATACCCACCAGCTTTTTCTGGGTATTGCTTCAGCCATTTGTTAGCTATTTTTGTTGCTCTAGGTAAATCTCCCGACTTAATTGAACTAAAAGCCAACATAAGTTCAGCATCAATAAGTTCAGGATTTTTCTGTAACGCCAGTTCTAATTTATCAATACCTGAAGGGTCATTCATCATAAGCTTTAGTACACCGATACGAGCGGCTTCTTCAGCAGTCATATCTGTTGAGCTTGAAACATAACTCGCCATTTCCTTGGCTTGCTCGTATGCACCAACTTCTAATAACTCATAACTGAGTGTTGCTAAAAACTGAGTGTCTTCTTTATTTGTTGAATCATAATCGCTTAATGTTTCACTAATATCATCAATCAAACCTAGTTGTAATTGACTCACCGCAAGCATTCTTCTAGCGGGATGTTCCCCAGAAAGGTAAGGGAGAATATCTTTTAAATTATTAACACTTTGTTCATGATTTTGTAAATAAAAACCACTTGCGCCTGCAATTAATTTCAAACTAAAAGAATTAAAGCCAGAACTTAACGATTGATTTGCAAAGCTACTAGCTGCTTTATAGTCTTTGTCTTCGAAACGTGCGCTTGCTTTGATGTAGAGTAAAAATGGCTGTGATGGCACATTGGCTAAAATAGTATCTGCAATTACTTCAGCCTCTTTGTATTGACCGTTTTTCAAGAGTGAATCAGCAATAAACAACTGCACCTTGCCTGAGTTTGGTTGCATTACTTGGTATTGCTTAAAGCTATCAACCGCTAAAGCGTAATCTTTTTCAACGGTTGCAATTTGGCCTTGCAACATAAGAGCATCAACATTATTTGAATTTGTCTCTAAGATACGAGCAACGAGACTACTTGCAGATTCTGTGTTTTGTTTTGAAAACTCTAAATAGGCACTCGCTAAAAGGCTATATCCATCTGACCCAAAAAGTGAAAGTGCTGTATCTACTGTGGCTTGAGCTAGTTCATTATCACCCGTGCGTAATGAGGCCATTGTTTTATAGGCGAGATATTGAGTACTCCGTTGCGTTAGAGACGCTTCTTGTTTGCTAAGATCTAAAACATCAGCATCTGATCCTGTCAACATATATGCTCTAGCCAACAAGGGTATAACTTTTTCAATAGAATATTTTAATTTGTTAGCTCGCTCTAGCTCCTTTAACGCACTTTCTGCATTACCAGCATTTAAATATAATCGACCTAATAAAAACCGAGCACGCGCATTGTCAACTTCAATCTTAAGTGCATTTTTTAATGAAATAATCGCAGCGTTGTTTTGCTGTTCTAAAATTGCACTCTCTGCTTTAGCTATATAGGTTTGTGCTGACTCATTGTCAGAACATGCAGATAAAACTAGAACAACACTTATACATATTATCGATTTTAAAAATTTCATTAAACTTCCTGTATCTTGTTTACTGGGTTCAGAACTTAAGTATGATAATAAAGCATTAATTTACCTTTTTATATGAAATAAAAATAATCACACTGCAATGTAAATATATATGACAAATGCTTTTTTCGTGTGTATTGTTATTTGGCAAAAACAACTCTATAAATAAAAAGGAATTTATTATGTTTAAAATACTAAGCTTTATCGTATCTGTACTCTTATGTGCATTACCCGCTTCTGCAAAAATTAAAATTGAGAAACACCAACTTCCCACCATTAATTACGTAAATATTCCCGTTCAAACATCGGAAATAAGCTGGGTAGTGTCTGCAAAATTAAGCATTCCACGTACAGATAATGCAGCTAAAATGCCTGCAGTTGTTATCATGCATAGTTCTGGCGGCATAGACAGTACGGGTGATTTTTACGCAAAGTCACTTAATAAAAATGGGATAGTAACCATTGAACTCGACCTTTGGGGTGCTCGTAACCTTGCAGGAGGAACCGACAGGCCAGCCAGCCCACAAGAAACCTTACCTGATGCAATTTCGGCATTACACTATTTAGCGTCAAGACCAGATATAGATCCTTCTAAGATAGGTATTATCGGATTTTCTTGGGGTGGCGTTTTATCTATGTTAACGGCTACTGAACAATATATGGGTATGACAGGTAGCTCTCTTCGATATGCCGCCCATGTTGCTCATTACCCTGTTTGTTGGGTATATAATAATGTTCCTGGTTTTGAGTTTGAAAAACTAACCGGCGCACCTGTTTTGATTCAAACAGGTCAATATGATGATTACGATTTACCTGATACCTGTTCAAACATGGTAAATAATTTAGGTGAAATAGATAAAGAGTTGACCAACCTAAACGTATATAAAAAAGCCTACCACGCATGGGATAGACTTGAACCGACATTAATTATTGAAGATCCTTTTGCACACTTAGGTCAAGGAGGCATAGTTACCCTAAAACCTAATAAGAGACTTGCCGCTAAATCGCGTCGCAAGGCTGTTAGATTTTTCAACAAAGCTTTTAACACCGATTAGACTTAAGAACAAAATGAATATGTTCATATAATAAATGTCTCCTGCTGCCAATAACCTTTAATTAAAGCTATTGGCAGCTATTTAATAATGTAAGATACCTTCGATATCTCTTCTTAAATTCAGTGTAATATCTCCTTAAACAACAAAACCGAAGATTTATCGTCTTAAAAATTCCAATAAAATTATTATGTCATATAATAATTACAATCTAAAAATTCAAGAAGAGTAACTATGAATAGCCTGATTTCGTTATTAACAACCATAGTGGGTACTGACTACATTTTTACTACTTGTGAACAAGTCGCTGAATATAATTTAGGCACTTTCCCTCATAAAAATAGAAATAAAATCGTTATCAAGCCGGCTAGCACCGAACAAGTTCAGCAAATTGTTAAAGCCATTAATCAGTATAATTTATCCAATGATGACTCAAAGTTTTCGATAAACACGGTAAGTTCAGGTAAAAACTGGGGATATTCAGCGCAAGAACCAAGTTTTGATAATGCCATTCTAATGAAGCTATCGCGTATTAAACGGCTTGATGATTACGACCACAAGCAAGGCACTATCACCTTAACACCCGGCATAACCCAACAAGAACTGTACGATTACCTGCAAGAACAAGATGGAAAATTTTGGATGGACGCCACAGGGTCGTCTCCAGAATGCAGCATTATTGGTAATACGATGGAAAGAGGCTTTGGGCATACCGAATACGGTGACCATTTTAATAATGTATGTAGCTTTGAAGTTATATTAGCTGATGGCAGTATAATTAATACTGGCTTTAAACAGTTTTCAAAAAATGGTGTTGTACCTGTTGCTGCTGATTGTTACAAATGGGGAATTGGCCCTTATGTTGATGGTTTATTTAGCCAATCTAACTTTGGTATTGTCACTAAAATGACTTTATGGTTGATGCCAAAACCTGAGCATTTTGAAGCATTCTTTATCAGCATTAAAGACGAAGATAAAATAGCGGATTTAATCGATGCACTACAACCGTTAAAATTAAATGGCATTATTAAAAGTTCGGCACATATTGGTAACGATCATAAAGCGATTCAAGCACTCAGTTTTTACCCTTGGAAAAAAGCAAAAAATCAAACGCCATTACCCGAATCCATCAAAAACACATTAAAAAAGAAGTTTATGGTTAATGCATGGAGTGTATCAGGAGCATTCTACGGCACAAAGGCGGAAGTAAAAGTCTGGAAAAAAATACTTAAACAGGCAATTAAACCCGTTACAACTGATATCAAGTTCATCGACCAATCGACTTTAAATCTAGCGATGAAATTTAAAGGCATACTCAGTTTATTTACAGGCATAGATTTCAACACAAATATTCCATTACTTGAAAAAGTATTTCGTCTCAAACAAGGCATTCCCACTAACTATTTTATTCCAAGTACTTATTGGCGAAAGAAAACGCCCCCCAAGACTATCGATGGATTAAACCCCACCCAAGATAACGTGGGATTATTATGGTTAGCCCCAATAGCACCCATTGATGGCCAACATGTAAAAACGATGGTCAAAATTATAAATGCTATTCAAATTAAGTATGGTTACGAACCAGGGTTATCTATCACCCTATTAACTGAACGAACTTTAGACTGCGTTGTGTCCCTTGTTTATGATCGTGATATAGAAGGTGAAGATGTAAAAGCATTAGAGTGCCATGATGAAATGTTTGAAGCACTTACCGATGAAGGTTATTTTCCTTATCGACTATCTAGCCATGCACATGAAGCATATAATAAAATAAACAGCTCCTTAACACCGCAGTTGAAAAGAATAAAGCATGCACTCGATGAACAAAACACTTTATCACCAGATAAATATGGAATTTAGAACTGTTGTCGTAAATCAAAATAAGATTAGCTTTAATCATGTATATTCAATAAATATTCCAATAACCCAACTCGCTTTAGACATGATCAAGAAGATAGTAATTTCATTGTCAGTTTTCTTTACACTTCTATAAAAACATTTCACAAAAAACCAAAAATAACATTAAAAAACAAAATAATATAAACTTGGCACAATATAAGCATTAGTAGCGTCAGAGTAAACAATTAACTAAGTATTCCACATGGAATCGGAGAGAAAAATGAAATTATCTAACTTAACTAAAGGTGTAATGGCTGCTTCTGCAATTGCGCTTGCTTCTTTTAGTGCGAATGCTTCTATT
>Ga0233426_10000245_pt1 | contig 61145 bp, 68 predicted proteins | sample SI_118_April2016_6_FD_179875 | JGI IMG/M metagenome (GOLD analysis project Ga0233426, IMG submission 179875) | Seawater microbial communities from Saanich Inlet, British Columbia, Canada - SI_118_April2016_10_MG | ecosystem: Environmental > Aquatic > Marine > Inlet | place: Canada: British... | reverse complement strand
GTCATTTCTCTTATATACAGATATAATGCTTTTTTATTGAAATTTTCAATTCTATCTGAGTTTCTAAATATTTCCAAAACTGCATATGCTATTTGTAACTCACTTTGCTTTTTGAATGTTTTTTCGATATTTACATCCCAAAACCCAATCATTAACCGGAAGAATTCACTTAATTCTTTTTTTGTTTGAGAACTCTGTGTAGTAGAGCTAAGTGCCATATCTACATTTGGTGCTTCCTCGTCATCAACACTTACGTGCTTTTTAAACTTTCTATAATTACCATTATTGTACAGGATTAAGAAATTTTTTGCGATTATGCTAAAATATGAAAATGCCTTTCCGTTGTCAGGTTTATATTTGTGTATATTACTAACTAAGTTACTAACCACTTCTTGTTGAACCTCAATATGACTACATTGAAAATATGAAAACTTAAAAGTGTTTAATATATTTTCTGCTAGTTTATCGAATGGAGCTGAGATTCTTTCGTTATATATTTTATTCCTTAAAACTTCATCTTCAGAACCGTTATATTCTATAATTGCATTTTCTGCTTCTTTACCAAAGTATATTTTAGATTTTTTTCTTCGTTTTTTTACTGCCACAATTTGTCCTTTTTTATGTTTTATTTGTCATTATATCAACATCTTTTATTAATTCGGAGATATTTTCATACACAAATCCAACGTCATCGTCTTTTTCAAAAAGTTCACGTTCATCCACCTCATTTATATCTGATTTTAGTTTTTTAATACGCACATCTATATGATCAACCCACGACTCGTAAATTTTTACTTTTTTATATAAGTTATAACAGATATATACGAGTAATAATATAACTAATATAATTGCGAGTTGTAGATAATGTTCGGTAACGTATTGATACATAATGATTTAATAATTACATAAATAAGTTTATTTGTCAAATTTTAAATACATATCTATAGCATTTTTTAATTTTTTGAGTTATCGGATTTTTTTTCTTTTGCTTTATCGTCAGTTGGTACATTTCCGATTGTGCTTCCTGGTATATAACCATCCATTGTTTTGTATCTTTTTTTAGCAAACATACTTTCATCTGTTTCTTTCGTTTTATTGTATAAATCCATTGATGTTTTTTTCCACGGAACATAATAAGGACCTTTATTCTCGTCTTCACCGGGTTCCGAATTATCATACATAGCAGTCGTGATTACATTGTCTTTATCCGAATTTATTTTTTTCGGTGTAGAAGTTTGTTGTGGAGTCGGTGTAGAAGTTTGTTGTGGAGTTGGTGGTTCGGGAGTAGGAGTTGGTGTTGGAGTTGGTGGTTCGGGAGTAGGAGTTGGTGTTGGAGTTGGTGGTTCGGGAGTAGGAGACGGTGTTGGAGTTGGTGGTTCGGGAGTAGGAGACGGAGTTGGAGTCTCTGTTGGAGTTGGAGACGGAGTTGGGGTTTCTGATATAACAACAATTTCTTCGTCAAAGTCACCGTCTGTTTGTAACTTATCGGCAAATGGTAAATTATCTATCCAATTTTTTTTTTCGGTAACTCTTCTCCGAGAGTCATTTTTCCACCTACCATAATGTTATATGCTAACACAAGTGCAACTGCCACAGGGTCGAATACTAAAACGATCACAATAATAAACCACTTAACAACTTGATCAACTGGCATATTAAATGATTCTGCAATAAAACGAAAACTTCCTATATCCGTTGCACGAATTCCTTCTTTTTCTTTTAATATATCTGCTTGATTTGATTTTATCTTGGTATATTTGTCTTCAATAACAGATACATTATCTAAATCATTTGTTGTATCACGTAGTCCGTTTACTTTTTCCACAAATTTATCATATTCTGCCGAAATCTCGTCATCAATTTTTGTAAGTGTATCATTGTATCGTTTTGTTGCGGACGTTTCTTCTTCCGAAATTGATGATAATGAGGATGCGATAGAATCTCGTTCTGGTTGTTGAGCAACTTTTAATTCTTCTATTTTCTTTTTGTTACTTGAAAACAACCCACCACCCTTAGACTCTATTGCAGTTTTTGCAGAATCTAATACAGAAAGACGATCAAGTAATTGTTGTCTGCGAGTAGTTCTTGCTTCGGTATCTGATTTATTGCGTGAAGATAAAGCATCTTGTCTTGCTCTTCTATCCGCAACATAATCGTCATAAATTTTTTGGAAACCTGTGATTGTTTCAGTCTTTTTGCCTTCAACAGTTACATCTGTGTTCTGTAGGGTTTTAATCTCAGTTTCAATAACAACAATTTCTTTGTTTAAAGTTTCAATGTTGCTTTCGTGCATCTCCACCCTTGATCGGGTGTCATCGTATGCATCACTCAAAAATCCATAAATACCAAGTGATGTTATTCCGATTAAAACCACAACAGATACAGTACAATACCACTTGAGTAATCGTGGGATTCGTTCCCAATAACGATATAAAAATGAAGTCATGGCAAGTTTACCTGCTTCCAAAACCCCCGCCATTACCATAGCTGCAATAGCAGCTCCTGCAAATAACAAACCGATGCCACGGACGGAAAAGAAAGCAGCTGTACCAGCCACGGCAAGGGCAAGAAAACCTATAATTGCTGTAAATGTTTTCATAATAATATATATCTCCTCATTAAACTTTATACGACCATCGTACTTTCTATAAATATAATATAATTATAAAAAAAGGGAGTAACTCCCTTTTTGTTGTTAAATTTGTGGATAATATTACATTATCTTTACTTTTTTTGACTTAGTTTCCATAACTTCTTTTTTCGGTATGGTTACATTTAATATCCCATTATCAAACTTGGCTGTAATTTTACTAACATGAAGAACCGATTCGTCAACTTTAAATGATCTCTTGAAGGAGGATCTCTTAAGTTCACGATATACGTATTTTACATCAGGATCTTCAATTTCAGTCTTTTTGTCTCCTGAGATTGTGAGCATACCGTCTTCATATTCAACCGATACATCATCTTTTCCTAGTCCCGCTATTTCTGCCTCAATTCTTACTTCAGTCTTGGTGTCTGCTACGTTTACCCTTGGATATGAACTGTTTCCGAAGAAGTTTACACCAAATTCTTGACCAAAATTTGGAAATGCTTGATTGACCATTTTGTCAAATATGGAGTCAAATGGAGTTAAAAACTCATCTCGCATAGTTGGAACGTGTTTATTTAGTCCTGTTCCGTAGGACTTATTTAATCCGTAGTTTTTCATTTTACTTTTCCTTTTTTAATTACAAATCCCATGTTGGGCATTTGTCAAACAACCTCATACGAGCATTGTTCTGTGTATAAATATAAAGTTAATTAAAATTATGGTTCAAACTTCATTATGTCATCCATATTTGATTTTTCTGCCAAACAGGTCATGTGATCTGCCCAGTGAATTACACGTGGTAGTTCGGTTTTTAGTCCAACTTCTTTTGAGAATGCCTTTAGATATTGTGGATTTGATTCATCATACATTCCGTCAGATAATTTTATCCCCAGAAACTCTTTTTCTGTAATTTTAATTTCAAAATGCTGAAGTAACCAAATTGTTCTATCTGTAACGGACATCCAGTGAATATCTGGATTTATATTATACAACTTACCTTGGTTTTTGCGATGCCATTCACTTTCGTTGTGTACATATTGCTCCCCATCAATAGAACCCAACTTACCAAGGTCGTGATTAAAAGCTGCGAACATCATCTCGTCATCTGTGAAGTCTATGTGAGCACCTATGCTTTGTAATAACACTTTAACTCCACGCACTGTTTTACATACACCCATAATATGGTCTATGTATCCACCGTCATATGCGTTATGAAATCTATCTATACTGGATGCAGGGGAAAGTAACGCACGAAGTCCGAGACAACCATCGTCCGTACCAAACATATGTAGTAGTTTTTCTTGTCTCTCTCCCGTGAATGTGTCTTCAATAAACTTTAAAAAGGATTTGTAGTTTTCTTCTAGTTGTGATTCGGTATATTTTTTCATAATACCAAATTATATTATAGTTTTGCTTTTTTATCAAGCACTTTCTTCTTTTTTGGTATAAGTTTTTTAAAATTTCCCTTTTTACTAAACAATTCTTTATTTTTTTTGTAGTTTTCTCGTGACGCAGTTGGGTGAAACAAATGAAATGCTATGTTTTTTGTATATCCTGAATATATTTGTTTGGGAAGTCTTGAAACTAAATCAAGATCTTGAAACCCCCACCCCTCATATCTTTCATCATATCCACCTATTTGCTTAAAGTAGTTTGTTTTTAATATAAAACTATATTTTCCAAATGCATGATTTAGTTTGTTTTCAGATTTTTTTGTTTTTATTAAATTTGACTTGAATAAATAATCACTTTCTTGTTTGTTTAAATGAAGTATGAACTCAAACGGTCTAACTAGTTGTATGTCAGTTGGAATTTGCGATAACACATAATCCACATCCAGAAACACATCAACATCATACATCCAGACATAATCAGATGTCGTTGTTTTGGTGTATACATTTAATAACATTGACTTATTGAATCTGGTTTGTTTTAGATCATATACCACATGGTTTACATTTGGAAACCTATTAATAATATCAAGTGACTTGTTGTTTTCTGATTTCTGTTCAATCACATATATACTGCGAGATAAATCCGAATTAGTAATGTGGTGTAAGATGTACGCAAGGTTTCGTAGTCTATATTCACATAAGTTAAATATAGGTATAACAAGACTTATATCCATTCCTGTTATGTCTTGTTTATTTGTCGTTCGGAGTATGACGGGTCAAAGTGTTTTAATTCTTTGAGGGTAAAGTGTGTACCCTTTAAACTACCCACAAACTTAAACACGAAGCAGGTTTCAGGTGCGTCTGAAATCTTAGAACCGGAGTTTACGGTGACCCGTACAAGTTGACCGTTTAGTGTGTTCTGAGCACCAACTTCCATTATTGTATATCTCGGGTCGTAGAATGTAGACTCATTATCAGTCTTTTCGTGGTTTTCTATGGACTCAATTGTACGTGCTTCATCTGCGTATATCGTCATAAACGACGCTTCAGTTCCGTTGTCCACAGGAGGATAGCAGAATACAGTATTTTCTCTGAAGTTTTTCCAAGAAATTGCAATTCTAGATTTAGAACCTTGCCATGATTGTGCATTATTAGATTTACTATAAAATGTTGCTCCATCAGTATTGTTTAACAACTGAGAATCTCCATTAGTAAGAATTGAAGTAATGCTTTTTTCGATGCTTGCAGAGTTCTCGGGTATAAATTGTTCAAACTCATCAATACAACATGAGTTTGATAAACAAACTACTCTGTTATTTTTAAGTTGACTCGTAGAGTATAGGTTTGCCCAGTGTGTATCTGGTAGTGATTTTCCGTCAAGAGATACGGCAGAAATTCTCAATATCTTCTCAACAACAGTTTGTCCACCCGAACTAACTGGAATTATTTCAATCATTTCTTTACTGGGTAGTGTTAACTTGAATGTTCCTGTTACATCAGTCCACTGATCATCGTTTTCATAGTCTCCTTCACTATTTTCTATCAAGGAGTCAATTTTAAATCCAATGTTATATGGCATGGGAACTTTAAATTCATATACATCATCACTACCAACCGAAGGTGTTGTTGAGTCAACGAGTTTGACTTCAAATATAGAACCTTCTTCATAGTCTACATCGTTTGCAGGTAATATAGTGCTTCCTTTAACATAAATATCATTGTTGTTTTGTAAATTATCTGCACAACTTCCTGTCCACTCTAATGTAGGTACAAGTCTGCTTGTTTTTATTTCATCTTGGTTGGCAAGTAAAACTTCAGGAGCACTATAACGATCACTAAAACTTATGTTTGCAGTTGATTGTGTCATTACTTTAAGTTTTACATTAACATCCCCTATACCCGTATTTTCTGTAAATGCTGACGGAATAAAATCAATTATTTTAAATGAAACAAGTGTATCGTCAGATTTTACATTTGCTTCTGCTTCGTTGTGCAAAACTCCAATATCTATATGATAGACATATGTTTCTGCTCCAATTAGTGTTGGGTGTGCTTCACTTCCATCTCCGTAGTCACGTTTCTCCTGAGAACCTTCTAGTTTGTTATACGCAATTTCAAGAACTAGGTTATTTCTACTTGTAACAGTTCCTGTATTTTCAACTCTAATTTTCCATCCTGTATATAGGATATCACCCGAGTCAGATTCTGTATATATATGTGGGTCAACTCTAACTTTGTATTCTTCTGATAACTCCCGTCCACCTGTTGGTGATCCAGTGAGTGGTCTGTAGTTTGTTACAATTGCCGTGTGTTCACCCGTTGCAACAAAAACAGGTTTGCTGATTGTAGGTTCGTAGTTGGAGTGTACTACATTTGATCCAATACGTTTCCATGTTCCTGTGTCTACTAATCCCGAAGTAACTGATTGTCTGTTTGTTTCTTGTGCTTCATTTAAAAGTGCAAGTGTGTCGGCAAGGTAGTAAACGATACCCGGTTGTAGCTTAGTGGAGTCCTCTGGAAAGGTGACTTTTCCGAAAAATACAACCCGAGCTTCGTGTCTGTTATTTTCCGTGTCACCCTCTTTACATTCAACTAACACTTTTTCTACTATTGCAAGTGACTCAATAAGCCGCTCTGTATCAAAATAATTTGAGTTATCTAATTCAGCAGATGCCAAGTCCCACCCGTTTTTATTTGGGTTAAAGTAAATTGCGTCACCCGACTTTGGGCAATCATAAACAAGGTCAACGTGATCTTTTACTGAACTCAACCCTCCTACTTCTTTGTTGTCTCCGTAGTACTCTTTGTGAATTTCCCTAAGTGCACTTCTTAACTTGTCATCAGATACGACTGTTATTTCGTTTCCGTCTGTGGGTTGTATCGTTGCCCAACCACTTGGGTTACACGCACCACCACGACCTCCACTTGATCCACACTTTGACATATTGAATGCTGAATTTGACATAACCTTTTTTCCTTAAATATTTTGTGTAATACCCGGTTTGAGTGATTTTAATGGATCAATTACACGTTCCCATTGTAGTATATACTTGGTTGCCGATGCGGTGCTTTCTGATACATTAACTGCACGGACACGTTTGTATACATAAATTTGCTTAACTTCTATTTTTTCAGAGCTTTGTGTTACATAAGTAACAAAACAATAGTCTCCTTCTGAACTATCTCCTATGAATATACCCTTATGTGGCCAGACTCTATCTAGAAATCCTATAATCTCGTCAACATCGTTTCCGGTGTCATCAATTGAGTTTGGTGGAGAACCATCACACCCATCGGTGTTTTCTGTTTTACAAGAAAAGAATGTAAAGTGTTTATATCTAAAGTTTCCTATGTCGTATAACGATCCCATTATGATAATTTCCTTACGTAGTTCCAGTTAGAACCGTCCACGGAGTCAATTTTTATTAATTCATGTGATTCAAACCTAGTAACTACTTCGTTGTTTTCGGTGTATTCAATTATGAAAGTTATTACACTTCTATCATTTGCTCCTGCTTCAGGCCATGCAATTTTAAGGAAATCACTTGAGAATTTTTCAAGTTCAGTTTGGCCCGTAAATTCTCTTGGACGATTTATTGTATAACTATGCGAATCCCGTGCCTCGTAAGTACACGGAGTCCATGTAGTTGGGTCAACTGCGTTACATCGGTCTTTTGGGTTGGGATACGCAGGTTGATTTAGTATTAAAATTTTATTTGGTGAAACTGCGTAAAACGCTGGTTTAGAATATGATACTACTTTTCCGGATGTGTGGTCTCGTACAAATGGGTCTATGCTTGTTGTATTTCTGAATGGAGAAGTTCCATTTAATAGGGGTTTTAATTTCTGACCAAGAACCGATAAGTTACCACCTTCACCTGATGTATAGTATTCACTTAGTTCTTCAGTAGAATAATCGTATACGGAGTTTCTTAATTCTGTGGTTTGATTAGTTGATGCAAGTTGATCACTATTAATTGGAAATGATTCAATGTAATATGTATATCCGGTTTTAAAGAGACCATCCTGTATTTCACGATTTACTGGTTGAGTGTCTCCACTTGGTAACGTGATTGTTTCATTTGATTGATATTCAGGTGGTATGAATTCTACCATACCACTCGTTTGTATTTCAAAAAAATCACTCGTTGAGTTTATTACAACTCCGAGCATATCACATCCATAATTGTCATCCTCTATCGGTGGATTTTGATTGTCTACAGTTGATATTGTCTTTTGTTGAGATGCTGAGTTACACAATGCGTATTCAGTCGTACCACTTTCCCTACCAATAAAATTGGGTAGTACATTTTCTGACAATAACGAATCATCGTAGTCAGAGGACACTATAAAGTTATCAACTGAGGTACGTACTTTATTTCGTTTTATCCTAAGAACATCACCGGTTTTTATACTATTACACGCAGATGATTCGTATATTACAAACTTATTTGATTGCTCATCGGATGAACATACAAGTCCACGGTAGTTCATAAGTATACCTGTTGTTTTTGATGTCGCAACTAACATTGGTTTAGAAACCGTTGTGTCTAAACTAACCAATTCAGCAGGATCTAGATTCATTAAACTACCAGTCGTTCCTAGAAAATATGTTTTTCCAGGTTCAAGTAATTGGTTGTCGTACACACGTGTTATTGATGTATCATCTGGATCAATTGGTCTCATCTCTATTGAGATAGGACCACCTAAAACACTAGTATCCCATTCAAATTCTATATATCCATTAAACACTACACTTACTTTTTCTATTAGTTTGTTTGAGTCCGTAGAATTTGATGTGTATTTTATTTTACGTATAATACCAACTGCCTCTGACATACCTAAACTAGTGCAACTTGCTTTAGAAAACTTATTGTTACTAGATACATATAAAATATCCCCAATTAGATATTCTTGTAGTTGGCCGTTAACACGATCTTCAAGGAACGAACCTGTAAATGCTTGCTCTGATGCACCAGGTGAGTCTGTGAACTCTATACCCGTTCCATCGTTGTTGATCTTTATGTACCCCCCTTTGTTTTCTTCGTATGTATCAGGTACATCACGTAGGTGCTTAAAGTCAATACCCACTTCGTTATTTGCTATTTTATTTAACTCCGCTGCAAGTGATCCAGCTGAGATTCCCTTGGTCTCACCCGTTGGGGACGCTGAGTTGGACTTGGAGTCGGTGTCAACAACTATAAACAGGTCGTCTGCATCTAGATTGTTTAATCTATTTAGGTCTGTTATTTTTTGGTTGGCCATGCGTAAATTTCTAAAAGTATGTGAATCTATAAATATACATATATTGTTTTATGATATATAAATATTATTTTGGTAAACTTTTTAACTTAGTAATTATAAATTTTACCAATTTGCTTCTCACAATATCTTCTTCTGTGAATTTATATGTGTGAATTCCTTGTTTTTTTGAGGCATCATCTTCAAATAAGTTGAGTATACTATTAAACCCACTACGATTACCAATATCACTCTGCATGACATCACCACATATGAATACTTTACAGTTTTCACCTATACGTGTCATTATGGTAATCATTTCTTTTTCTGATAAATTTTGTGCTTCATCTACAAGTATGAATTTATTCTCCCAACTAGCTCCTCGGAGAAATCCTACAGGTATACCGTATATACGTTCTTCTTCTTGTAAGTATTTTATGTCAATGGGGTTCAGAAGTTCTTCTAGTTTATCTTTAAATGGTTCTAAGTAGGGAGCCATTTTATCGTCTTGTGCTCCTGGAAGAAATCCAAGTTTTTGATCAGAACTTTCCACAGCACTTCTAACATATATCATTTCTTCTATTTGTTGGTTCTGAAATAATTCCAACCCACAATAAACACTCAACCATGTTTTTGCCGTACCTGCAGGACCGTCAATGAATATAAGTTTCGTATCCTTTTCCAATGCAATCTTGTTTAACTCTTCTTGCTTTTTAGTAAACTTTTTATTTAATTTTATTTTAAGTTTTCTAAGAGGAGTTAGTTGGTTTTCCTGCATTTCTTCTTCTATGTGAGCATTTGCAAGTAGATTCTTATTTACAGTTTTTGTTTTTTTTCTTGACATCGTTATTTCTCCACGTTATGACAGTATTGTTGTCTTATACTTATAAGTCTATATTATTATTATTCTATTTAAGCGAATTAAGCTTATTACTAAGTACTGTACAAATTTCATACTCTTCTATATTACTAAAATAGTTTATTAAATTTTTCAAGTTAATTTCGTAACTTTCTTTTTTAACTACTATTTCTAAATTAGTGCTTTTGAATGCGAAAATATTCAGTTTATCGGGAATAGAATTTTCGTCTATTTGCTTAAAGCACTCGTATATATGCTTCATGTATTCGTATTTTCGTTTACTTATATCTTTTTTTAAAGATTTGTTGTCTTTTGGAATTTGAAAAGTTATATTATCCATATCTATAAGTATATTTAATTAAATAATATTACGAAGAATTATGGCTAGAAGATTTTTTAAACGATACAAAAAACTTGAAGAGGATAATGTAGACACCAACACATCAGATTCAACGAGCAGTAACGCAGCGAAACCTAAATCAAATGTTGGGTTCTTCGATTTGGCAAATAATTTATCAAAAGCATTAGTAGAGTGGCAACGAGCGGGTCGTCCAGTTGTTAGTAGTGAGCAATGGAATAAACGATTATCCATTTGTCGTGGTTGTGAATTCTGGCAAGAAATAAATCAAACAAAGATTGCACGATGTTTAAAATGTGGATGTAGTAGTGGTAAACTGTTGTTGTCTACAAGCAAATGTCCACTGAATCCTCCCAAGTGGACGAGTGAAATTTAATTTTTATAATTTTTTTTTTCATGTTAGGTAATATTTATCGTAAATGAATGATGCAAATTACAAGTTAACAACCGTTAAGGTTCTGTCCGATAACTATTCCAAGTTTAAATTAAAGACAATAGACTCACCTATGACTCTGCAAAAATTGGTAAATCGTGCAATTGAGCAGTATCTGAATGATGAGAAGTTTGAAAAGAAACTTGATGAAGCAAAAATATTTGATAACGACAATAAATATTAATTGTTGACAATAGTTTTTTATAGCATACTATACAAGTGTGCAAAATAAAAAAATAATATTAGTTGGAGATGATATACGACAACCCACGGGGGTGGGTAATATATTGAAGTCTATATCATTAAAACTATCCAATAAGTACGACATTGTACAAATCGCAGCGGGTCTTCGACCAAATGAAGTAATTGATCTGTCGGAGTCGGTAAGCAAAGTGACTGGAAATGATTCGGTATATTTCAAGTTGTATGGAACACATGAGTATGGATCACTTGAACTATTAAGAAATATAATAAAAACAGAGTCGGTTGATTGTATACTGATAATGACAGATCCACACAAATTTGAGTGGTTGTTCAACTCAGAACACGAAATTAGAAGTGTGTGTCCTATTTTTTATTATCATGTGTGGGACAATAAACCATATCCACATTTTCTTAAAAAATATTACGATGGTTGCGACACAATTAGTTGTATCAGTAAACTGACCCATGAATGTGTAAACACAATAGTACCAGACCACCCACGTGTTTTTTACACACCACATGGAGTTAATACACATACGTACCAACCCCAGTCTGAATCTACGATAGAAAAAAACAGAAAAGACTTCTTAGGACGTGACTATAAATTTGTTTTATTTTTCAACGGAACAAATATACCAAGAAAAGAAATTACAACTATTATTGCAGGATTTAATAATTTTTATCGTAAGTTAAACTCAGATGAGAAGAAGGATGTCACTTTACTGATACACAGTAACTCAACATCTACACGTGGGGTGAATATAAATGCGTTACTAGATAATTTGTATGACGATCTTCCTGTGTTGCTATCCGATGAGATAGTTAATGAACAGGTATTGAACAATATGTATAATTTATCACATTGTGTGATAAATATATCATCAAATGAAGGATTTGGGTTATCCACACTGGAGTCAGTTGCCACCAAAACTCCCATAATAGTAAATAAAACAGGAGGATTAATTGACCAAATAAACGAAGTATGGACTCACCCAATAATACCTGATTTTAGTTTAATGAGAGGCACACAGAAGACACCGTATATATATTCGGACTATGTAAGTGTTGATTCAACATCTGATGCCATAATGTCTGTATTCAAAAACGAACCACCCCCAATGGATTCGTATCTTGAGTTTTTAAAAGAAAACAAATTCACATCGGAAGATATGTGTAAATCAATATGCGACCAAGTAGATGAAACTATCAGTTCATATGAACCCCCAAGTAGATACAAATTTGAAAAAATAAAATGAAACCTATTTTAATATACGACTCACCCATAACATCTATCGGTGACACGGGAGATCATGCTCGGGAAGTTGCAGAATATATATGTGACCTTGCCCCTAACTACGAAATATACTTTATAGATACACCTATACCCAATACTCAGAGTATTCTGACAATGGAAAGTGAAGTAGTCGGTAATGTAATGAAAAAGAAACTAGACTCATCGCAAGTTGAAAGTGTGTTTGTTTACATTAAATTAGGAAACCCCACTCAGTTTAAAAACATAGGAAAGTATAATATAGGAGTGGTTACGGAGATAAACACAGATGTGATATCTAAACAAGACATTGATTCATACAACAAAATGGATCATATAGTTGTATCCACAAATTATCACCGAGATATTATATCATCCCGTATAAACTCCAAGATATCTACAATTCCACAATGTATCCATGTACATCAATCTACCACAAGTGATATTTCAAAGTTAAAATCGTACATAAATACAATTAAAGAAGAGTTTTGCTTTTTATACAAGGGGAGTTGGAATCCTGAATCAAATCAGTTAGATGATAGGAAGAATGTGGAAACACTTATACGATCATTTATTCTTGCATCAACTAAACATAAAATCAAACCAGGACTTATATTAAAAACAGAGACCTCAAGTTATAGTAGGTCAGATTATATTAAAATACATGACACAATATCTAATATATTAAAAGATAGTCATGTTTCCAATCCAAACATATACTTAATACACGGTCACCTCACAAGCAATGAAACAAAAGAACTATACAGACATCCGTGTATAAAAGCAACAATCTCAGCATCACGACATGAAAGTTTTTCTCGTAGTGTATTTGAATCTGCATTAAACAACACACCGATACTAACAACAGACATTCCATCAATTCGTGAGTATATAGATGATCCGATGTTTTTGGTTGGTGGAAACAAAACAGAAATTCAAAACTGGATTGATATCGATCCACACAAATTTTCGGAAAAGATAAGTGACGTGATTGAAAACTACGAAACATATAAAACTGGAATTGAGAAAGTATCTAAGAATTTAAAAATAAGTCACACTAAGAAATCTATTCAAGTACACTATAAAGAAGTAATAAAATCATATATATAATATACACTTGTATATTATTATGACCCACTACACTAAGTACCTACAAAGACTAATCGGAGGAAACGTTTCCGTTGCTCGTCCAAAAATAGAACCTGGACAAATAATATCATTTAGATACCGAAGTGAAACTTCACGAAGAAAGTTAAATCGTTTAGTTCTGGTTCTTGGTAAGTTCAACAAAGGTGGAAGTTTGCTTTTACATGGACTAAACATAGAATATATTCCCGAGTCTAAGTTATATGCGTTTTTAAAACGAGTAATAATAAAAGACACCCTATCATTGATAAAACGAAAATATGAACTAAAAGGACCGTTTTCGCAACTAATTGATAGACCTAGATCATTTTATTCAAAATATGTAAAAAATAATTTGCTTGAATTTGATTGCTATCGTACATATAAAATGTACGAAATTAAACAACCAAAATTGTATATGTTAGACTGGAAGAGGTTAAAAATATTCGACAACACAACACACTCAGCTGCCATCATAACCAGAACCGAGACTTTAACCGAGGTAAAGCAAAGTAAGTTGTTGTTAAATAAAATATTAAAGCAAGACATTTCAAATTTAAACAACGCAAGATTCAAAAAACTAATAATCGATAGATTTGGTAGTTTAACTGCATTTTATGAAATGCTAAGTGATATAAAAAGTTTTGTAGATCAACCTGGAATTGAATCAGAGGAAGACTTTGATGCAAGTAAAACCTAAAATAAGCTTTGCAATATGTGTTGGTGAGGAATCACATTCATTTGTAGAATTGATTGACTTTTTAAATAAGTATAAAAAAGCAGGAGACGAAATTGTTGTAATTTCAGATTTTAGTAAGTCAGCAAAAATAAAGGAATATATTAAAAAAGTTGATAAACATATATTCAGAAAATTATTAAATGATTTTGCTTCGCACAAAAATATATTCTTTTCGTTATGTAAGAATGACTATATATTCAACTTAGATTCAGATGAACTACCATCAGAATATTTGATAAAAAACATACACAACTTGATTGCCGATTCAAGTCACGATTTATATTGGATTCCGAGATTGAATTACTTCACGGGAGTTGGGAAAGATGAAATTAAAAAAATGGGAATGAGCATTGATAAAGATAAAAAAAATGCAGTTAACTTTCCAGATTATCAGGGTAGAATATATCGCAATGATAAAAAACTAAAGTGGAAGAAAAAACTACACGAACAAATAAACGGAGCCGTTAATAGTAAAAAGTTAAAATACTCAGATGGATATTACATAACACACACCAAGACACATAATAATCTTAAAAAAAGTAAAACATTATACAAAAACCTAATTAATTACAACCCACCAATAAACTCACTTGGAGTTGTTTGTTGCTACTTCAATCCGTGTAACTATAAAAGCAAATTTTTAAATTTTGTAAAATTTTTAAACTCAATAAAAGCAACTGGAATTAACCCACTTGTTGTAGAGACCTACTCAGATAGTTCAATATACAGAATACATAAACTCACGGACAACATCGTATCAATTAAAACTGATTCTATATTCTGGAAAAAAGAACAACTATTAAATATAGGAATAGATGTGTTGTTAAAGAAAAACTTTGTGTATATAGCATGGGTTGATGCAGATATAATTTTTAACGAAAACGATTGGTGGAAGCAGGTTATAATTGCTACGGAATTTTACGGAGTAGTGCAGATATTTGCAAACTCGGTCAAGCAAAGAGTAGCACCCACTCTTCAACACAAACATTCGTCTGCATATATGCTATCACATACAAATACAAAACACGATTTGCAAATAATAATGTCACGGAAAAACGAACCAGGATATGGTCATTGCTACCACAGAAGCTTTCTTGAAAAAAATAATTTATATGATCTATCGATAATAGGAGGTGGTGATATCTTAAATTTAATCGGATTTTATTACAACGAACAAACTCACAAAACTATACTCAATGACCGCTTCTTTTCTAATATGACAGATGAGTTCAAGCAAACTTATGTAGAGTGGTGTAAAAGAAATAAAAAAGTTTCCAATGGAATTGGGTATGCAAACGTGGATATTAATGTATTATTCCACGGAAATAAATTAGATAGAAAATATGTAACACGTGAGCATATATTAAGTAAACACAGATACAATCCAATAACAGATTTATCAACAAAGGACAAAGTATATCAAATTAAAAATCCCTCAATAAAAAACGAAATTTATAATCACTTTTTATCCAGGAACGAAGATGTTAATTTTACTTACTCTGATTTAGAGTTAGTAAATAAAATAAAACAAACGATGTCAATTTCGAGTTTGGATTTCACTCAGAATGAAATATACTCATATATAAACGACACACATATAAAAAATAAATTATCTGACTTTGCAATAACTGATACAGAAAAAATGTTGGTAGCTGTACGATCCGATGAATCACTATTTTCAATAAACAGAATGCCAATACCATGTAAGATATTAATCGACGGCAATGTATCTCCGTGTTTAAATTCGTTTACTAGTTTTAAAAACTACGGACCGTTTGGAATATTTTTACAATTTATATGTACTTTTTATGAAGAACTTCCAGATGTAATATACTTTACTCACAATCAAACAAACATAGACGTATACTCAAACTTTAAAAAAATATGCGAAGATAATTACACAGAATTTAATCCTGTGGTTGGTAAACTGCGTATATTAAACATAGATCAGCACATAAACATAAAAAACTACAAAACACTTAGGGTCTGGTATAAAGAAACCATAAATAAAGTATATGATGAAAAATATAAAACATTTGTAGGTTCGTGCTTTTCTATACCAAGAACTGTTATACATAAAAAATCCGTATTGCATTACTCATCTATTCTCGGAAAATATAAGCAATATCCTGAGAAAGAAGAATATATGCTAAAGTTAGCATTTTATAGTTTATTCCAATGAACACACTATCCATACACGTATTTCCACACGAACTTGAAAACTACATACGAGTTATCAACCAACTTGAAGAATCAATCAATACCAAAACCGACATTGAAGTAAAAAGTGTATTAAACATCAATAAAAGTGTAATCAAAAATCACAAAGAACTTGAAAAACAAATTTATAGTTTCAACTCGGTGTCACAAATGTGTCACGGAAAAATAAAAAGTCACATTACATCGGAGTATTTCGGTGTAAATGAACATCGTCGAGTGTGTATAAACGATGCGGATGTAAATGATAATTTGATATTCCTAGATGTTGACTTACAGTTCAACGATGAGTTGCTTACCAACTTACTATCGGAATTGCAAAGCATTATCAATGAATATTATGTAATAACACCACAGGTAGTTAGATTGTGGGATTCAACATGGGACATAATAGTCAATGAAAACTACAAAAAAGAAAAGATTGGATTTTGCAATAAGTTAGACATAAGTAGTGTCTTAGAAACAAACCACGGAGATTCAAAATTAATAATGTGTGAGAAATTCAAATGGGCAGGAGGTTGGTTCACTTGTATATCAGCCAAACTTGCAAAGTACATAGGAATACCGGATGTGTTTGTTGGATACGGACACGATGATACATTTATGATGCATTGTTGTGGTTATATGAAAAGTAGAAAAATAAAAGTACAACAATTTACTTTACTAAATAATGTAGTATGTGAAGATCGCACACTCATAAACAAGAATAAAAAATATATAAAAATAAATAATTTCAGACAACTTGGTAATCGCCATGTGATTGCCGAGTATAATAATTTTAAAAAAAGAGTAAACCGAGATATATATAATATAAATGAGAGTTAAAAAAAATATAATTACTGCGATCTTGTTTACCTTAGTTATGTTTACATCTAGTTGCGTAACATTCCCAAACTGGGGACTAAAAGAAAACAGACAAGAAATTGCAGGAGAAATAACAAGAAAAGAAGGGGAGTTAGATAGACACACCCGTGCGTTTGTATCGGGTACTGTAGACGCACTCTCACTATCAGAAGACAAATCGAGAGAGGATTTAGTCGCACTAAACTTTGCACAAAAAGCACAAGAGATAGTTGGATTACCACAACCTGGTGATAAAATTCACATAGACGATGTAATACACAACAACGATATTGCAATGGAAAATTTAACAGATAGAGATATAGACGTAATTGAATTAAGCAGACGAAAGGAAATTCTAGGACACGATTTAAAGGATACCGAAGAAAAATTAATTAGTCTAGGTGAACTAAAGGCAAAAGAAGATAAAGATGGATTCTTATCCTCAGTATGGGCATGGTTAACAGGTACATTTGGATTAATCGGGGCAATTGCAGTATGTGTCATCGCAGGTCCTGCACTACTACCAGTAATTACTCAGTTATTTGGTTGGTTGGTGAGCAAACTACCAGGACTAATAACTTGGTTAGGAATTACAAGTAGTCAAATGACAAGCAACATTATCAAGGGTGTCTACGATGCCAAAGAGCAAGTTAGGTCACTTGATGACGAACGAAAACTCAGTAAAACTGAAGTTCTTAATATTTTTGGATCGTCACTTGGAAATTCTACCAATAGTTCTGATAAAAACGCAATTGACCGCATAAAGAGAAAGTGGAAGTGAGTGAAATACTCGTTAAAGGAAAATCCTTTAAAGGTGATTTAAAAAATGGCATACAAAGCAACGCACTTGGTTTCATGTGGAGACCGGGAATGCCGAAGCAAAAAATAAGAATTGAAAATTGTACAATAGATGCGGGACCCGTTGCAGAGGGACTGAAACTATCTTACTGCCACGACGTTATTGTAAAAGATTGTACAATCATAGGTGGATTTGAAGATTGTGTAGACATAGTTCGTGGTGGGTTTATGTTATTTGAAAATTGTCGTTTTGTATCTAAAAACACCAAACATCATTTTACCATAAAATGTCAAGTATCAAACATAACCATAAAAGATTGTGTTTTTGTAAACGACTTTAACAAACTCATAGACGGAGCATTTGTGGATTTGGGAAACTGGTCCGACTACGATGTAGACGATTTGCCAAAAACTAAGGATGTGTATATAATAGATTATACATTTGAAAATGTATCTTGGTACAAAAAAATAATCTCAAGAAGATTATATTCAGAAACACCAATTAAACGAGGGTGTGGTTTTATACTAAAAGTACCAAAACTATTTGTTTGGTTATTCTGGCAACTCAGAAGATTTCAAGTAAGTTAAAACTAAATAAAGTAATACTTATAATAAAAGGTTATATCGCACTTAATTTTATGGAGATTGTGTTATATGAAGATTGGAGTAGTTGGTAATGGTTTCGTGGGTCATGCAATGACATTGCTTAAACCACACGTAGAAGTATTAGTATGGGATGTAGTTCCCGAAAAGAGAGATCCTAAAACATTGGATATTGAAACATTCGTAGAGGAGTCCGAAATTATTTTCGTTGCAGTTCCCACACCCATGAATTCAGACGGAAGTGCAAATCTTGATATTGTTCGTTCAGTATGTGAAGAAATACAAGAAATAGATGATAGTAAGTACATTGTCCTCCGATCAACCGTGCCACCTGGAACAAGTGAAGAACTTGATGTTAATTTTATGCCGGAATTCCTCACCGAGAAAAATTGGGAAGATGATTTTAAGAATTGTAACCAATGGATACTTGGTTCTACTGATCCTTTTTTATATGAAAAAATGAAACGTATGTTTGAGTTGGCATATAACAACGGAAGTGGTTCGGTTGTTAACAAAGAAGTAATTCAGTGCAAACCAAGTGAAGCAGAAATGATAAAATATTTAAAGAACGTGTTTCTTAGTGTTAAGGTTGGTTTCTTCAATGAACTAGAAAGCATTTGCTCAGAGGTGGGTATTGATTATGAAAACGTGCGTTGTATCGCAACACAGGATACAAGAATCGGCACAGGTCATACTAAAGTACCTGGACATGACGGTAAAAGAGGATTTGGTGGAACTTGTTTTCCGAAAGACACAAATGCATTAGCAAATTTTGCAAAAGAAAATGGTATTGAATCACCGATTTTAGATGCAGTAATTAAAAGAAACGAAGAAATAGATCGTCCTGAGCAAGATTGGAAAGCAGATAAAGGTCGTGCAGTTGCCGAGGAATAAAATGAAGTACTACGATTTTTTCAACGGAGATGCAGATGGTATAATCAGTTTGCATCAATATCGTTTGCAATTTCCACAAAAAAGTGAAGTTTTCACAGGAGTTAAACGAGATGTAAAACTATTAAGACACGCAGTTGATATTAAAAACTCAACACTTACTGTTTTTGATATATCATTGTTGTCTAATAAAGACTATATCAACGATGTACTTGATAATAATAATCGTGTAACTTGGTTTGATCACCACGAACCAGGTGAAATCAATCTTGGTGAAAACTTTTCAATAAAGGTAGACACAGACCCAAATTGTTGCACAAACATTTTAGTTGATAAGTACGTAGATGGATTACACAGGCCGTGGACTATATGTGGTGCATATGGAGACAATCTACACGAACAAGCAGAAAAACTTAATCCCAACTTCAGTGAAATGATAATGTTGGAACTTAAAGAAATTGGTGAAACATTAAACTACAACGGATACGGAACTGAATTGTCAGATTTAACAGTTAATCCAAACGAAGTGTATCTTGATTTGCATCAATACATCTCTCCGTTTCAATACAGAAAAAAATCGGAAATCTACAACAAGATTCATACACAGATGATTTCGGATAAATCAGAATTAAGTTCTTCTGAAATTTTACACGATACCAACACAGGTAAAGTGATATTACTTCCTGATACCAAAGCATCAGTTCGTTATTCGGGTATATATAGTAATCAACAAACAACCGATGATCCAGATAAAGCATTTGTGATATTGACATTTATAGACGAAGAAAACTATCGTGTAAGTATACGTTCACCAAAAACAAATCCATACGGAGCAAGCAAACTTGCATTGCAGTTTCCAACGGGAGGAGGAAGAGAGAAAGCAGCTGGTGTTAATGAATTGCCAAAGTCGGAATTGAATAACTTTATTGAAAAGTTTGAAGGAGTTTATGGAAAATGAAAATTAACTTTACTAAAATCATAAAAAATAGTACAATAATTTTACCGAATAAATTAAAAATTATTAAACAAAATAAAAACAACAATCAAATATCTACACAGGATTTAGCAGATAGGTGGGGATAAAATTATGAGTGAAACAGACGAAAGCATTAGACCTTGGGGAAATTATGAAATTCTCTTAGACGCAGATTACTGCAAAGTTAAACGTATCTTTGTGAAACCAGGACAAAGACTTAGTTATCAGTATCATCACAAACGACAAGAAGCATGGACAGTTGTTAGTGGTGTTGCACGAATAACTTTAGATGATGTTACGGAAGATTACAAAGCAGGTGAAACTGTATTGATTCCACTTGGAGCAAAACATCGTATGGCAAATCCAAGTGAGTCAGAAGATATGATTTTAGTGGAAGTTCAAACAGGAACTTATTTTGGTGAAGACGATATTGTTCGTGTTCAAGACGATTATGATCGTCCGGAAAAACACAAATCGCAGTAACATTATGAAAACAGTAGCAGTTAGTGGATATTTTGATCCTATTCATGTAGGACATCTGGAGTATTTAGAAATGGCAAAACAACTCGGTGATCGTCTTGTTGTTATTGTAAACAACAATCATCAATGTGTTCTTAAAAAAGGCAAACCATTCATGGATGACGCAGATAGAGTAAAAATCGTAGAAGCACTTAAAATTGTTGATGAAGTGTTTCTCAGCATTGATCAAGACAAAAGTGTATGTGCTTCCCTTGATGCAATTAAACCCGACATCTTCGCAAATGGTGGAGACAGAAGCACAGGTGAAGTTCCTGAAAGTGTTGTGTGTAAGAAACACAACATTGAAATGATTGATGGTCTCGGCGACAAAATAAGAAGTTCATCTGATTTGACTGGGTTGAAAGAAAAGAAGTAAGTCCATATATATAAACATGAACAAGGTATTAATAACAGGAGGTGCAGGATTCGTTGGAACTGCACTTATACGCAAACTTATACGCAAGTATAAGAATATAGAAATTGTGTCTATTGACAATTATAGTAGTGGTTGCAAAAGCAATCATATCAAAAGCAAACAGGTGACATATATAGTTAAGGATACTCAGAACTTGATTCCGAAAAATTTTGATGCGAGTAACACAAAGTCGGATATTGCTGATGTATTTGAACCCGAGGTTGTTTTTCATTTCGGTGAGTTTTCAAGAATAGTAACAAGTTTTGATGGATTTGACAATTGTTGGGACTACAATATGCAAGGAACAAAAATGGTTCTTGATTATTGTATATCAAAAAAGGCAAAGTTAATTTACTCAGCAAGTTCAAGTAAATTCGGAAACGATGGCAAAGACGAAAATCTTTCTCCGTATGCTTGGATGAAAGCAAAAATGGTTGAACTTATCAACAATTATGCAGATTGGTTTGATCTTAAATTTGAAATTACATATTTCTATAATGCTTACGGACCCGGACAAGTTAGAACAGGTGATTATGCAACCGTACTGGGAATCTTTGAAGAACAATATGCAAACGGAGAACCACTTACAGTCGTAGAACCAGGTAAACAATCAAGAGATTTTACTCACATCAACGACATCGTAAGTGGTGTGGTGTTGGCTGCCGAAAAAGGACAACAAGGTGAATATCCTCTTGGTACAGGAGTTCCACATAAAATCATTGATGTAGCAAAAATGTTTAATCACAAACACATTATGATTCCAGAACGTCGTGGTGAACGATTTTATGGAAAAGCAATTCCATCATTAACCTATCAGCACCTTGGATGGGAAGCAAAAATAAAGTTGGAAGATTATATTGCTAAAATAGTTGCAGGAAAGTAATTGACCTAAAACAATAATTACACTATAATATATCCTATAATGTGCGGTATATTAGGCGGAAATAATTTTAACGATATACAAGAAGTCAAGAATGGTCTTGCTTCAATTATGCATCGTGGAACAGATGGTAATGTTATATTTCATTTTGAGAAGAATGATTTTTATATGAGTCATAATCGTTTATCTATACAAGATTTATCAGAGTCAGCAAATCAACCACTTATTTCAGAGAATGAAAAGTTTGTGCTGGCATTCAACGGAGAAATGTGGAAACCATTTTTTAGAAAGTTTAATAACAAACTTAGAAAGAAATATAATTTTAAGACTGAACGAAGTGATTCAGAGTTGTTGCTTTATTACTTGATAGATAATCGTGATAATATTTTAGAAGCAATGAAAAATCTTGATGGAATGTTTTGTTTTGCTTTTTATGATGTAGAACGAAATCAGTTAACACTAGGAAGAGACTTTATCGGAAGACTTCCATTGTACTATTCATTTGAAAATGAAAAGATTGTTTTTTCAAGTGAAGTTAAAGGACTACAATCAGCAAAACCAAATCTTAAATTTTTCAATGTTGATAGAAATCGCAAAGCACCAAAAGGTGAAGTGGAAAAAATAAAAATAGTAGAACCTGGAACAATTGTAACGGTTTCCGAAAATTTAATTGGAGTAACAAATTGTGAAATTAAACGATGGAACGATTTCAAACCAGAGTTTAATCCAGAGAATCCAACTTTATACACACGATCAGAAACAGACTTAAAATTATTTGAAAAGGAAGATAAAGGAATTGATTACTATGCATCCGAGTTTAGAAAACGGTTGGAACAAGCAGTTGATGATGAACTAATAAGTGATACTCCGATTTGTACAATTTTGAGTGGTGGTATAGATAGCACTATTATTACTTATTTACTTAAAAAGAAAAATCCAAACATTGAAGCATTTGTTGTAAATGTAACATCTAATCGTAAGCAAACTTTGAAAGATGATTTGTATTATGCTAAAATTGCATCAAAGGAATTGGGTGTTAGGTTGCACGAAGTTAATGTAAGTAAGGAAGATATTCAGAATAATCTAAAAGAAAGTATATGGGCATCAGAAACTCACAAATGGACACAAGTATCACCCGCAGTTGCTCAATTATTTCTATCTTGGGAAATCCGAGACAAAGGATATAAAGTCGTATTTGGTGGAGAAGGAGCAGATGAAATATTTGCTAGTTATGGAGATGTCAAAAGATTTTGTTGGCCCGATCCACTTGCTTGGCATCAAAAACGAGTTAACCTCATAAACAATCTTCACAAAAATAATCTTATTAGAACCAACAAAGCAATGATGTATGGTGGTAAGGTAGAACTAAGAACTCCGTTTCTTAATAAAGAAGTTATTGATTTTGGTTTAAGAATTCCAACCAGATACAGAGATGAAGCAGATGGCAAAGGAAACATAATGAAATATGTTTTGCGAAAAGCATTTGAAGGAGAAATTTCAGATGAGTTGCTCTGGAGACCCAAAAAAACATTTCAACAAGGATGCCATACAGATTATCTTAAAAAAGAACAAGATACTATTGATCAATACTTTAACGAGTTGTTCATTGAAAACAAAGTTCCAACAGAATATCTAAATAGAAATCTTGGTCATGTATCTGCGAGAATCAAAGTTACCGAGTTGGCATAAATTATATTATATACTTGATATTTGATGAGTATTCGTTTAGTATAGAGTATAAAAATGAATACCTTAATAAAAGATAAATCCGATCTTGCTGATATAGAGAAGTTTATTCCCGATGCCCATATTCTTGGTGCAATGCAAAAAGCAGACGGAATTCCTTCAAATGAAATTAAGGTTATCTCAACTAAGTTCAGTAAAGTAGGAAAAACTACACTTGATCGGTATCCAAACCTTGAGTGGGTGGTTCACCGTGGTCATGGAGTAGATTCAGTAAACTTAAAGTTGTGCAAAAAGCATAATATAGGTGTAGTTGCAACTAGTCCGAATACAAACGGATGTGCTTATTGGATCAAAGATAAACTTGTAGACGGTGATTGTGTTATATTTGGTAATGGTGTCATTTCTAAAAAAGTTCAAGGTATCGTTGAACATTTTATTTCGGTTGTTGATTCAAAAACAGATGAAGAAACAATTCAACAGATTATGTCATCATCTAATATAAAGAATGTTATTGCAACGGTATCATTAAATGATTCCACGAAAAATATGTTCAATGAAAAATTATTTGAAAATTGCAGAAACATAAACTTTGTATCAATATCTAGATCAGATTGCCACGATAATACAGCCTTGCTATCCTTAATAAACAGTGGTAATATAAAAACCGCACATATAGATACACTAGGAACAGATTTACGTGAAGAATTACTACAAACAAACAAAGCATTTTATTACAACCACACATCGTGGGATTTCCTTGGGGAAAAAAACGATCACGAAAACTTAAAAAAAATTATAGAGAATTGTTTAGAAAATAAAGTGAATAATGCAATTTTAGAAAGGCAAGAAAACAAATGGTTTCAGTAAAAGAAAAGAAAACAAAAAAAGTAAAAGTCAAAGACGAAATTTCAGATGAAATAAAAGACAAGTATAAAGAGTACGCAAAATTCTTCCAAGAGTATGATGTTCCACCACAATGGAAAAATCAACCCATTGCCTGCAAAGAACCAAACCTTGATCCATTCAAAAAAATAAACTGGAAGAATTTATATGAAGCAGATCAAAAAGGTAGATTCTTTCATAAAACATTTTATGGCAAACTTTTGTGGGCATATATTTGTTCAGAATGTAAATCTAATCGTGGAATAAAAGATGTAGCAGAAGATGTAGTAGGAACAATCAAGACCGGTGATTTACAGATAACAAGATTTGCTTATGTTGATGGACACCTAGAAGACTTAATAGCAGATATTGAAAGTAAACGAACATTAGAAAATGATTTGTTTGATACCAAGTGCGATTTGTTTTTAACAGATGTTAATATGGAACTGAAACAAGATAAAGATTTTTGCAAAGCAATAAAAGCAACTTGGTTAAGCAGTAAAGTAACTGCGGTTGGTTCTGAGGTTCGTGGTATTTGGTATAGTGGTGAGTTGAAACAACCCGGTGTTTCAAAGTATGAAGACATCAAAATCCAGAAAATGAAGATAAATTCTATCAACAAAAAAGAATGTGCAGAACTTGTTCAAGAAATTAAAGATTACAAAGAAGCAGTTAATCCTTGGAGTTACGATGGAATCAATGGAAACTATGGAGGACCCGAAAAAACTTGGTACACAGTTGAAGTTGTTCCGATTAATCCAAATAGTAAAATTGATTATACCATTCTTGAAAAAATTCCTAAACTTGCAAAGGTTGTAAATGAAATTACATCAGTTGAAAAGTGTACTTGGTTGGTTATTACTAGAGTAGAACCAAAAAACGGAGTGATTCAAAGACATACCGATATTGGTCACGATAGTTGGAATTACCAAACAAAGAATGGACCAAAACTTGGTCGTTCATTAAGAATTCACTTTCCCATTCAAGTTGACGAAGAATGTATATTCACTCAAGTAGGACTTGATGGTGAAACAGAAGACTTCCGTTTGAAAACGGGAGAATATTATTATATGGATAAAAGAAAACCTCATTGGGTTGTAAACAACTCAGAGAATTATCGTTTCCATGTAATAATGGATATTGAATGTGAACAAAAACACTTAGATGCTCTCCTTTAATTTTGATACTCCACTCGAAGAACATTTATGTGGAGAAAAAAAAGTTTACGTAAAACGTGACGATTTGCTAAACGGAAATTTAGATTTACCACCGTGGGCAAAGTTAGAAGGCATTCGTAGAGTCCTTGAAAGTGATGGGGCATTTACTGATGACAATAACAAGAATCAGACATACTCGGTTGAAAAACTTACAAGAAACAAACCTATAATCCATCTGTCAGTTGCTGTAAGTTATAGTGGTTGGGCATTGGCATATATGGGTCGTGAACTTGGATTTGATATTAAGATTGCATACCCTAATACGAAAGACTATCCCAAAAAAGCACTTGAAAAAATAGAAAGTCTTGGGGCAGAGTTGGTCCCAATGAAACCAAACATTCTTAGTATAGTAACAAGTTCGGTTAATATTCTTGCAAACAAAAACGGATATCAAATGATGCCATATGCGTTTGATCATCCAGATTATGTAGGTTATTTCAAAACACGAATGCAAACTCTACTTGAAGAGAACTCAGACAAAAACATTAAACACCTTGTTGTAAATGCAGGTAGTGGAGTAACACCATCAGGACTACTTCAGGGTTTTTTCGGAGAAAGACATTTTCAATTACATCAGAGTGACATAAAGAAAGCACATCTCATAACAACTGCATCAGAGTCTTCCATTGAAACTAAGTTAACATCGTGGGGTGTATTCTATACAAAAAACGGAAAGCATAACCACGTAACCGAAATCCACGAAACCCCACATGAGTTTGCAGATGATCTGGATCAAGTATATACACCGTTTCCTTGTAATGGTAATTGGGACAAAAAAGCATGGGATTGGTTAAAAGAAAATGGTTGCAAATTGGAAGGAGATGTACTATTCTATAATCTAGGTGGTGCTTGTGCATCGCACTTTTGGAGACAATGAAAAAATACTTTTACGAAAAAAACAATCTTGCAGAATGTAGAGTTAATATTACATTCCACGAACTTCTTCAGAAGAATGGTACAGAGTTAACCAAGTGGATTGATGAACTTAGAACTTATATTGTAGATACATGGGACAACAAAGGCCTCCCACCAAGAACAGGCAAAAACGAAAAGGGTATTATTGCCAACTTAAATAAATTGTCTGGATACAATGTATATAAGTTTCAGCACAAAGACGAAATGGACGGAACAAATACCATCGTCAAAAACTTTAACAAGTTCGCAACCGTAGTTGATCAGTTTTTTCCAACAATGCTTAAAACTAAAATAGGTTCAAGTAAGCATACATCTTGGAGTGTTTACGATTGCTTTGCTAATCCAGAGAAACGAGAAAGTTTCCACACCTGTATGAGACGAACGGTACGAAGAGATTCGTTTTATGCTCACGGAAGAACAATCAAGAAAAATGATTATGACGTTCCGTGTCCAACTGAAAACGCAGAAGATTGGATTCGTAATTTCGTTAAAGAAAAACATCTTCATCCACACAATGACTTTTGGATTATTGAGTTGTTTACCGAAAAGAAGTTTGATTCATACGAAGAAAGTAGTTTGATGCTTACGGCAAAGCAAATAAAGAAATTACACAAAGAAGGTTTGCTTGAAATCAACAACATCAGAAATTTAGAAAGAACTGCAAATTTTGGTGATGATATTGAAAATATAAATGATGTTATATTAGAAGATGACAAAGAAGTAGAGTTTCGTTTTAGCATTAGATATTACGACAAAAACTCAAGAATCTTTCCATCAGCAATGGAAGCATTTAAGTTGGGTTTGAGTCAACCAGCAGTAAACTTTCCTCCGTTGACTGCAAAGTACATTTATCAGAAGTACACAGATCACATTCAAGATAAAAGCAATCTTCATATATATGATCCAAGTGCAGGATGGGGTGGTCGTATTCTTGGTGCTATGTCAGTACATGATCGTCAGATTCATTATATCGGAACTGACCCAAACACCGACAATTATATTGATGAACTTGGTAAAAGTCGTTACGAATATCTTGCCGACTTCTTTAATGATAAAACAAACGGAGGTAATCCGTTTTTTGGTCATCGTAACACATACGATGTTTATCAAAATGGAAGTGAAGAAATTTCTAATAATCCAAGTTTCCAAAAATATAAAGGCAAACTTGATTTGGTTTTTACAAGTCCACCCTATTTTAATCGTGAACAATATTCAGCAGATGAATCTCAGAGTTTCAAAAAGTTTCCAGAGTATGCAGATTGGAGAGACAACTTTCTTCGTCCTACTTTGAAAACGGCTGCCGAGTATTTGAAGAACGATAGATATCTACTTTGGAATATCGCAGACATCGCAGACGGAGACGGATTTATGCCATTAGAAAAAGATAGTCGTGATATTCTTGCGGAATACGGACTTGAGTATGTAGAAACTCTTAAAATGCTTATGACAACAATGCGTGGTGTTAAAGCAGAAACGGTTAAGAATTGTTGCAAGATAAACGGAGAGTTGCAAAAGTACGAACCTATCTTTGTGTTTTACAAGAAATGAAGAAATATTTTTACGAGAAAAACAACCTCGTAGAGTGGGATCAAAACATCACCTTTCATCAGTTGTTGTTAAAAAGTAAAGAAGAACTTGAAATTTGGTTGGATGATTTACGAGATTATATTGTTACTACATGGGATAAAAGTGGAATTCCACCGAGAAGTGGTAAAATAGAAAAAGACATTATTGCTCAATTTAACAAACTACAACGATATGATGTTAGCAAGTTTCTACATTACGATGAACTTGACAAAACAAACACAATCATTAAAAACTTTAACAAGTTTGCAACCGTAATTGATCAGTTTTTTCCAACAATGCTTAAAACAAAAATGGCATTACAAACAGGTACACACTCAGAAAGCATTTACGATTACTTTGTTGATCCAGATAAACGAGATAGTTTCCATGTTACAATGAGAAGAACCATCAGACGAGATGCTTTTTTTGCCCACGGAAAAACCATAAGAAAAAATGATGATGAAGTACCATATCCAACAAACGATGGAGAAACTTGGATTAGAAACTTTATAGCAGAAAAACATTTATATCCCAACAATGACTTTTGGATCATTGAACTTTTCACCGAAAGAAAGTTTGAAGACTATGAAGAAAATCATTTATTGTTATCTGCTCAACAAATACTTCAGTTGCATAAAGAAGGTTTGCTTGAACAAAACAATATCAGCAATTTAGAACGAACAACAGACTTTAATACAGATTTTGATAAACTTGATACACTTGATGAAACTCAATATAAATTTAGTGTTCGTTACTACAACAAAACATCAACTATCTTTCCATCCGCAATGGAAGCACTTCGTCTTGGACTCGGAAGACATCCTGCCGTAAACTTTCCACCACTAACTGCAAAGTTTGTTTATCAAAAATATACAGATCACATTGAAAACAAAAATGATCTCACCGTATATGATCCAAGTGCAGGTTGGGGAGGAAGAATACTTGGTGCTATGAGTATAGATGATCGTCAAATACATTATGTTGGAACAGACCCAAATACAGACAACTATATAAATGAACTCAATAAATCAAGATACGAATATGTAGCAGATTTTTTCAACGACAAAACCAATGGTGGTAATCCGTTTTTTGGTCATCGCAATACACACGACTTGTTTCAAGACGGAAGTGAGGTCATTCACCGAAACAAAGAATTTGAAAAATACAAAGGAACATTTGATTTAGTATTTACAAGTCCACCATATTTTAATAGAGAGCAATATTCAGCAGATGAATCTCAGAGTTTCAAGAAGTTTCCATCGTATGAAGATTGGAAAGAAAACTTTCTTCGTCCCACATTAAGAACTGCATCTCAGTATTTAAGAAACGACAGGTATTTATTGTGGAATATTGCGGACATCACACACGATGGTGGATATATACCACTTGAAGAAGATAGCAAAAATATTTTACACGAATACGGTCTTGAGTATGTTGAAACTCTTAAAATGCTTATGGCAACAATGCGTGGAGATAGAACAACGATAAAAAATTGTTGTCAAATAAACGGAGAGTTGCACAAGTACGAACCTATCTTTGTGTTTTACAAGAAGTAATTAAGCAGAGAAAAGTTCTATCTTTCCATTTATTCCACACTTGTCAAGTTTCACTCCAAAAAACTTTTGAAGATAAACAAGTGCTTTTGCTCCTTGCTTCTTTAACCAATCAAATGCAACAGAAACTCGTTCGGAAATCCAATTCCATATTTTAACAAAACGGTCTTTTACCTTGTTGCTAACAGATGTTATTCCGTCACGAACTTTTTTAAGTAATTGCCACTCATTGAGATTTTGGAAACTTGATTCAGTTAATAATCTTTTTCCAAAATCGTCTTGTTTGAAACCTTCTTGAATAATAGTAGAAAATGTTGGACATATCGTTGAAAAGTTTTTATTTTCTACAACCTGCTTCTTCATCCACGCAGTAACCTTCTTTGGGTCTTGTTCCATATTTCCTCTAAGTGCCATATAAGGAGTGCTATTACCACTTGTTTTGAATGACAAATAAAACTTGTATTGACTTGCTAACGAAGAAATATCACTTGGAGAATTCATTTTGTATTGCGATGTAATTTTACCACTATCAGTATCAATTTCCACCATAGTATCAGCACGACTTTCCGAAGAATCACCAAACTTAACAGAACCGGTAGCAGCTTCAAATACAAATAAATCTTTGAATTTTGAATCACTTAAAAACAAACGATTCATTTCAGATGTAATAAACTTACCATCATCTCTTGCTTGCTTCAAATTATCAACTACTGGTTTAAGTTTCTTCATTTTCTTTGGATCACCTTCACTTGCGTTGATGTCTTTTTCAAGAGCAGATATACTACCACGGTAACCACTTTCAGATAAATCAAGAATTGAACTCTTAAATGAATCTAAGATTTTATTTACACTACTTGGATAATTTTTACCATACATACTAACAGCTGCTCCGAATGTAGAAGCTGCTTCAGCTTGCTTGGCACTCATTGCTTGAGAACCACCTGCTTTTTTTAATGAAATTTTCTTTGAACCTCCCTTGAGGTCAGTCTTTGGAGTTTTGTTCATACTACCACTTCCGTATTCTTTGAATATCTCTCCCCATTCACTTGATACACCCACACCACCCTTTCCACTACCAGTTTGCGAAATGGGTGCATATCCGTTTTTCTTAAATGCACTTGCAATCTTTTCTGCGATGTCACGATTAAATTCACTATCCCAAAAACCCTTTCGATCTATTCTTGACCATTCGTCAGGTACTTCTTTTGATGGGTCTTTCTTTTCAATAGTAGCAAGACCAATAGCAATCATTGCTTCCCAATCTTCTCCACTTGGATTTCCACTACTTGCTCCCCCACTCATATCATTCTGAGATTTGCCTATTTTACTAATAGGAACACCAAATAGTTGTTTTATCTTGGTTTCACCACGACCACCCCAATCAGCAATTCCATCTTTGTCTGTTGCAGATAAAAGTTGCTTCTTCATATCTTTCCATAAAGCAGTAGTACCACTTTTAATTTTAAGAGGATTGTTTTTATCATCAAGAACTTCGTTACCATCAACTTTGTCAATGAATCGTTGCTTGTTATCTCGTTTAAACAAATCGTGCAATGCAAGTTCACATAATATATCATCAACTTCAAAAGAAGTATCTATGTTTTTAATATAATGTTCTACTATATCCACGACAATAAATATATATCAAAGATGTTTTATTACCAAACAGGAACAGATAACGAACATACACCTTCCATAATGAATCCCATTTTTTCAAGTACGGGACTCAATCCTTTTTGAAATAGTTCCCAAAAGTAATCAAGAACTCCCTTTACAACCTTTTCATAAAATTGCAAAAGTAAAACTTCAATTTTATCATACGATGATTTAACCCAAGTTGACGCAGAATCAAATCCACTTTTTATGGTGTCCCAAATTTTACCTTCGTTAAGCAGTTTCAATTGATCTTCAAGTTTGTTGTATTCTTCGTTTATGATGTTATCTATATTGCTATCAATAGATTCAGCAGCCAATCCAAACTTAATGAATTTTCTGCGACCACTTCCTTTGAAACTAATATCTACATTATTACAAAGATTACCATTGCTTTGTGACCACTTGAATAAATCGTGTACTTTTTTTACACCTTTAGAATCAAATACCAATATCTTGTTAGCAACCGCAGTATTATCACCAAAGTAATTTCCTCCTTTAGATGCTTTACCTGTAAACTTACCAAGACCACTTGCAGCTTCATAAACAATCCACTTTTTAAGCTCTGCGTTGTTTTGCATAATCTCACGAATACGAGTTTTCCAAGTATCTGCTTTTAATGCCACATCAATCAAATCCATTATTTGAGTTCTAAGTGCTTCCTTGGTTAATAAATCAGAAGGTACATTTGCTTTTTCAAGATAATCTTTAGCAATTGTAACATCACCAATTTTCATATCCGATGAAATATAATCAGAACGCATTTTGCTGATTTGCTTTGCAGTTAATGGTTTAACTCCTTTGATGTAATCTCCTTGAAGTTTTGGAGCATCTGCATTTGATATAGCATTATTAACTGCCAACTCTGCACGAATGTGTCGTTTTATTTCATCGTCCGTTGCTTGCTTTGCTTTTGACTTAACAACATCATAACGACCACTGTCAGATATAACCCAATCACGAAAATCCTTTTTACCTTTTCCGACTTCCACATTTATATCAGTACGAATTGCTTTTGACATTTCTTTTTCAAAAATATCAAACAACTCTTTAATCTCAGAATCAGATGTCAGTTTTCCACCACTTGCTTCAAGATGTTTAACTGCAAACTCAAATACTCCTCTTGCTTCACCCGAAGTTCCACTAACAAGTTGAGCACTTTTTGCAGAACCACTTGCTTGCTTCACCGATAACCGATTACGATTGTTTCCTATTAAGTCTGCTTTTGATGCTTCTTTTTTTCCGTTTTTGTAAAATGTAGATGCAGATGTTTTTCCTGACCATATTAAAGTACCTCCGATGTTCTTTAATCCTTTCGCAACTTTTTTACCTGCACTATATACTAATTTGTTTGCTTTAATCTTTTTCCAGGTTGATTTGTCTACACCTGCCGATTTAAGAGCATCTACCTCGTTCTTACCTTGTTTGATGTTATACGCAACACATATAGCAACTTCGGCATCCGAGGCATTTGTAGTGGCAGCTTCACTCAACAAAGTTCTTAACTCAGAAGAAACATCGGTTAAATCAATCTCCGATAGATAATGTTCAACGACATCCATGATGAATAAATATATATTAAAACAACTTTATCTTATCAATTTAGGAAAGTCAGTAAATACACCACTCACACCCAACTCTCGTAAATAACGAATTTGTTTGATTTCATTTACGGTATATACATATATTCTAATATTGTTGTCGTTGCAATATTCAATGATTTGCTTGGAAATACTTTCAAGTGGAAGATTCAACGAATGAATGTTGTATTTAATATAATCATCTTTAAGTCGTTTGATTTCTTCTAAATTACAATACTGGTCGTACAACAAATATGAAAGTTTTGCTTTTTTACGGAATCTATACAATGTGTTTATAGTAGCAAAACTAAAACACGATAAAGTAATGCTTTTGTTTTTCCACTCTGGTTTTCCTAAATATGATTCTGCTATATTAGCAATGTTTACAGCAACTTGATTACTTTTGACTTCAATGTTAACATCAACACGACCATTTATACAATCAAGTGCTTCTTGTAAGGTAGGAAGTTTCTCAAGGTTCGGATAAACTAATTTAGATACCTCAGCTTCCGATATTTTATTTGTTTCAATATCAATCCCAAACATTCTATGAAAGTTACGGTCGTGAAATATTCTAAAACGACTTCCTATAATTTGTACATCAAATTCAATTGCATCACAACCACGATCAATTGCTTCTTCAAATGCCTGCAGGGTGTTTTCAGTAAAATCACCACTTGCTCCACGATGAGCAATATTAACGAAATCATCCTTTTCAACATCTTTTAAAAATTCCAAGACTTTACAAAACACACTACACTCAAGTCCTTTGTCATGAATCGTAAGATGAGTATTTAACTTGGTTGTATAAAATCGTTTGAAAGTAGCACCTAGTTTTTTGAATGCTCGTTTTCCACTTCCATAAAATACAGTTGGATCATTGTATTCTTGAATTAAAAATGTAGGACACTTAACATCTTGTAATATAGTACCTGCTATTTTAGACATTTTACGCAATTCGTTTGTTGCCGACAAATTCACAAGAGGTTGATTCAAATCAGGATCTTCACTATCGTTGGTTATCGATTCCAACATAATCTTTTGAAGTTTCAATTTACTGCATACTTTGTTGTAGATCATTACACCAGGAAGAAGTTTGTTGAAAACATTCTTAACACCAAACACACCATTTACAATAATCAAACCTTCAGGTCGTATGCTTTTTAAACTAGCAACATATGCAGATACACAACCACCCAACGAGAACCCAATCATATAAACTTTATCACATCGTTGCCTTAAACTTAAATACTTTTCTTTTACATCATCAACCCAGTTGTTCCAAGTTGCAGTTGCAATGTTTTCTTGATCATATCCATGTCCGGTTAATTCAACTAAACTAGTTTCCCACCCAAGGGCTTCGTATATATAATTGCTTAGTGGGACCATTTGTTCGTGTTTAGATAGAAACCCATGACACAAAAGAACCCCAATCTTATCAATTGAGGTTTCATTAAGTCTTACAGAATTACTTATTTCAAGTTGCTCTGTCATGCACATATTATTCCAGTCACACGTTTCTGGATACAAGCATGATGTTTTTGTACACTTGGGTTTAGTCATTCCAATATATACATATCAGATGATGTGGAAATTAGTCCCAATTACCCTGAGCAGGATACATATCGTAGTTTGAATTTAAATGACTTTCTTTTTGATCAAGATACTCTTCGTACATTTCTTTTTGACGATAATCAGTAAGTTTGTCGTTCATTCGTTTACCCATCCACATTGCTTCTAATGCCAATTCACGAATTGCTCCGAGATTATATGCTTCGTCTTGGGAATTTTCAAATATCAAACGAACAACATTACATACGGTTCTTTTATCATCCATATTAGATGGAACAATATCTTTCAATGCCTGTTCTCTATCTTCCTTTGAAAAGGGTTTTCCTTTAAATTCTTTTTTATCTGCCATGTCTATAAATATACGATAAACGCAATTTTTATAGAAATTTATCGTCCTGCGAAGTCATCCATCTTGAACTTCGTCTTGAACTTTTTGTTGATGTCATCAAGAAACTTTTGAGATTCTGGAGCAGTTACTTCACCCCAATCCAAGTCACCATCAAATGTTTCAAGACTACCATCCCGATTCATAGCAACCGACATAAGATGTCCGTTATCAACCATGAACGCAGCTCCATATTTCTCCATAGGAATCATTTTGCTTTTTTTTGCTTCGTTCATATTAAGTTTATTTTTTAAATAACCACGAACAAGTTCACGTAATTTTGTTTCTTGTTCTGCAAATACCTTACCACTATATTTATCTGATTTCAATTTATATTTCCTCACTATACTTGATATTACAGGTGCATTTCCTGCAAAATGCTTGTTTGTTTCTTTAAAAAATGCTACGAGTGCTTCTTTGCCTTTTAAATCTATTTTATCTTTGAGTGCAGACTTGATAGCATCTCCACCTTTTATTACTTGCAAACTTACTGGATTAGCATTAGAACCTGTGTTCTTTTTAATTTTATCTAATAACCCAACGACTGCACTTCCAATTGCAACAATTAAAGTTTTCATTTCAATATCTTCTAAATTAGCAGGAAGAATACGAGCATTGAATTTTGCTTCTTTCATTGTATCTTGAAATATCTGTTCTTCCATAGAATACATTTTATATGCTCTCCATGTTTCAAATCGTCCGGCGTCTTTTCCTTTAACTTCTCCTTTGGTTACCCATGTAAATCTCATTGAGTTTTCTTCAGGATTGAGATCATCGTATCTGCGTTGTGCGTCTTTGAGGTTCTTGAATATCTCAACACCACTACCATCACCGGTAATCTTTCCGTTTTTAACACCAACAACTTGAACAGGCATATTAGGTTTATAACCTATCCACTCTTCACAAACAATATTTTCGGACTTCATAAACAATAAATATATATCTATTACAAAAAAGTTATGGTTTATAATAAACACTAGCAGTTACCATCAACTGCTTACCACCGTATGACTCGGTTATAGCGGTGTGGTCAATTAATGATGCAATGATTTTTGTCTTTCAACTTGCAGAGTTCTTTGGTTCTTTTTCTATTTTTATGACTATGTTATTTTAAAATAGGTGGAGACAAGTTTGGCTGCTCGGGTTGGGGTCGAACCAACGACAAAGTGATTAACAGTCACCTGCTCTGCCACTGAGCTACCGAGCAAAACAATAAAACTATGGTCGGGATAGCAGGATTTGAACCTGCGACCTCTTGCTCCCAAAGCAAGCGCGATACCAGGCTACGCTATATCCCGACATAAAATGGAGCCACTTGTCAGGATCGAACTGACGACATCCTCATTACAAGTGAGGTGCTCTACCATCTGAGCTAAAGTGGCATAAAATTGATATGGAGCATCGGACAGGACTCGAACCTGCATGATAGGGATTTGCAGTCCCTTGCCTAGCCATTCGAGCCACCGATGCACAAAAGAAAAACTTGCCCCTATCATTAAACATGGATTGGACACCTCTTATTAGACCTTTTGCCTATGTTATCTACATAGGAAGATTTGATTATGTTGCTATTGTACTTATTTTTATAAGAAATGTCAACAATTAAAAAGACGAATTTTTAAAAAGAAACGGTTTCCATTCTTCACGACCAACACCACCCACTTCGTAAAATGGTTTTGGTGGTTCTGCTTTAAGAATATCTCCTTTAAAATCATAATAAGGAAATATACTTCCTTTTCGTGAATTACATTTGACGCACGTGAGTGTCAAATTAAAATAGTCGTTATCACCCCCCTTGCTCTTGGGTTTGATGTGCTCTATAGTTAATTGATTTTGAGGAAAATGATTTCCACATATTTGGCACAATCCTTCGTATTTTTTATACAGATATTTTAGAGAAGGTTTTCGTTTCGTATTATATGTAAAGTTTGCAGTTGTTAATAATATAGTTGGAACGGGTATAACATGATTAACAGAACGAACAAATGGTTGGTTTGGATAAAATCCATGCTTATATTCGATCCAAGTATCCCAGTCACACGTAGTTCCGTCACTTGCAACTGCCATAACCTTTGGTCTTGTTTTGTGAAATCGCTCTTTTGCACCCATTAACTTCTTTAAACCTTCTTTAGCAGATGTCACATTCAAGGGAGTCCAGTAGTGAGTTAACAAAAGAACCAAGTTATCAGAACCACTTACATATTGATACATAACTCTATAATAAAACATTTTAAAAAAAAATCAATGTTAAATTGTTTGACATTTTGAAAATATAACAATAGTGTAAATAAATGGACAGTGAAAAATTTAACACATATTCCTCTCTAATTTTTGTAGAACTTGCATTTACTTCCAAAAAATTTGTAAAAGAGTTGGCAGATAATTTTAAGGAACTACACGGAGTAATTGCACAATTAATCGAAACTCCAAGTTCAGAAAACCAAGATCACTTACAAAATCTATTCGCACATAACGAGAAATCTTTAAAAAAATATTTACATGAATATCTACTTGCAAATGAAAGTGAGCTTAATTGGACCACATTTCTAAATAAATACGAGGTCGTGCAGGTTGCGGGTCGGTTATTTAAAATAGAAAAAACAGAACAAGCATATGCAGAGTTCGTTCAACACATGAAAACTCAACGGTGGGTGTTTTCTTTTATGAATATAACATCCGATGAAGACTCTTATACTATTTTATTTGCTTAACTTTTTTTCTTGCATCAATTTCAAACATTATATAATATATTAACATTAACCCTTAAATATAAAATTATGAGCAACACAACAGACCTATATGAACAAATCAAGGCTTTATACGAAGCATTTGATGAAAATCACAACCAAAACGCAGAGTCGGGTACTAAAGTATCTGGAACCAGAGCTAGAAAAGCAATTGGTGAAATTAAAAAATTGGCAACAGATTACAGAAAGGCCTCGGTAGCAGAATCAAAAAAAGATTGACCGAATGTTTTCAATTTAATATAATATAATTATGAAAAATACAAATAATACTATTAAAGTTGAAACAGAACTAAAACTTCCCAGCAAAAAGAAGTTAGTAGTGAATTGGCCAAACGGAAAATTCAGTATATCTGATTTAGAAAAAAGTCATCCAGATGCCGTTCCAATTACTCTTCGGTTTCGTGTTAAAAAGGCACTCGAAACGGGAACTATAAAAACCGCAGGAAAAGTTGAAGGAGAGATTGGTAGGCCAACTCTTTTATTTGAGTGGATCGGATAACAAACGAAATTAAACCCCTAGTTCCAAAGCAGGAGTAAACAATGTCATTAGATAATATAGACGAGAAGTTTAAAAAAGTAGCAAAAGGATTTTCAGAAAAAAATAAAAAAGTAGATCCGGTACAGGAAATGTCAGTAGACTCTTTACAAGATAAAGATAAATATGAAGAGTCATTTGATAAAAAACCTGTAACGGGTCTGCTATCGGTTTTTGAAAATCATCTTAGAAATAAAATTAAATCAACAGACGAAACTGAATCAGATGATGAATTTAGAACAGTAGATTTAACTACAACTGAAACAACCACAACTGAAAATGTAGTTGAGAAAGTTACTGAAGAAGAAATCGAGTCTTTGATTAAGGTTACTGACAAAAACATTGTGAACACAGAAACAAAAAAGAATATTACGATAAACAATCAAGTTTATTCTCAAAAAAAATATAGTGATATTCACGATACAATAGAAAATATTGCAACGACATCTGATTTGCAGATCAATCCAGAAAAATTAACCGAAGCAAGTATGCCACCCACACAAACAAGATACTCTGACACAAAGAAAACCACCGAAAACTCTGCATCATTAACAGATGTAGAAACTGGATTTCAACCTGTTAATAAAATTGTGAAAGAGACAAATGGTGGTCAGTCTGAAACTAAAAATGTTGATCCGAGTGTTCTTGAACATATAAAATCACATAGAGCAAAACGGGATGCAGAACGGGGTAATCTTCCCGACAATTATCAGGTTGAGTCAAAAAATTAAAATGCTAAAAGAGCATTTCAAAAAGTTCTACGACATGAAACCATATCTTCTCATTGAAGAAGACGAGTGGAAAAACCTCATGCAAAAGTATGAGAAAGAAGATGTCGTAGAAGAACTAGCAAAAGTATTGCATACTTATCCTGCTCCGTTACCCGAGATTAGTGATAAACAAACCCTTGATAGTTTAAACAAGTTAAAAGGAATCAAGCATAACGATGTTCTCGTTGAAAGAAAGTGGTTTCCTCGCAACGAAAGAAAAAGCAACTATCACTTGAACTATAAAGGTTCTCAGTTTCTATTAAAAAGAAACAACTCGGGTAACAATGCGTCTAATCCGTTTCACGTAGAAAATCGTTGGAAAGTAGATTGGACAAGAACTCCGAGTGGGTGGAAGACGTGGCAAACTGTTAAAGGAATCAAAACAATCGTTCGTGCTTATTGGACATTAGATAAAGTTCTCAATCGTGTTGATGTTAATACTCTTCGTGTTGCTACAACTCTTCGTAAGTATGTCGCATCACAATTCAAACCGGCAGTAGCAAAAGCATTTTACGATCACTTTAAAAGCAGAAATGTATTAGACTTTAGTGCAGGATGGGGAGATAGATTAGCAGGATTCTACACAGGTGAAACCACCGAACATTACGTTGGGATTGATCCTAATAGCAACAACCACCCTAATTATCAAAAGCAGATTGAGTTCTACAAAAAGTATTCTACCTTCTTTGAACATAACAGAGAAGTTGAATTGATTGATAGTCCAGCAGAAGATGTAGATTATTCTAAATACGAAAACTTCTTTGATACCATTTTTACAAGTCCACCTTATTTTAACACAGAAAAGTATTCGGAAGATGATACTCAATCGTGGGTTCGTTACAAAAAAATAGATGATTGGAACGTTAACTTTTTACACGCAACTATTCAGAAACTTATTCCCACATTAAAGTTGGGTGGAATTCTCGCAGTCAATATCGCAGATGTATTCAATGCACCAATCAACGACTATGTAGAAATCACCAATCCAATGAATGACTTTATTAAATCATGTGGATTGAAGTATCAGGGTTGCATCGGAATGGAAATGACTAAACGATTCAACTCAGGTGGAGCAGGTAATGCCAAAAGTGAATATTTCTCGGAAGACCTCAAAGAAATTACCGAAGAAACAAAGAATGTAGCATTCGCAGAACCCATCTGGATATGGAAAAAGAATTGACATTTTCAAACTATAATATATATTTATACATATACATAACCTTAAATCAATAATATAAAATGAATTCCGAAGAAAATAGAATTGAACAAGAGTCATTGGACTTTTTAACAACTTGCTCCGTAGATGACTTTGTTGCATTATACGAACACATGACATTATGCAAACTTGCAGAAGTACAAGATGATGCACTTGAGTTGAAGTACGAAATTGTAGAATCAGAGGCCGATCCGGTAGAAGCAGGAACAATTATTTCATTTGATAAAATGGTTGAAGGAGTTGAAGCAATATTTGGAATGACAGAAGATGACATCAAAATATTACACGAAAAGATTTGTGACATAAGAAAGTAAACATGGAATTGGATACATCAAAGTTAACTACATTTTTTCTAGGAATAACTGGTTTAATATTTTTACCACTTGGACTAATTTGGTCTTTTAATACACTATTAAATTTACAAATTGAGTATACATTTTTTAACTGGTTGAGTATCGTTTTTATCCAACTATATACGCAAATAGTGTTAAAAGCTGTTATGTTAGGTTCTCAGAAAAAATAAAGACTTTACGTTTGGAGTTTAATTGTATATATTTATGTATATATGAAATACGACAATACAGCAAAATTCACATTTGATTACACATGGAGAGATTCTGATGATAATCTTGTATCAAGAACAAGACACTCTACAACAGAAGAAACTTTAGGTGACGTAATAAATGCGTTTGAGTTGTTTTTAAGAGGATCAGGTTTCCATTTTGATGGACACCTCGAATTCGTAAACGAAGATAATCATTCAACTGATGTAAATTACTCTGAGGTAAATCAACCAGAGTTTCAAAATCAACAGCTTGAGTTTGACTTCGTTAACGAATTATTTTCCAATATAGAAGACATTGATAAAGATACAGATATAGATTTGGATGACACAACCAAAAGTTAATTTATCATTTTATTCTAACTTAGAAATAAACACAAATACAACTAAAGTAGTCCACTGCAAGAAATCAGAATATGATGTCTACATTGGAAGGCCTTCTTCGTGGGGTAATCCATTTTCTTCTAAAGACGGAACTCTCGCAAAGTATCGTGTTGCAAGTAAATCAGAAGCAATTCAAAGTTATGAAGAATGGATTGAAAATCAACCTCAACTTATTGAAGAACTCAAAACACTCAAAGGAAAAATACTTGGTTGTTGGTGTAAACCCAAATCTTGTCACGGAGATGTTATTGTTAAACTTATAGAAAAATATTATCCAAATGAAAATAATATCAGCAGTTAGACATTCAGGAAAAACATATCATAGTAAATCACTTGGGTTTGTAGATTGCGATAAAATAATTGGAGAAGCAATTGGTTGGCCATCTCACTTTGACAAAAAAGAGTTCTCCGACAAAATATATTCGTCACCTTTAATTGATGAACACGAACTCGCAGTTCAATTTTCACGTGATTCTTGGAAAGTTCTTGAAGATTATACAAATGAAACTGATGTAATTTTAAGTATACCCGAAGTGTGGAGTGCAAGAAGTTTTTGGGAATGGCCTATTAAACCTAATGTTCTTGTTACCATTGATGAAGAACGACATAAACAAAATTTGTTGGAAATAAATCAAAATCATATGTGGCCAACCATTAAGTTTTGGAGACATCTACTTGAACACGAAGCAAAAGAAAATGATATTAAGGTTGTCAATACCTTTGAAGATGCGATATTATATTTGAATGAAAATTAAGATAAAAAATACTGGAACTATTGTACCAAAAAATTTAACGCAGTATGATGTAGGATATGATCTAGTTGCATCATCACATCCAGCAATTTCGGGTGAATACAATGAAGAAGCAAAAGCATGGTCCCGAATAGATTACATTCAGTATCACACAGACTTGTATATAGAACCGTGTGTTGATGATAAAGTTTATCATACTAACATTTTCCCAAGAAGCAGTATCAGCAACAAAAATCTAATGCTTGCAAATTCAGTTGGATTGATTGATTGTGGTTATCGTGGAGAGTTGCTTGTGCGATTCAAGTACATCACACAACCCGAAGACATTCACGCAAGAATTCTTGGACACCAAGCAACTATTCCATTGCTCACTAAAGTTAACATGGACAAAATTTATACAAAGGGTGAACGCATTGCACAACTTGTAATCGCAGAAACTCACAAAGTCGAATTTGAAATCGTAGAAGAGTTGTCAGAGACTGATCGTGGAAAATGTGGATTCGGAAGCACCGGTGCTTGACTTTTTATATAAATTGCGATACTATAATATTCAATGTATCAAAACATATTCGTAAATAAAAAAGATCATACGGTCTATCTGTGGGACGATAAAAAAGGTCTCGTAACATTCAAGAATAAACCATACGCATACAAAAAATCTCCGAACGGGATGTATCGCAGTATGTATGGTGATAAGTTGGAAAAGGTAACTCGGTATCGTTACGAAGACACGGGTTTGTTTGAATCAGATGTACCAATTGAAACTCGTAATCTAATTGACTTATACGAAGACGATGATGAACCGAGTACCGGTCATTGCGTTATGAACTTTGATATTGAGGTAAGCATGGAAGGTGATTTACCTGATACAGAAAAAGCAAATAATCCTGTTACTGCTATTGCGTGGCACGATAGTTGTACTAATAATTATGTGGTATTGATTCTTGATAAAGAAGACAAAATTACCGACTACTCTAATGATGAAGTATCAGTTTATTCTTATGATAATGAACGAGCATTGCTTTCTCATTTTCTTGATTTCTATCAAGAGATTAGTCCGACAATATTGACGGGTTGGAACATTGATGGATTTGATGTTCCTTATTTGTATCGCAGACTTGCAAGAGTATTAGGACAAGAAGAAGCAAATCGTTTGAGTCCGATTGGCCACGCATACTATCACCCGTTTAAGAAACGCATTGTAATCGCAGGTGTTAGTTGCTTGGATTATCTTGTGTTGTATAAAAACTTTACATACTCAGTTGAACCAAGTTATCGTTTGGATGCAATTGGTCGCAAAGAAGTTGGCATTGGTAAAATTGAATATGAAGGTAATCTTGATGATTTGTTTTCCTCGGACATTGAGAAGTTTATTGAATACAATTTGAATGATGTAAAGATTGTTGTAGAGATTGACAAAAAGATGGAACTCATTGAATTGACTCGTAGTATCTGTCATGTTGGTCACGTTCCATATGAAGACATTTTGTTTTCGTCTCGTTATCTTGAAGGTGCATTGCTTACCTATCTTCGCAGACATAATTTAGTTGCACCAAACAAAGATCCAGATGGTCGTGACAAATTCAATGAAATTAAAGGAGATGGATCAAAGAAGTTTAGTGGTGCGTATGTGGCTGCTCCGACACCAGGCAAATACAAGTGGGTGTTTGACTTGGATTTGACATCTCTATATCCATCGATCATCATGTCCACAAATATATCACCCGAAACTAAAGTGGGTGTTGTTGACAAGTGGAGTCCTGAAGATTTCTGTGATGGTGAGCAAACCGAAGTGGGATTTCGTGGAGATGTATATTCAGCAGATGAATTCAAAACATTTTTGAAGGAAAACAATCTTGCTATTAGTAGTAATGGTGTGATGTATACCAAAGAAAAGGTCGGACTTATTCCTGCGATTCTTGAACAGTGGTTTAATCAACGAGTTGAATTCAAAGATAAAATGAAAGAATATGGTAACGCAGGTGACGATGCCAAGTATGTGTTCTATAAAAGAAGACAACACGTACAAAAGATTCTTCTTAACTCTTTATATGGTGTATTGGGGTTACCTATCTTTCGTTTTTATGATGTGGATAATGCAGAAGCAGTTACAACCACAGGTGTGTCGGTAATTAAGTTCAGTAGAAAAATTGCGAATCACTATTACAACAAAACTCTTGGTGATTCAGAAGATCATTGTATTTACATTGATACTGACTCGGTGTTCTTTTCAGCATTGCCTATCGTTGAAAAAACAATGCCGAATGTTAATGTTGCTAACGATGATGAAATGGCAACTGCTATTCTTGAAGTTGCAGGTAATGTACAGAATTTTATCAACAAAAGTTATGATGTGATGGCAAAACGATTCTTTAACATTGAAGAACATCGCTACGACATCAAACAAGAAGTTATTTCCAAAGCAAGTATTTGGTTGGCAAAGAAACGATATGCACAATGGATCATCAACAACAACGGTGTTACTTGTGATGAATTGGAAGTTAAAGGTCTTGATGTGGTGCGTAGTAGTTACCCCACACGATTTCGTGCGTTTATGACAGAGATTCTTAAAGACATTTTGAAGGATGTTCCAAAACAAGAAATTGATGACAAAATCGTTGCTCTTAAACGACAAGTCAAAAACGAATCTGTTCAAGACATCGCAAAAACAAGTGCAGTTAAAAATGTAACCAAGTATTTAAAGATGATGGACAAAGGTGCGGTTGTTGGTGAGTGTGCCAAAAGCACTCCTGCTCATGTTAAAGCAAGTATTATTCATAATCAGTTTATCAAGAAGTTTAAGATTCAGGCAGAACCCATTCGCAATGGAGAAAAAATCAAGTGGATATATCTCAAGAACAATGAGCTTGGTTTGGATGCTCTTGCGTTTCGTGGATATGAAGACCCACCAGAACTCATGGAGTTTATTGAGAAGTATGCAGACAAGGACAAGTTGTTTGAACGAGAACTTGAAGGTAAATTGCGTGATTTTTATGATGCTCTTGATTGGGACTTTGCAAGTGAACACCTCGCAACTGCACAAAAATTCTTTTCTTTTTAATGAAAGTCTATAAGCAAGTATTACCCATTAGGGACGATTGTCGTATTGATGAACAATTCGGGTGGTTACCTATGAGTATTCTTGAACCATCCAAAGAATCAAAGGCATCGTGGAAGGAAGCATATTTGGATGATGGAGAAAACGAAAGCAGACGAAGTGACGATGCGAAGTACCTACCTGGATTAAAGTTTAGTGAGTTCCACGCAGGAGTAGCAGAACAGATTCTTAGGTATTGGAGCATGAAGGGAAGTGTGGTCGTAGACCCCTTCGCAGGTCGTGCTACCCGTGCGGTAGTGGCATCCAAGATGGGAAGGCAATACGAAGGTTACGAAATTTCTCCAACGACATATAAACGAGTTACGGAGCATTTTAAAAAGTTGGGGGTATCGCCTAAACTTTATAATAACGATGGATTGTTTCTTACTTTCACCGATGATGAGGTTGCCGATTTGGTATTCACTTGCCCTCCTTATCACGACATTGAGAAGTATGAAAGTGTAACCAACCAACTTAGTGATTGCGAAACCTACGAAAAGTTTTTGAAGCAAGTTGGTTTTTGTGGATACCACATTAATCGTGTATTGAAACCAGGAGCATTCTGTGTTTGGGTTGTGGGTGATTGGAGATGTCCCAAGGGTGGTGGACTTCGTTCGTTTCATTCCGACTTGATTTCCTTGTTTACCAAAGAGAAGTTGATTCACCACGATACAATCATAATGAAGAACATCAGTCCATTTGCTCCGTTGCAAGCAGGTAAGGTAGCAAGCAAAAGATACACAAGCAAGATACACGAATACGTTATGGTATTCCGCAAAGAAGGAGAGTATGAAGTTCCTGACTATTGCTCACTTGATGACTTGCGTGTACAATCAAATAAATTTTTTGACTTTAATGAATAAGATAATTAATGGAGATAGTTTGAAAGTTCTCAAGAAACTTGAGGACGAATCGGTAGACATGGTGTGTACAGACCCACCTTATGGATACTCGTTTATGAATCGTGATTGGGACAAAGCAGTTCCTGCATTGGAAATTTGGCAAGAGTGTCTACGAGTTTTGAAACCAGGAGGATTCTGCTTTGTTATGTCAGCACCTCGTTCAGATGTACAAAGTCGTATGATGGTTCGTTTAGAAGATGCAGGATTCAATATCGGATTCACTCCGATTTATTGGACATACGCAACAGGATTTCCAAAAGCACATAATGTGGGAAAGACGGTGGGCAAACAACTTGGTAAAAAAAGAAAAGTTATTGGAAAATACAAAACTCCTGAAGGCAACCAAGAACTAACTACATATAACAATTGGAAGGATAGTGACACACAGGAAAGAAGAACACCCGATATAACTGAACCTGCATCCGATGAAGCAAAAGCACTTGAGGGTTCTTATGTAGGTTATCAACCTAAACCTGCGGTGGAAGTTGTGCTTGTTGCAATGAAACCAATTACAGAAAAAACCACCATTGAACAAGCAATGAAAAATGGTAAAGGAATTACTTGGTTGGACGATTGTAGAATTCCTTACAAAAACGAAAACGATCAATCAGAATCTCAAAATAAACAAAGTGATAATCGTGGTGGATTCCACGGAGAAAATACTGGAGTTTATTCAAGTGGAGAACAAATTGGTTACGACAAACCAGACGGAAGATTCGCAGCCAACTTAATTGTACAAGATGATGTACTTAACGATGGAGTAAAACGAAGCAAAGGAAAACACACAGATAGTGGAAGTGCATCTGGTGGTATTTGGCAAGAAAGCACAGGCAAACCCGCCGGAAGAACTTACGGAGACGAAGGATCGTTTTCTCGTTTTTATGATTTGGATTCTTGGTGGAAATCACAAATACATAAATTGCCCGAAAGTGTTCAAAAGACTTTTCCTTTTATGATTGTTCCGAAAGCAAGCAAAGCAGAAAAAAACAAAGGTCTTGAACATCTTCCTAAAAAGAAAAGTTCTTCAATGCCAGGAAGAAGAAATGCAGAAGATATGAGCAATAGCAAAATCGACCACGATGTTACTGGTAGATTTGTCACGGAAAAACAAAATGTTCATCCAACCGTTAAACCAATTGAACTAATGAGTTATTTGATAACACTTGGAAGTCGTGAGAATGATGTGGTCGTTGATCCGTTTGTTGGAAGTGGAACAACTTGTATCGCAGCCAAAATGCTTGATAGAAAATACATCGGAATTGAAAAAGAAAAGGATTATGCAATCATTGCCAAAACTCGTCTTAAAGATGCAGAATCTCCCAACCAAGCAAGTGAGAAAAACAAAAGCAACGAGTTCTTTGTATTTTGACTTGTATATACATACATAAATATATAAAATATAAAACATCATGGAACAGAACTATACAAAATTAGCAGACCTTCTTGTAAGACATAGTGTGTCTTTACAGAAAGGAGAAAAGGTATTAATAGACAACACGGAAGTACCAGACAATATGACGATTGCACTTGTTCGTGCAGTTCGTGAATATGGTGGAATTCCGTTTGTGCAAACTTCACAAAGTCGTATTGGTCGTGAGATTATGCAACACGCAACCAAAGAGCAAATGGAAATCTTTATGAGATTCAGTATGCCCAAGATTCAAGAAATGGATGCTTACATTGCTATCGCAGGTTCAAACAACATATACGAAACAAGTGATGTAGATGCAGATATTAAAACGATGATGTCAAAGATTACCAAACCTTATCTTGATTATCGTGTCAACGAAACTAGGTGGTGCATCTTGAGGTGGCCCACTCCTGCAATGGCACAACAAGCAAACATGAGTACCGAAGCATTTGAGAATTTCTTTTTTGACGTATGCACATTTGATTACTCCAAGTTTAATCCGGGTATGAGCAACCTCCAAACGAGAATGCAAAACGCAGACAAAATTCACATCAAAGGAGATGACACAGACTTACGTTTTTCAATCAAAGGCATTGGAGCAGTTGCGTGTGGTGGAACTCACAACATTCCGGATGGAGAAGTATTCAGTTGTCCAATCAAAGATAGTGTTCAAGGACACATTCAATTTAATGCTCCAACAATTTATCGTGGTTGTGACTTTGACGGAATTCGGTTGGAATTCAAAGATGGTAAAATTATAGATGCAATCGCAAATAGTGATGCAAGCACAGAAGCACTAAATGAAATTCTTGATAGTGACGATGGAGCAAGATACATTGGTGAGTTTGCAATTGGATTCAATCCTTATGTTGTTCAACCTATGCGTGACATTTTGTTTGATGAAAAGATTGGTGGAAGTTTTCACTTCACACCAGGACAATGTTATGACGATGCAAGCAATGGAAACGATTCTCAAGTTCATTGGGATATGGTGAAGATTCAACGACCCGATTATGGTGGAGGTGAAATTTACTTTGACGATGAACTTGTTCGTAAAGACGGAGAGTTTGTTGTTAATGACTTGATCCCACTTAATCCAGATCAATTATTGAAATAATGATTGACCTATATATACATATATAATATAATATATACATATATAAAAATTAAAAATGTTTTACGAAGACTTATTTGATATAGAAGAAGAACAAGATGATCGTTACAAAAAGTACGCATCTAGGTTTTCTTCTATGTTTGATCTCAAAAAAGAAAAAAAGTTCTACGGATTGTATTCTGCAATAACTGAGTGTCACGTTATTATGATTAAAAATCAAATGTATGAACATACATTATATGACATTAAGAGTATGAAACCTTCCGATAGAATATTAGAAATATCATATAAGAATATTATCCACTTTTTTGATATAGACAGTTTTATGAACGCAGAAATCAAAAACCACTCTCTTGTTCTCGTTAATACAAAAAACAAAAAGGTAGAATTTATACCTACACAACTTAGGAGTATGATTACAGATGGAGCAGTCAACTAACAACACACTTCCTAAAATAAAAATCCTAGCAATGGATACTGATAAAGCAGGAAAACTTAATGTCGAGTTTGAGGTATGTGACGAATTTCTTGATTATGCTAAGTTTGAATTGGAAAAAGACGAATTAACACAGGAAGAGTTAGGAGACTATGTCAGTAGTCTTATTCACAAAAGTCTAAATAAAGAGGACGGATATGATATAAAGCAAAATTTTACCGAAAACGATAAAACAAATATTGACAAATAACAATTAAAATAATATAATATAAACTATGAAAAAAGATAAAGTACTACAATTCATTTCACGTTACAACCTTAATGGTAACGTGGAATCAGTTAAATGGAATACCAACGGAGACAACGTTTGCGAAACCACCTTCATTACCGATGACAAAAGTGTTCTCGGAAAAGTATCGGCCAAAGAGTTTGAACTTGGTGAAGGTGAAATTGGTGTTTATGATACTGCAAAGTTAAAGCAACTACTATCAGTCGTTGGTGATGACATTAATGTTGATGTCGTTGAAAAAAACGAAAAGAACGTTAGTGTTAAAGTATCAGATGATACAACAAGTGTAAACTTCATGCTTGCTGACTTAGCAGTAATTCCTAATGTTCCTGCATTAAAGGATTTACCAGATTATGATCTGCAAATTCCTTTCAGTAATGACTTCGCAAAGAAGTTTGTTCGTTCTGCAAGTGCATTAAGTGATTGCGATACATTTACCATTGTTCCATCAAAAGACGGAATTCAGTTGGTAATTGGTTATTCTACAATCAATAGTAATCGTGTTTCTTTAAGTGCGATTAACGAAGGATCAAGCACTCTCACAGACCCCATTAGTTTTTCCTCGAAGTATTTCAAGGAAATTCTTAATGCAAATAGTGACTCTGAAAAGAGTGTCCTTAATGTCAGTTCCAAGGGAATTGCAAGCATTGAGTTTGAAGTCGGTGACTTCCGTAGCAGTTATTACTTGGTTGAAATTCAAACAACCGATTAATGAATTTTTTAGAAGAAGCAACAAAGTCTCCAGTTGAATCGGAAAATAGTCTTTGGGTCGAAAAATATCGACCCAAAGACCTTTCTGATTATATTGGAAACGAACCTTTAAAGAAACGAGCTGCTTCGTGGATTGAGTCACGTGACATTCCACACTTACTTTTGTATGGCAAAGCAGGTACCGGTAAAACCACACTTGGTAAGTTGCTTACCAAGCAAGTACCATGTGACTATCTGTACATCAATGCAAGTGACGAAAATAATGTTGATACGGTACGTACCAAGATCAAGTCGTTTGCAAGTAGCATGGGATTCAATGATCTAAAAATTGTTCTACTTGATGAGTGTGACTTTCTCACAGGCAATGCTCAGGCTGCTTTAAGAAATTTAATGGAGCAGTTTAGTATGACTACTCGTTTCATTCTTACTTGTAATTACCACGAAAAGATTATCGAACCGATTGTCAGTCGTTGTCAAACATTCAACATCGTTCCTCCTAATCGTAAAGATGTCGCAATACATCTTGCCAAGATTCTTGCCAAGCAAGGCATTAAAGCACAACCAGACGATATTGCATTGATTGTAAACAAAGGTTATCCTGATATTCGTAAGGTGATCAACAATGCTCAACAGAATAGTATTCATGGTACTCTTGAGATTATCAAAGAAGACCTCATTGAAGGTGACTATAAGTTAAAGTTGTTGGACATTCTAAAGAATGCAAGTAAAGACAAAAAGAATGCTTGGTTAACTGCTCGTCAACTTATTGCAAATGAAAAAATAAATGACTTCACGGATGTTTATAAGTTTTTGTTTGATAATGTAGATGAGTATGCTCCTGGTAAAAGTGCAAACATTGTTATTATGCTTGATCAACAAACTTACCACGATAGTTTGGTGGTTGATAAAGAAATTACATTTGCATCAACCATCGCACAAATTGTTCAAACACTATGAATAAGAATCTAAAAAATAGGTTATACGCAGTTTATGAACTACTTGGTGGAATAGTTGCATTTAGTTTTATTATTTGTTTACAAGTTTGGTATATTCTAACCGGTAACGAGTAATACAAAACCAAAGGTTATATTAAAGAACCAATTCTAGGATTGGTTCTTTTTTTTGTACTTATATAAAATGTATATATTTATAGGTAGTTAATATTTATACTTGATGAATAGCACCCATATAAAAGAAGCAAATGTAGAGCAAGATATGTATTACACAGGTATTGCCGAAAAAGCATACGATAAAGTGGTGCGGTTTTTAACTAAACATAAAGATAAATTAGAAGGTGAAGGTGAGAATAGTATAGTCAACAAACCATTTATACCACTTACACAATGGAAAGGTGTTGCTCTTAGAGGAACAGACATAGATAAAAACTTTCCGTCTTTAAGTGAGGTAGTATTATTTTTCATTCCAACAAAAAGTACATCACGTGGTGGAGTAACAATCGCAGGTGGTTTTACAAACAAAAGTTTGAAAGTTGGGGGAATATCATTTAAAGGTGTAATTGTAAATGCCAATCTAATCGGTGAATACAATGGTAAGTATATGGACACTCGTCTTGATAAAGATACATTCATTCACGAATATATACACTTTCTGGATCATTTAAGGTATCGTGATCGTGGTTTAGGTAAAACAAGTGCCAAGTACTTAGATACACAAGATATAGAAGGATACTACAACACACCAGAAGAATTTAATGCATATTATCAAGCAGGACAATCTCAGATAGTTCGTGTATGGAAAAATCTATCTGATCGGTTTGCACATCGTCCGGAATTTCTTGCCGACTTTAAAAAGAAAAAATTAGAAAGTTACAAATCATTTCAAGATTGGGCAATTGATGTAGAGTTTTTTGATAAAGACTTTCTTACATATATCAACAGTAAATATCTCAAGAAGTTTAAGAAACGATTAGCAGGTTTATATATGTATATACAAAAAGGTAATCTGTCGGAAATCATTTCAGAAGACAAAGTAAAGGTTGATAGCAACTCAGTAAAGAAGTGGGCAACAGATTTAAGAGTTCTTACTAAAGCATACAAATCAATTGGTGATAATAGTGAAGACCCACAGACAATCAAGGACTTTAAAAAAGTAAGAAGAGCATTCGGTACATTTCAAGAAAACTTTGAGAATTGGGTTTACAAATTCTTTTTGCAGTATAAGCATACAGGTGCGAGTGGTAAGAAGATGGAAACCTGGGAAGAAAAAGAAGTTCGTGAAAAATGCTGGGGTGCAGTTACGGGTCTTGGTGGAAATTTTCCAGAGATGTGGGACTTTATAGATAAAAAGCATCGTGTAAGTCCACATAGATTAGCCAAAGAACGAGAAACCAATATCAGAAGATACAGAACCCAATTTCGTGAAGGTATCAAAGCACTTCTTCAATACATCGCAATAGAAGGTGATCAAGAACGAGAAAAACCAATTGAACAAGCACAAATAGGACCTGTCAAGTTGGTTATTCACAACTTCAAACGAAAAGGTGGAACAGAACAAGGAGAAGCAAGTCGTGAAAAAAGTTTCAAGGGTTTAGTAAATGGAATCAAGCATTGGTCAAAGCAAATTCAAAAAGCAGGTTTCGGAAAATGTATTGATGGATTGGTGGTTGATTTGGATTTTGGATTAACATCAGATAATAGCAACGATATGGTTAACGGTGAGTATTACATGAATAAAGATATGCTCAAGTTATATGGATGTGGAATGACCCAAGACACATTCACTCACGAACTTGGTCATCGTTTTTGGTATCGTAATGTTCCATCTAATGCAAAGAAGCATTGGCAAGATACAATTAAAAGCAAGAAAGTATCTATTGAACGTAAAGATGTAGAAGATTATGTAGAAAAGTATTTTGATAAGAATGGAAGCAAGATACATAAAAGACGAGTAGGATTAAAAGTCATTGATAAAAAAGAAACCAACGCCGAGACCAAAGCAAAGTTCAAAGCATTACAAATGACATCCGTTTGGTCAACCGAGAACAGAAAAGAAGTTGTAACAAAATTAGCAGATAGATGGGTTGGACCCGGTAAAGAAATTCCAATTGAACACATTACCAACTACGGAAATACAAATCCAGAAGAAGCATTTGCAGAAGCATTTAAACTATATATAGTAAAAGGACCAGGCAAACTAGGAGAGTGGACTCGTTGGTTCTTTCGTGAAATTGTCAGAACAGGTGGAGCAAATATAAACGAAATGAATATGAAATATACAAAAGAATCATTAAACGAAGTCGCAATGAACAAAGATAATGTTCATGAGTTTATCAAGTTTGCAAGAAAAGCTTTGCAATTAAAAGAAAAGGTATCTGTGAAACTTTTAACACAAAGACACGAACATATGACAGCTGCTTGTTATGATCCCAATACAAATGAAATTTCTATATATACAAAAGGCAGAGCATTTCCCGATGTATGTAGAAGTTTAGCACACGAATTGGTACACCAAAAGCAAAACGAACTAGGAGTTCTTGAAGTGGATAGTGGTCAAACAGGAAGTGATATAGAGAACGAAGCAAATGCGTGTGCTGGTATCATTATGCGTAACTTCGGAGAACTTGTAGAAAATCTTTACGATTGATTGGGTTTTGCAAGTTTTCGGATCAACGACTCAAGTAGTTGGTATTTATTGTCACTGAGTTTATCTACATTAGATACCTTCCACATAATAACAGAATTTGTTTTTGTATATAAATAAGTGGGTGGTCTTTTTGGAGACTTACATGATGTGATAAATATTATTAATTCACTTTTGTGTATATCTAGGTCTGTTAATCTACTATACGAGTGTTCGTAGCAATCACTTGTGATTACTTTTTTGTAAATTCTATCAAGAACCGAATCACCTGCCTTCATTTCCTCATACTGAGGAACATTCTTTTTCATCAACATACGTGATTTCCCCACTTTCTCCTTCGGTGAAGATTGAACATACCGATCACGACTCCAAGTTTTATATCCGTATGTTAAATAGTTATAAAATCCTTCGCAATATTTTGCTAGTTGTTGGTTTTCTGGACAAATAAAATAAATAAAGTTCATATCACATCATCATTAAGTGAACATAACCTTTATTTGAATATAAATATAATATATATTTTATTTACGTTTAGATTTCTTTTCTTTTGTTTCTCCCTGTGCGACTCTACGCCTCAACGCAGAACTGCTATAATCATGTTGCCTAGAGTTGTACAACACTTTATTCAAATGTCCTGGTAAATCATGTCCTGTAAAAGGTTTATCTTTCCAATCGTCTCCAACGAACCTAACATCATAATCAATACCTTTAAGAATTTCAATCAAATCCGATTCAGTTTCATATGGAATTATTTCGTCAACAAACTTACTTCCACGCAGTTGTATATATCTTTCTACAACTGATTGAATTGGTTTGTTTTTGTCTGCTCTATCCAACTGAGGATTTGTATGCAATCCTACAATTAAATAATCGCAGTGTCGTTTACAATCTTCCATCATAAGCACATGACCCGCATGAAATACGTCCATTGCCCCACACGTAAATCCTTTGATAAGCTTATCTGACATAATTAAATTTCTTTTAAAAGTTTGTATGTATGTTCCCAATCATCTACCTGAAACACTTTATCAGGATCTTTTAGTATATTTGCAATTGGGTAATCATTACCACCTTTCATTGTTTTGTCCCCAAAAAACCAAATGTCTCCTTCAATTTTTCTTCTTATTTGAGACTTGTTTTTACCAAATTTATGGATATCTACACTGATCTGACCTCCTGCACTTGCTTCTAACTCCGGAAACATTTTGTTTATTGCCTGACAAATAAATTCTCGTTCTTTGTTGGTTTTGTCCCATTCGTAGTAGTCTTCTCTTTGTTGTTGTGTGCAATTTCTTCCAACTACACTTATATTAAGAAGTCCGACTCGTTCTTCTATGTGGTTTCCTGCTTTAATAGAATATTTGCTGATATTAATTAGGTTTTTACAGGTGTCGAGTAGACTTTTACTCGGTTGCCACTTACTTACTTCTACCATGTCACCTTTTCTAAAAACAACGTTACCACCACACTGATGTGATTCGGTCACTTCACTCCAGATGTTAACTCCAACCTGCTCTATTGTTTTGTCGTGGTCAGATCCAGTTAAAAGATAAACATTCTTATCTTTTATCCAGTTTCTAAAAAACTTCTCAAACTCCACATCCATCTTTAAACGACTTGGAGTTAGAGTTCCGTCTACATCAAACACATAATTCATTTATTCATCCAGCCATGGTTGTTTTAATATTTCTTTTTGTAAATCTTTGCCTAATAATGAAAATAAATATTTAATTTCATTTATTAAACACGCAGATAACAAAGATTTATCAACAAAACCTTCAATTCTTCTGTGTTTTAATTTATACACTTGCGATTTTATACGCACTACAATATCAGTATCATCATATCCCATGCTCATAAATATTATAAAAAATAGTTTTTATAATAGTTTGAATGGTTTTTTATTTGGGTTATATGATCACATCTGTCACGACTATAGGTTGATCGTGATTATGTGTCTCTGGATAAATCAGTGGATTGGTTGGCATCTTTTAATCGATTCAGTTCTTCTATAATCTCATTCAAATCAAAGTTATTATTAACCAGAATTCCAAATATTTTAGTAGGTGAGACTCCAAGTTTAAGGTTTTCGTTTGTCCATACCTTCCACGGATCAGTTAGTGGGTTACTCATATGTGTATATATACATATTTATATTTTTAGACAAAAAAAAGGTGAGGACATAATCCTCACCTTAAAAATAAATTTATTATTTTTAACTAGAAGTTTTTTCTTCTTCATCCACGACTTCAAAATCAGCGTCAACTACATCTTCATCATTGCTAGTAGGTATTTCTTCATCACTATCGGTAGTTTCTTGTGATTCATCAGGTTGTGTATGAGGAATTAATGTTTGGACATGATCCATTAAGTTTTTTGATAACTCAGTCAACTTATGGGGTTCAATCGTTGCATCTTCAAGTTCTTTTTTAGTAGTCTCAAGAAGTTTGTTGGTTTGTTTAACTTCGTCTTCTGGAATTTTTTCTTTGTTATCTTCGAGCATTTTTTCTATTTGATAAACACCCGACTCTACTTGATTACGAAGTTCAATTTTTTCTTTCTTTTGTTTATCTTCATCGGCATACTTTTCAGCATCTGCCTTCATTTTTTCAACTTCGTCTTTGTCAAGTCCACTTGAATCACTGATAGTAATTTTTTGATCTTTACCAGTTCCTTTATCAGTTGCACTTACATTCAAAATACCATTTGCATCAATATCAAAGGTAACTTCAACTTGGGGTGTTCCTCTTGGAGCAGATTGTATTCCGTCTAACTTGAAATTCCCGAGTTTCTTATTATCAGCAGACATTGCTCGTTCTCCTTGAAGCACAACGATGTCCACTTCAGGTTGATTATCACTTGCAGTTGTAAATATTTGTGACTTCTTGGTTGGAATTGTAGTGTTACGTTCTATCATTGGTGTAGACACACCACCTTGCGTTTCTATTCCAAGAGTAAGTGGGGTTACATCTAGCAACAAAACATCACTTACACCCTCGTCTCCTGCAAGAATCGCACCTTGAATGGCCGCACCCAAGGCAACTACCTCATCGGGATTAACTCCTTGGTGTGGATCGTTACCACCGGCAAGTTCTTTTGCAATTTCTACAACCTTGGGACTACGAGTCATTCCACCAACGAGAATGAGGTTTTTAACATCACTCATGGTGATACCCGCATCATCAAGACATTTTTCAAAAGGTTCTTTTGTCCGTTGGTATAAAGAATCACAAATTTGTTCAAACTTGCTACGAGTAACATCGATGTTTAAGTGTTTTGGTCCACTTGCATCTGCCGTAATAAATGGAAGATTTATTGTGGTGGACGCACTTGATGATAAAGCAACTTTTGCTTTTTCTGCTTCTTCTTTAAGACGTTGCATTGCTTGTCCATCTTCATGTAAATCAATTCCAGACTCGTTCTTGAACTCGGATACAAGATAATCAATAAGAGTATCATCCCAATTGTCACCACCCAATTGTGTATCACCATTAGTAGACTTTACCTCAAATACTCCGTCACCTATTTCAAGAATAGATACATCGTATGTTCCACCACCAAGGTCGTAAACTGCAATGGTTTCTTCATTTTTCTTTTCTAATCCGTATGCAAGAGATGCAGCGGTCGGTTCATTAACGATACGTAATACTTCTAGTCCTGCAATTTCACCTGCGTCTTTTGTTGCTTGTCGTTGAGAATCGTTAAAGTATGCAGGTACGGTAATAACTGCTTGAGTTACTTCTTCTCCGAGATATGCTTCTGCATCTGCTTTTAATTTACCAAGAACAATACTTGCGATAAACTCAGGTGCATATTCTTTTTCTTCGTCACCATCTTTGCATTTGATGTATGCATCTCCGTTTTTACCAGATACAACAGAATAAGGAAGATTTTTAACTTCTTTCTTTATCTCTTTATATTTTCGTCCAATAAGACGTTTCGCAGAAAAAATTGTATTCTCTGGATTAGTGATTGCTTGCCTTTTTGCGGCCTGACCTACAAGTCGTTGTCCGTCTTTTGCAAATCCAACTATACTTGGGGTAGTTCTTGCTCCCTCTGAGTTGGTTATCACTTTTGGTTCTCCTGCTTCTACCACCGCAACACAACTGTTCGATGTACCTAAATCAATGCCAATTACTTTAGCCATTTTCTATTCCTCTTTTTATTTTGTTAGTTTGTTTGAATCTCGATTGAGCATTCTAGATAATCTCATTGAGCATTATCTGTATATAAATATAAGTTAAAATTACTTTTATTCACCTTCTTTGCCATCGCATGGACCTCCCGACTTCTTTGCAAACTCACACCAACGACAATTCTTTTTTGCTTTACCGGGTGTTTTTGGAAACGGATTATCCATATCATATTCACCACTTTTGGTGAATGATTCATTTAGAAAGTTATTAAAACTTGACCAAGCCTGCTTTGAAGACATATTTCCATGAGGAGGAACGAATCGTTGTACACGATCACCACCCCAAGGATCATCTGGATCATGTTTGCGTTTTAGAATAATAAACTCCACGTCAATTTTATCAAGTGGTACACCAAATTCTTTTGCATAGAAAACCTTATATAATAGCAACTGATGTGTTTTACTTTCGTCTGCTTTTTGCCACTTGTTCCAACCACGGGTAGAAGTTTTCAAATCAATAATTTTATACTTTTGGTTGACTTTATCAAATAACACAACATCAAGAAATCCAATGTATCCTACATTCTTTCTTACTTCTAAATCAATAGAGGTCTCAATTCCTGTCAATGTGTGTCGTGTTGTTGAAAAGTATTTTCGTCTGACTTCTTCATCAAGAAAGTAATCAAGTAACTGATTTCCATCTTCAACAAACTCGTTAAACTCGTCATCGGTCATGCACCGTTTACCATCAATAAGATTACGTTCTTCATCGGCAATGGTATTCATAGTTTGCAACAGCTTTGCTTTCCAATCAATAGAATCGACATCAAGTTGTGGTTGATTATACATCATTTCAAGATAATCTTGAATAACTTCGTGCATAGAAGTACCAAACACCAAGTGTATGTTACTTTCTTTTTTACGAAGGTTATCTACATATGCAAGTTTCCAACTACGTGGGCATTTATAGTACATTGAGTATTGAGAAAAACTCACATACTTGTTGAACTTCTTTTCTTTAACTTGCTTTTTTTCTCCAGCTGTTATTGTTTCTGTCATAATTAATCACTGCCATCGGCATTTAAGTTTGCTTCGTATATGCTACAACGAACGAATGTGTTACCTCTCATTACACCCATATCAAAATGATCACGCATACTTTCGTACACCTCACGTTCATCGTATCCAAAGTGTCCTAAATCTGCTAGGTGTGTTAAATATTGTTCGTAAGTCATACCAGTTTTTCGTTGAACTGCCGTCTTTAGATAGTTTATGGTATGTTGTGTTGATTCAAACAGTTTAACAGGAGAATCTTTGAGGGTTGTATCTTTAATATAATATTTCATTGTTATCTATTATAGTAGTTGATTTTATATAATAAGTCAAGGAGTATTTTGTGCGAAAAAGATTATAATAAAGATGTATATACAATATTTATTGACATGAATAAATCATATACGGAGAGTGTGGTCGATTTGGTTGATGATAGGGATAGACATCAACTTGAATTTAGACAAGCAGTAAAAGAAGTGCTTGAAACGTTGTCACCGGTTGTAGATAACGATTCTACATATCAAGATTTGGGTTTACTTGAACGGTTAATTGAACCAGAACGAGTAATTACATTCAGAGTTCCTTGGGTAGATGATAATAATAAAGTTCATGTAAATAGAGGATATCGTGTACAATTTAATAGTGCAATCGGTCCGTATAAAGGTGGATTGCGTTTTCACCCAAGTGTAAATCTTAGTATCATTAAGTTCCTTGGATTTGAACAAACATTCAAGAATTCTCTTACAGGTCTTCCTATGGGTGGAGGAAAAGGAGGAAGTGATTTTGATCCAAAGGGAAAAAGTGACAATGAAGTGATGCGTTTTTGTCAATCGTTTATGGTTGAATTGAGCAAGCATATAGGTCAGTTCACCGATGTTCCCGCGGGTGATATTGGAGTTGGTGCAAGAGAAGTTGGATTTTTATATGGTCATTACAAACGTTTACAAAACGAAGTAGTAGGAGTTCTTACAGGTAAAGGTCTTGATTTTGGTGGTAGTTTAGTAAGAACCGAAGCAACTGGATACGGAACTTGTTACTTTATGAAAGAAATGCTCGGAGTTCTTAACACAGATTTTGATAAAAAGAAAGTCAGTATCTCTGGTTCTGGAAATGTAGCAATATATGCAATGGAAAAAACTATTGAACTTGGTGGTGTAGTAGTAGCAATGAGTGATTCAAGTGGATTTGTATACAATTCACATGGACTTAAACTTGATGTAATGAAAGATATCAAGGAAACTAAGAGATTACGAATAGAAGAATATGTAAAGTATGATAACGATTCTATATTCAGCAACACAGGAAGCATATGGGATATCAAATGTGATATAGCACTTCCGTGTGCAACACAAAACGAATTAGAGAAAAAACACGCAGAACTTCTTGTGCGTGATGGATTGATTGCCGTTGCAGAAGGAGCAAATATGCCGTGTACACCCGAAGCAATTGAGGTATTTCATAAAAACAAGATTCCCTTTGGTCCAGGTAAAGCATCAAACGCAGGAGGTGTAGCAGTTAGTGGATTGGAAATGTCACAAAATAGTTTGCGTGATAGTTGGAGTTTCAATAAAGTTGATAAAAAACTTCAAAATATCATGAAAAGTATTCACGACAAATCATATGAAGCATCAGAAACCTATAACGATAAAGGTAATTATGTTATGGGTGCTAATATTGTAGGATTTCAAAAAGTTGCAAATGCAATGATTTCACAAGGAATTGTTTAATACACAAATATATATATTTATGAGCAAATATGTAGATGATGTAATAAAAAAGGTTGAAGCAAAAAACCATTCTGAACCAACATTCATTCAAGCAGTAAACGAAGTATATTCAAGTCTTCATTCTGTTATAGCAAAGCATCCTGAATTCAAGAAAGTAAATTTACTTGAACGTTTGGCAGAACCAGAAAAGCAAATTATATTCAGTGTACCTTGGATTGATGAAATTGGAAATGTTCATGTTAATCGTGGATATCGTGTTCAATTTAATAGTGTATTGGGACCATATAAAGGTGGATTACGTTTTCATCCAAGTGTTAATTTGGGAACAATGAAGTTT
>Ga0233426_10000244_pt1 | contig 61150 bp, 62 predicted proteins | sample SI_118_April2016_6_FD_179875 | JGI IMG/M metagenome (GOLD analysis project Ga0233426, IMG submission 179875) | Seawater microbial communities from Saanich Inlet, British Columbia, Canada - SI_118_April2016_10_MG | ecosystem: Environmental > Aquatic > Marine > Inlet | place: Canada: British... | reverse complement strand
CAAGAAGGAATCGTCGCCAACACCTCCAAATAGGGAATCCGCGCCGTCAATATTGCCATCGAGATCGAGAGATATACCGCCCTGCGCGCCATTCAAGATGTCATCGCCCGCGCCGCCATCCAACGTGTCGTTGCCTGCTTTGCCAAGGGCGCGATCATCGCCGCCGTTCATTTCGGCGATATCGTCGCCTTCGCCCGCCTGAAGTGTGTCGTCTTGTTCGGTACCTGTGATGCTGTCGTTGCCATCACCTGCGATAAAGTTCGCACCATCCGGATCATCGCTGGTTAAGATATCGTCGCCAGCACCCCCTGTAACTGCTTCTGGGAATCCGTCGTCGTTGCTTGCGGTCGTGGTGGATGTTGAGTTTTCATCGTCTTCGTTAAATACGAAGGTCGCGCCAAAGATGCCCGCGAAAAGCAGAGCATTCACAATGTGTGCCAGCGTATAAGTCAACATAATTTTACCACTCGTTAAGACGCAAAAATTGCGTCAAAATAATACCTAGTTGAATAAAATTAACGAAAGATGAGGGCGTGAGTAGGGCGCATTTAAGGGAAGTTTGTGCCCAAGCTGCCTTAAAGCCGCCTTACCGAATGGGGTTTAGGGTGGCATCTTTCAATCGGCAATCGCCAGCGCTTTGGAAGGCGCATTGGCGCAGTTTGAGGTCTTTTGTGAGGCAAATACGGGCCTCTTGGATGTGGCGTTGTTTGCAGGTGATGGTGATTTGATTTGCGTGCAGGGCTGGGTTTGCCTCCATGAACGCTTCTTCGATGATTTTTGCGGGCAATTTTACGGGTTTGCTGAGTTTGCGCAAAAGTGCTGGGCGGTTGATTGCGTCGTAAGCCTTGCGTGACAGGGCGAAATAATCGGTAGCAGACAGGCCTGTGCAAGTTCCGTGCTTTTTCCATTGGTGCCAAGCGAGGCCTTTTGTGCCCATGATATCGGCCATTTCACGGGTCATGGCGCGGGGCGGTGCGCGTTCATTCGTTTTGCAATAAGACGGCCAAAGATGTTCATTTTGGGGCCACAGGCCATGCAGGATCCAGCCGTGGTCATGGCTGGAATCGCATTGCGGGGAGGCTTTGCGATCGCCTTCCAGCGCGCACCAGTTTGGTGACCAGCTAAGCGCCATGATGTAGTATTCAAATTCGCCCGGTTTTTCGCCTTCGGCAGATGCTGTGGAGCCAAGCAAAAGGGCGGCAAGAAAAATGCGTATCATTGGGTCTTTTCCTTTAGAGTAGTCTTGTCTATATAGGCGTAGAATTCCCCACCTGAAACGGCAATTCGCGAAGGCCACGGCCCTAGCAACCGATTTTACGGCGCGGGAGAGGTTTATTTGGAGGAATGGGGCATGGCGCTTCCTATCATGGCTAAGGCCACCGCAGTTTGGTTGGTTGATAACACGACGCTGAGCTTTAAGCAGATTGCAGATTTCTGTGGTTTGCACGAGCTGGAAGTGAACGGCATTGCGGACGGCGAAGTTGGCCAAGGCATCAAAGGGTTTGACCCGATTGCCAACAATCAACTGACCCAAGACGAGATTGACGCGGGGCAAAACAGCCCACGCCATAAGTTGGCGCTAAAGCACAATCCAGCCGCCGACGGTGAGCAAAAACGCCGTGGTCCACGCTATACGCCGCTGTCCAAGCGACAAGATCGCCCTGCGTCCATTCTGTGGTTGGTTAAATTCCACCCAGAGCTGACGGATGGTCAGATTTCAAAGCTGGTTGGCACTACCAAGCCGACAATCGTTGCGATGCGTGATCGCACGCACTGGAACATTGCCAACATTCAGCCGATTGATCCTGTTGCGCTGGGTCTGTGTAAGCAGTTGGAATTGGACGCAGCGGTTGCCAAAGCAGCAGCGAAAGCAGCCAAAGATGGCACAGCCATTTCTGACGAAGAGCGTTTGAAGCTGGTCTCCACAGAGCAATCGTTGCACATGGATACAGAGCCAAAAATGCCATCAAACATGGCGGGTCTGGAGACGTTCACTTTGGGCGATGCGCCTGAAGAAAAAGAAGAACCGATCGTGGATGCAGAAAGCCTGTTCAACCTGCCAAAAGGCGGCGGGGACGACGACGAAAAATAAGCGACCTACATCGCGTTTTGAAACCCGGCCTTTGTGCCGGGTTTTTTTGTCGCTTTTGTCCTAGATTTGGGCTGGCAGGCTGCGTAAGCTGATCGTAGATGCAGAATTTCTGCATTCTTCAAATCAGACTGGACGTTACATGGTCACGGCAGAACGCAGTGCAGCTGTTGGAATATCGTGCGCGCTGGGGGCGACAGTTTTCTTTTCCCTGAACGATCTTTCGATCAAGTTTTTAAGTGGCGCTTACCCGTTGCATGAGATTGTCTTTGTGCGCGCGGCCGTAGCGTTGTTGATTACATTAATGGTGATCATGCCGTTGGATGGGGGCTGGGCAGCCCTAAAAACCCGCCGCCCGATGATCCACGTTTTGCGCGGTATCTGTGTGGTGATTGCAAACTCGGCATTTTTTGCGGGGATTGCCGCGATGCCTTTGGCGGATGCATCGGCGATTTTCTTTGTGGCGCCGTTGTTTATCACAGGGTTATCGGTGGTGGTGCTGGGCGAAGTTGTCGGGTTTCGTCGTTGGATCGCGGTTGTTGTGGGGCTGATCGGGGTGATCATTGTTGTGCAGCCGACGGGGGCTGGGTTTAGCGCCGTGGCGTTACTGCCTGCGATTGCGGCACTGGCCTATGCGGGGCTGCAAACCATGACGCGCTACACTGGGATGAGTGAACGGGCGTCTACGATGTCTTTTTATATCCAGCTGACGTTCATGATCGTGACTGGGATTTTAGCGTTGAGCCTTGGGGATGGGCGGTATTCTGGATCGGATAACGAAGCACTGGAGTTTTTCTTGCGCCCTTGGTTGATGCCGCCGCTGTGGGACGGCGTGATTATGTTGGCACTTGGGGCCGTAAGTGCCTGTGCTGGTTATTTGATCAGCCAAGCCTATCGCGGCACGGACGCAGGGTTGGTGGCGCCGTTTGAATATACCGCGCTGTTGTTGGCCGTGTTCTGGGGCATTGTGATCTGGGGGGAGTGGCCGGTGTGGACCACGTGGATCGGCATTCTATTGATTGCAGGATCGGGGATTTTTGTAGCGCTGCGCGAGGCGAAATTGGGTGGCAAACCTTCGGCCAAGCGGGTGGCTGGCCGGCGTTAGTGCGCAGCGGCTTCTAACGGGTCAATCAAAGACCGACCACCGTCGACTGTGATGATTTGACCTGTGATAAACCCAGATGCGTCTGTTGCAAGGAACTGCGCGGTTTCTGCCACTTCGCGGGCCTCGGCGATACGTCCAAGGGGTGTTGCGGCAAGGGTTGCTGCCCGCACGTCGAGGTCATCTTTGAGGCGGGCTTGCAGCGAGGCAGACATAACCGATCCGATGGCGATTGCGTTCACGCGGATGCGTTGATCGGCAAAAGCTACGGCCAGCGAGCGGGTCATTTGGTTAAGGGCGGCGCAAGCTACGGAATAGGCGAGCAGTTCGGCGTGTGTGCGATCTGAGGCGATGGAACTGAGGTTCACGACCGCGCCGATGCTGCCTTCTGATGTTGCTGCTTTTTCTTGTGAGATAAAGCGCTTCGCGACAGCTTGTGTGACGCGCAGGTTGGCGAGCACGTTTTGCTGGAACAGCTCTTCGAAGTGATCATCACGGGCATCGAGCGGATTGGACGGAAGGACTTGTCGGCTGGCGTTGATCAGAATGTCGATGCCGTCAAATGCGTCGATGGTTGCAGACAGAAGGTTTGCGACGGTCAGTTTTTTACGCAAATCGCCTGCGAAATAGCGGACGTTATCGCCGTTGCCGTCGATCGAGTCTGCTTCGGCTTGAAGTTTGGTCTCGTCCATATCCACCAGCATCACATTTGCCCCGTGATCAGAGAAATGCCGCGCTATTTCCAGCCCGACACCGTTGGCCGCCCCAGTGATAATAGCGGTTTTACCTTCTAGCGAAAAAGACATGGATGGTGGCCTTTGCTGATTCTGCTCCGACTATAACAGTGCGGCGCAAAATGAGGTTTTAAAGTTTGGGTTTGCGCGCGTGAATGATTTTGTAGCGCGGGGTTTGGGACAAAACTTCCCAACGGTTGAAACAGGTGTCTAGCGTTGCTTCATAGGCCAATTGGCGGTTTGCCACGAGGAACATTTGGCCCGTTGGTTTTAACAGCGTCGCAGCAGAATGGATGAAGGCGCGCCCCAAAGATGGGTCGGCTTTGCGCCCGACGTGGAACGGCGGGTTCATGATGATCGCGTCATAGCTGTTTTTGGTTGTGGGTTTTGTGGCGTCTGTCCAGTGAAACGTGGCGCGTGGATCGGTGACGTTTAGGCGGGCGCAGACTAACGCGGCGTGTTCCGCCTCGATGAGGTCGAGCTGGTCGATCGCGGGGCAGGTTTCAAGGGCCTGCGCGGCGAGCCAGCCCCAGCCTGCGCCAAGGTCCGCGATTTTGCCTTTTAGGGATTTGGCGAATGTCGGAACGAGCTCTGCAGAGCCCGGATCAATGCCGTCAGAGGAGAAAACCCCCGCGGATGTGTGCCAGCCATCTGCGTTCTTTTTGGGCTGTGTTGCTGACGCCCATTCGGCAAAAGGGTTCACGTTGCTGTCTTTGGAGAGCCAAAATATTTTGCCGTGTGCTTTGGATATTTGGCCGTGAACCGAGGTGCGTTTTTTGGATTCCTTCAGAAGGCTTTCGATGCCATCGGTCTTGGAGCCATCAATCAGGAGTTGGCCGCCGACGGGCAATATTTCAAAGGCTTGCGCGACCAATGCGCGGGTTTCGTCCTTTGATCGGGTGATGTGGACGATCGCGGTATCAGCGGCGCTGGGGGGGTGCGTCGTGACCACGTAGCCCGCGTTTTGAAGCCCGATGTGGGACGGGTAGAACCCTTGAAGGCAGGTGATGTCGTCTTTAGGCAGATCAGGGTAGATGCCGTGGGCGTTGAAAATGGCAAATGTGCCGCCTTCAGGCAGAGTGACGGTGCCATCCTCAAAAGGTAGCATTAAGCGGGGATGAATGGCCATGATTGCGGCGGAGTGCGCCTATTCCTTTTCCATCGTGCATTGCAGTGGATGTTCGTGCTGACGTGCGGCTTCCATCACTTGCATGACTTTGGTTTCAGCGATTTCGTGGCTGAACACCCCAACAACGGCGAGGCCCTTTTTGTGAACGGTCAGCATCAATTCAACCGCGCCTGCGTGGCCAATGCCGAAATATCGCTCAAGAACGACGATGACAAATTCCATCGGCGTGTAATCGTCGTTTAGAAGCATAACTTTGTAGAGCGGTGGGCGCTGGGTCTTTTCTTTTGGCTTGGTTGCCAAAGTCGTGTCGCCGTCAGAGCCAGCGTCGTTATCGTCGTTTTGCGCACAGGGTGTTAGTGGTGAATGCATTGTCAGCGTCTGATTTGGTTAACTACAGTGCCACTATATAGCGTTTCTGAGGAAAGAAAAAAGGGGCGGAATATGGGGACGATACCTAAGAAAATTATACCCAATTTGTGTAATTTTTGTTTGAAACCGTTTGGAAAACCACAATACCTTGTGTTTGGTCGGGCCAAAAATCCCCCATTTAGTGTAGTGTTGCAACGGTGACACCGTCCTAGCCTTTGATAATAATAGGTTTTTACGATTTAGATGTGTGTGATAGCTTAATTTTAATCAAAACACCGTAAACGGTGACGAGGCAGTTTTAATTACGGACGTCGGAGAACGGATGCGAATCGCAGCAGCAGTACGGGCATTTTGTGCCCTAAGTTTCATTTTATGTGCGATCTTTGGCGGATCTTTTGCACAAGCAGCCCCCTATGCAGCGGTGGTTGTGGACGCAAGAACTGGCAAGGTTTTACACGCGCGTAACGCGGATGCGCGACTGCATCCCGCTTCTTTAACCAAGATGATGACCCTGTACGTGGTCTTTGACGCGATTGAACGGGGCGAAATTAGCCTCAACAAATCGATCAAGATTTCGCGTCATGCCGCCAGTGAGCCACCGAGCAAGCTGGGGCTTAAGCCGGGGCAAAAAATCGCGCTGCGGTATCTGATCCGAGCCGCGGCTGTTAAATCTGCAAATGATGCAGCAACGGCCCTTGGCGAAGCGATTTCTGGGTCTGAAGCAGAGTTCGCAAAGCGGATGACACGCACGGCGCGGTCCCTGGGTATGAAGAATTCCACGTTTAAAAATGCGCATGGGCTGACCCAATCGGGCCATCTTTCAACCGCGCGCGACATGACATTGCTTGGGCGACGTCTGTTTTACGATTTTCCGGATTACTATAACCTGTTTGCACGCAAATCGACCTATGCAGGTGTGCGCGATGTTGCGAACACAAACCGCAAATTGTTGAGCGCCTATCGCGGTGCGGACGGTATCAAAACGGGCTTCACAAATGCGGCTGGGTTTAACCTTGTGGCCTCTGCGGAGCGTGGCCCAAAACGTGTGATCGCAACCGTGTTTGGTGGAAAAACATCCGCTTGGCGCAATGCACGCGTGGCAGAGTTGTTGGATATGGGGTTTGAGCGTTCAGCAACCCGGGTGGCGGTGCGCAAGCCTGCTGCAGTAAATTTGGGTAGTTCTGGCGCGAAAACGATCAGAGTTACATCGACCGGCGCTGTAAAGAAAAGCCCACGACCAAAGGCACGTAAAGGTGCAGCAACTGGAACTTTAGTGGCCCAAGGTCAGCTGAAGGCCATTCAAGAAGCTGTCTTGGCGGCCAACCGCGAAGCAACTGCGAACGGTGTTGTGAAAGTGGCAAATGCGCAGCAGCAAACTATCGCTGCGGCCGCCGCGAACGAGCAACCTTTGCGCGTTGTGACCCGTGTGTCCACGGCGGGCAATCGGTATTGGGCCGTTCAGGTCGGTGCGTTTTCAAACCGTCATCAAGCCGAGAAAGCCCTGTTGCAAACAGCATTGCGCGAGTTGCAATCGCTTGAAGGATCAGAACGGCGCATCGATTATGCGACCGTGAACGGATACAAAAAGTTTCGCGCGCGGTTCGTTGGTTTGAACCAAGCGGATGCGAACATGGCTTGCGCACGATTGCGTGCACGGAATGCGCCCTGTTTCCCTGTTGGGCCAGGGTCGTAGCAACGGCCAGATAGATACGAAAAAACCCGCACAAGCAGACAGCTTAGTGCGGGTTATTTTTTGGTAGGCCCGTTGGCCAATCGTTAATTATTGCCAGTGTCGGTGTCGTAAACTTTGGTGGTTTGAACGCTCGGTAATTTTGCGAATTCTTTCATCAACTTGGCTGGGAAATAGGTCCGCTTTAGACTGGAGAACCCTTCAAGTTGGAGCAGCAAGCCGGAGATGTTAAGCGTGCATTGCGCGTCTAGCGACGGACCGGCAGCCAGTGCAAGGCGCAACGCTTTTTCTGCAACGGCGTCTGAAACATAGATTTTCTGATTTACGACGTGATGGGTGTCGCGTGCATGCCAAAGATCGTAATTGCTTTCGAGTTTTGGAAACATGCCAAACACAACATCATTGCGTTCTGGGCCCAATGGATGCGTCCAGCGACCTGCGGGATCGTACATCACGGTTTGACTGGCGTTAATTGTTAACGCCGCATGGCCCCCGGACCCTGTCCGATTGCTGATCATGGTTTTGAGCATCAGGTAAGCGGGTTCTGGGCTGTCGTAGCGGGCTTTTTGAACGGCTTCGTCAGGGGCCCAGACAGATTGGCCACCACAAGCAGAAATAGTCGTTGCCATGATGACAAGCAAAATTGCGCGAAAAAAGGTCATAAATCCCCACCCAAAGGCGCGGTTTTCACGCCCGTTTTTATCAAGAATTAAAAATAGCTAGAAAAATGAGAACGCAGATAGATGCGACGCCGATGCGGATCGACCATTTGATGAATCCGTCAAAAACAACTTCTTGTGCGGAGGTGTCCATTTTACCGTGTTCGTGGTTGGCCATTTTTTGTGCCCTTTCGTTTCCCGTGTTGCGTCGGGTTTTGCAGGAATTTTGCCATCAATGCAATCGACAGTTTGCCGCGCTTTTGGCGTTTGTTAGGTGACGGTTGGATTGTCCAATTCAGCGGCCAGTTTGAAGCCGATGCGATTTGGTTCTTTGGCTTCGTTTTCTTTCGGGGTCGCGACCAACATAACATTTAGCTGGCTAACGTGTTGAACAAGCTGTGTTTTAGCGCCATTTGGATCCTCGCCGTAAAAGGTAATTAGGTCTGGCGCAAAGTAGCCCATGCCCTGAATGCGCAGGGTTCCGACATCGCCGCCCGTGTATCCCATGCCGACTTCTTCGTCGCCATTCAGGGTTTCTTCAAATTTTTGAATATACATGACAATGCGCTCATAGGCCCATTCGGCAGGTGATTTCTGTTCCAATTGCCGCCCGTTCGCGTTTGGGGTGATCACTTGATTCTCGCGCACGATACTGCCGTTTGGCCCCATGCGCACCGCATAGCGTTCGGGCAGTGCAGCAGCTTCGGCTGCTTCGGCAGTTGTTTTGATTGGATCGCTCATCTGTGCCCCCTAGGCCTGTTTGTACACCCAAGCGCCCGCGTCGTTGCGGGTTCGGGTGATTTTCCCTTGTTGGTGAAGATGGTTCACATGGGCAATAGATTCAACCAGTGCGAGCCCATATTCGCCCGGTCCTATCGTTCTTTTGAACAAAGGCGGGAAACATTCCGCGGCTGTTGAAGGCGTTTCAAGGTGTTTTAGCAACCGATCCAGCGCGCTGTGATGGTTATCAACCAATTGGCGCAGGCGCGCGGGCAGGCCCGTGAACGGCAGTTTATGGCCTGGCAAAACGAAGTGATCGTCGGTTGCAAATGTTTGAAAGTGTTCGCACGCATCGAGCCAACCTTGGACAGGGTCGGCATCGGGTTCGGTCGCGTACACGCCAAGGTTCGATGAAATGCCTGGAATGATTTGATCGCCCGCAATGACAATGTTGTCGTCTTGCGACCACAGCGTGGCATGTTCTGGTGCGTGGCCGTTGCCGATGTGGACATCAAACGTACGGGCGCCGATTTTGATGGTGTCGCCTTGCTGGATGCGCCGAAAGCCGAGCGGTATGGGGTGGACGATATCGGCATAATTGAACGGCTTTTGCGTGCGGCGTTCCTCAACCAAATCCGGGTCCATGCCCGCGGATTGGTAGAACGCGATGGTTTCTGGCGGCGAGGTTTTTTGATTATCCAGCAGCAGCATCCGCGCGAACAGCCACGCGGTGCGCGTTGTGACCAGTTCCGCCCCGTGGACAGATTGCAACCAGCCCGCCATGCCAACGTGATCGGGGTGGTGGTGGGTAACCAAAACACGGGTAACGGGTTTGCCAGCCAGCGGACCAGCAAGGATATTTTCCCATGTTTCGATCATCCGCTTGGAATGGAAACCCGTGTCGACGATGCACCATCCATCCCCGTCTTCAAGCGCGTAAATGTTGACGTGATCGAGCTTCATCGGCAGGGGCATGCGGATCCAAAGGATGCCTTGCGCGATTTCGATTGCCTCACCCTCGGCGGGTGGGGTTTCAAACGGAAAGTGAATGTTTTTCAAAGATTATCCAGCCAGTGCATCGGTGTTGAGCGCGTAAAGAAGGGCATCGCCTGCGGTAGCAGAGGCGCAAAGTGCGCTGACCTGAGGCAAGAAATGGGCGGTGTAAAAGGCGTTGAGTGCGATGCGGTTATCATCCGTTGCACCACGCGTGAGGTAGTGACCGCCAAGCGTTAACGCGAACGCGCGAAGATAGGCGGATGCCCCTGCAAATCGGCTGTTTAACGTGTCGGATGCCAGCAATGTTTCGGTCGCTTGGCGCAGGGCGATTTCGGCAGCGGCGAGTGCTGGATTATTTGCGCCCGTTGCTTTGATGTCATCCAAAACCGCAAAAGCTGCTGTTCCGCCGTCCATCAATTTACGTGCGACGAGGTCCATTGATTGAATGCCGTTCGTGCCCTCATAAATTCGTGTCACACGTACATCGCGGGCGAATTGTGCAGCACCCGTTTCCTCGATAAAGCCCATGCCGCCGTGAACTTGTATGCCAAGATCTGCAACCTCGGAGCCCGTGTCGGTTCCAAAGGCTTTGGCAATCGGGGTTAGGAATGCGGCGCGGGTTTTAAAGGAGCCGTCGCCCGTAGCATTCGCAAGGTCTGCGTTGATGGCGGTGTCTAGGATGATCGCGCGGGCAACGGCAATTTGTGCCTTCATAGTGATCAACATGCGGCGCACGTCTGCGTGATCTGCGATGCTGCCTGTGCCGCCTTCAACCGGTGTTTTGCCCTGTTTGCGATCGAGCGCAAATTCCAATGCTTTCTGGAAGGCTGCTTCGGCCACGCCGAGCCCTTCGGTTCCGACGCCGAGGCGGGCGTTGTTCATCATCGTAAACATTGCCGCCATGCCACCGTTGGGCGCGCCAACCATCCAGCCTGTCGCGCCGTCAAATTCCATCACTGCAGTCGGGGAGCCGTGCAGGCCCATTTTATGTTCAAGCGAGACAACGCGCAAAGAATTGGCGGCACCAAGGTTGCCATCTGCATCTGGTATGAATTTTGGCACGATGAACAGCGAGATGCCCTTGGTGCCAGCAACGCCATCTGGCAGGCGGGCAAGTACGAGGTGGCACACATTTCCGCCAAAATCATGATCGCCCCAGCTGATGTAAATTTTCTGGCCCGAAACCGCATAGGTTCCATTGCCATTGTCGATCGCTTTGGAGCGCAGTGCGCCCACATCGGAGCCTGCCTGTGGTTCGGTCAGGTTCATCGTGCCCGTCCATTCGCCCGAGATTAGCTTGGGTAAATAGAGCGCTTTGATTTCATCCGAGCCGTGTGCTTCGAGGGCTTCGATTTGGCCTTGGGTCATCAGCGGATTAAGTGAGAGGGACAGGCAGGCAGAGGCCATCATTTCGCCTACGCATGTGGTTACAGTCAGCGGTAATCCCATGCCGCCGTGTTCGGGATCAGCGGCGGCGCCGACCCAACCGCCGTCCGCGATAGCTCGGTAACCGTCGCCGTAGCCAGGGGCTGTGCGCACAACGCCGTTTTCTAGATGCGCTGGTTCCAAATCACCTGGGCGTTGCAGCGGAGCAAGTACGTCTTGCGCCATTTTGGCGGCTTCGTACAGGATTGCAGACACCATTTCATCGCCCGCCTCTTCGAACCGTTCTGTCGCTGCAACGTCTTTGTAGTTTAGCACATTGCGCAGCAAATGGAGGTGTTCGGAGGTCGGGGCGGTGTAAGGCATTGTGTTTCCTTATGCGTCACGGGTTTGCTTTGGTGGGGCATTGAGGTAAATGACACCAATTCTGTGTTGATCGCTTGTGTATAGCGGTGGTCACGTAACAACAACAAAGACGACACGTCAAATGCCACAAAAAACTCGCCATTTTCAACCTGAAGAAACTGCTTTGGCGGTGGATGTGTTGCGCACGGGTGGGCTTTTGGCGTTCGCGACTGAAACGGTTTACGGCTTGGGTGCAGACGCGCGAAACGGCGCGGCGGTGGCAGCGATATACGCCGCCAAAGGCCGCCCTGCGTTTAACCCGCTGATTATCCATGTGGCAGATTTGGAAAGCGGCGAAAAATACGGCGTTTTTTCGGATAAGGCGCGACAGTTAGCCTATGCGTTTTGGCCCGGTCCATTGAGCTTGGTTGTGCCTGTTCGCGGTGATGCTGGATTGTCGTCTTTGGTGACGGCTGGATTGGAAACGGTTGCAATTCGTGTCCCTGCGCATGAAGGCGCGCAGGCGTTGTTGGCGGCATTTGATGGGCCAGTTGCTGCACCTTCTGCCAATCCATCAGGTGGTATCAGCCCAACGCGGGCCGCGCATGTGATGGCTGGGCTGAATGGGCGGATTGACGGTGTTCTTGAAGGTGGCGACTGCGCTGTTGGGTTGGAATCGACGATTTTGTTGGTGAATGATGAGGTTGCTTTGCTACGCGCTGGCGGTGTTGCCGTTGAAGACATCGAAGCGGTTTTGCGCGGGCCAATTTTACGGCCCAGTGACCCTGAAACGCCGCAATCCCCAGGGCAATTGGCATCCCATTACGCGCCAAACGCGGCGGTTCGAATAAATGCGACAACGAAACAGGACGGCGAGATTTTGATCGGCTTTGGTGCAGTTTCTGGCGCGGATATTTCGCTGTCGGAAATGGGCAGCGTTTCTGAAGCGGCGGCAAATCTGTTTGCGGTACTGCACAGGGCCGATGCGATGGCAGCAATTGGGCAAACCATCGCAATTTCGCCTGTGCCGATGATGGGGCTTGGATTGGCGATCAATGATCGGTTGGAACGGGCGGCTGGGGATCGATCTTAGCGGTTAAAAATCGTCGGGAACCAGTCTTCGCGCAGTTTTTGACCCGCTTTCATATCGTGCCCTGGAAACGGTGGCGATGTCGGGCCTGGGCGTTCAACGTAGCGCGCATCATCACCAACAAGACGCAAAGAAAACGCGCGGCGGCGGTTTTTTGAAACATTCGCCCGTGCGCCGTGTAATGTGCCGTAATTGAACGCAACCGCATCGCCAGGTTCCATCGCCCATTCGGTGACGATCATCCCGTCTGCATCTGGGTCGGGCACTGGCATGTAGGCATCGGACGCGGGGTAGAAGTTATCCTCATTCAGCCAACGTGTTGGAACCACTTGTTTTTCCCACTTGTGACTGCCCGCAACGCAGCGCAAGGATGCGTCTGTGACGGGATCAAGCGGGGACCAAAAACTGACGGTTTGTTGGCCTTCGACAAAATAATATGGCGCGTCTTGGTGCCACGGTGTTGGCTTGGATGTGCCTGGTTCTTTGACCAAAACGTGGTCGTGGAACACTTGTACAGAGTTTGATTTCATCAGGTCTGCGGCCACTTCGCCAGCGTCGGATTTGCGGATCACCTGTTCGAATTCAGAAATGCGGGTCCAGTTGCAGTAATCATCGAAGAACCGACCCGTGTCGCCGTCTTTGAGGTTTTCAGCGGCGTAGGGGCCGGGCTCGGACATGTTGACCTCGATCCCTTTGCGCAGGGTTTCGACGTGATCTTCGAACAGGCCTTTGATCAAAACAACCCCGTCGCGTTGGTAGGTGTCGATGTGGTCTTGTGTGATCAATGCGTGCATGTGGCGGCTCCCTTTTGTTCAGGTTTGCCGCAGAAACGCGATTGGTTCAAATGATTTTTAGCGCAGGCGTTGTTCTGTTTGGGCGTCAAAGAAATAGGCGTCCGATTGATCGAATGCCATTGCGACCTTTGTTCCTGCCTTTAGCGCGTCCGAGCCACGGATTTCCACGACGATACGCTCGCCTGTGGCCGCCTTGGCATAGGTGTATGAAACGCCGCCGAGTTGTTCGGTTAGGGCAACTGTCAGCGGGCCGTTTTCATCCTCGTTTAAGGTGATCTGCTGGGGGCGGATGCCGACGATGACAGCGCCGCTGTCTGGGGCCACTGTCGTTGCGATGGATTGCGAAGTGGCGTCAATTGTGACTGAGCCAGCTGATGCGGTGCCGTTCAGAAAGTTCATCGAGGGAGAGCCGATGAAGCCAGCGACGAATTTATTGTCGGGGTCCTCGAATAGGTGCATCGGCGCGCCGACTTGTTCGATGTGGCCTGCACGCAGGACGACGATTTTATCGGCGAGTGTCATGGCTTCGACTTGGTCGTGGGTGACGTAAATCATGGTGGCATCAAGTTCGCCATGCAAGCGGGCGATTTCAACGCGCATGTCGACGCGCAGTTCTGCGTCTAGGTTGGATAGAGGTTCATCGAACAGGAATACTTCGGGGCCGCGCACGATGGCGCGACCAATGGCGACGCGTTGGCGTTGTCCACCAGATAGCGCGGCTGGTTTGCGATCTAGGTAGTCGCCAAGTTGCAGGATATCGGTGGCTTTGCCGACTTTTTCGTCGATTTCTGCTTTGGGCACGCCGTTCATTTTCAGCCCGAACCCCATGTTTTCTTTGACCGTCATGTGCGGATAAAGCGCGTAGGTTTGAAACACCATCGCCACGCCGCGTTCGGCAGGATCGGTGTGGGTCACATCGCGCGCGCCGATCGAAATTTGGCCGCTTGTGGTTTCTTCTAGGCCTGCCACCATGCGCAAAAGCGTTGATTTACCGCAACCTGATGGGCCGACAAAGACGCAAAACTCGCCGTCTTCGATGGTGAGATCGACGCCGTGAATGACCTGTGTTTGGCCATATTTTTTAACGACATTGGAAAGCGTTACGCCTGTCATGTGTATCGTCCTTGATTAGTTTTGTGTCGGGAACTGCCACGTGGATGCAGCGTTCGCGATTTGCGTGGCAGTTTCGAGCAGGGCGGGGCGGAACACATCAAGTGCGTCCAGCGTGTGGCGGCTGGTTGAGGTCGCGATTGAGAGCGCGCCGATTACCGTTTCGCCGTCGGTTAGGATGGGTGCGGCGATGCTGATGATCCCCACTTCGTGTTCTTCGCGATCATAAGCAACGCCGTCTGCGCGGACTTCGTTAAGTTCTTTGGCGAGTGCATCGGTGTTGTCGTGCGTTGCGGGTGTGTATTTCAGGAATGCTTGTTGTTGCAGCGCGAGGTTTCGCGCAGGCTCGGACATGAATGCAAGGATCGCTTTGCCAACCCCTGTGCAATAGCTTGGCGCGACTTTGCCAGCCTGTGCGAGCGTGTCAAAATTATCGGTGCCTTTGCGTTTATCCACAAACAAAACGTGGCCGTGATCGAGCTGCGCAAGGTGGACCGCTTCGCCTGTTTTTTCGGCCAGCGCATCAAGGTAGGGGCGTGCCACAGGGGCCAGTGAAGATTGCCGCCAAGCGGAGTGGGCGAGGCGGACAAGGCGCAGGCCCGGGGCGTAAGATTGGGTTTTGGGATCGTAAGACAGCATCCCCTGATTCGTTAATGTCTGCAAAAAACGATAAAGCGAGGCCTTGGGGAATTTTGCCAGCGATAGCAGTTCAGTAAAGCGAACAGGGCGACCAAGGCTCGCGACTAAGTCGAGCACTTCCAATGCCTTACCCACAGTGCCATCATTTACGACTGGCTTGTTCATCGCTTTAAGATCCCTCTTGGTTTGTGGCGATTTCGTTATGAAACTATTGACAAGGCTAGGCTTGCGTTCCACAATTTTCAATAGTTAAAACTAAGTTTCATTATTTGGAACTAAAATATCTGGGAGGATACACATGATCCGTCACACGAAATCCCTGCTTGCGGGCGTTGCTGCTGCTGCAATCATGGCGACTGGCGCATTGGCTGGCGACTTACGCATTAACTTTGACGACCTTAACCCAACCCCGAAAAAGGGTTTCGATGAAATGATCGAGATGTTTAAGGCGGAAAACCCTGACATCAATGTCATCGTCAACATCAACGATCGCGAAGCGCATAAAACGGCGATCCGCAACTTTCTAACGGCTGATGCACCTGACATCACGTCTTGGTATCCTGGCAACCGCATGGCGCCATTCGTAGATGCCGGCCTGTTTGAGCCGGTGGACGATGTTTGGGCTGCAAACGGGTTTAACGAAGATTTGGCTGCGATTAAACCAACGATGACCCGTGATGGCAAAATCTGGGGTGTTCCATATTCGTATTACCAATGGGGCGTTTATTACCGCAAAGACATCTTTGATCTGCTGAAGATCGAAGAGCCGACAACTTGGGCCGAATTGATGGCGTCTTGTAAGGTGATGAACGACAATGGCGTGAAGCCGTTCACAATCGGTACGAAATACCTTTGGACTGCGGCTGGTGTGTTTGATTACATCAACCTGCGCACAAACGGATATGACGTTCACAACGATCTGACAGCGGGTAAAATCAAATACACCGATGACCGGATCAAGCAGACATTCATGAACTGGAAACAGATGATTGATGAATGTGGCTTCGTTGACAACCACGCGTCTATGTCTTGGCAGGATGCGATTGCGCCTTTCGCCAATGGCGATGCCGCGATGTATGTGATGGGTAACTTCTCGGTTGGTGGGTACAAAGATGCTGGCCTGACAAATGATCAGATTGATTATTTCCAGTTCCCTGAAATCACACCTGGCATGCCACGCGCTGAGGAAGCTCCTGCGGATGCGTTCTTTATCCCTGCAAACGCGAAAAACAAAGAAGATGCTAAGAAGTTCTTGGCCTTTGTTGGTCGTGCGGATGTGCAAACAAAGCTGAACGCGACTATCGGTCAGCTGCCTGTGAACTCTAAGTCGACAGTGTCTGACGATAAGTTCATCCAAGAGGGTTTTGCGACGGTTTCAACGGCTGCTGGTTTGGCGCAGTTCTATGACCGTGACGCCCCTGCTGCGATGGCTAAGGCCGGCATGGAAGGGTTCCAACGTTTCATGATTGACCCATCTGCGCTGGACGAAATTCTGGCAGAGCTGGATCGCGTTCAAGGCGAAGTCTACAAATAATATGATTGGCGGCGGGCTACATCTGGCCCGCTGTTTTCCTTTTACGGCGGAGCGGATCACATGCCAGCGTCTGAATTCCAAGCCACGCAAACCAGTTGGATGTCGCGCAATAAATTGGCGATTACCCCTTGGATTTTCCTAATTCCCGCTTTGATATTTTTCGCCATTTACGTGGTGATCCCTGTTTTTCAATCCATCACACTGTCGTTTTATCAATGGAACGGACTGTATGATGTGAATGGCAATTCCACCGCCGTTTGGGTGGGGCTTGAGAATTATACGAAACTTTGGACCGACCCAAAGTTCTGGATCTCGCTTAAGAACAATGTGCTGTGGTTGTTTCTGTTTTTATTGGCTGTACCGCTCGGTCTGTTTATTGCACTATTTTTGAACCAAACAGTGATGGGCATGCGGTTTTACAAATCTATGTTTTTCTTTCCGTTTGTGATTTCCCAAGTTGTTGTCGGCCTGATTTTTGGCTGGTTTTACAACCCTGATTTCGGCGTTGTCGGATCGATCTGGAAATTTATGTTTTGCGAGGAAACCACGAATATTCTGGGTAATGTGACGTTCAAATGTTCGAGCCCGCCGCCTGATATTCTGTCGTCTGCGAAATTTGCAACTTACGGCATTATCGCCGCAGGGCTGTGGCCGCAGGTGGCCTATTGCATGATCCTGTATCTTACGGGGCTGAATAACGTTGCTGCTGACCAGATCGAGGCAGGGCGTTTGGATGGTGCCAAAGGCTGGAAAATGTTGTGGTATGTGGTGTTGCCACAGTTGAAACCTGCGACGTTTATCGCGGTGGTGGTGACTGTGATTGGGGCGCTGCGATCTTTTGATATGATCGCGATCATGACCCAAGGGGGGCCGTATGGCTCCACCAATGTGTTGTCGTATTACATGTTTGAAACCGCGATTTCTGAGTACGGCGAACGGTATGGCTATGGGTCTGCAATCGCGACTGTTTTGTTTGCTATCATGTTGGTCTTTATCAGCTATTTCTTGTGGCGCATGTACCAAGACGAAAGAGGAGCACGCTAATGTTTCCCCGTCCCATTGAACATTCAACGCCAACGCGTCGGTTCGGGTATCAAGCGTTTCTGCCCGTTGCTTTGATCCTTTGGCTGTTGCCTTTGTTGGCGATTTTCATGACCTCTATTCGATCGGCCAAAGATATTAATTCGGGCAATGTATTTGGTATCCCAACCGAGTTTCGCCTTTGGGACAATTATTCCGCTGTGTTCATCCAATCCGAAGCCGCTACCTATATGTTGAATTCGGTTCTGATCACCGTGCCGACTGTGGCGATATCAGTGACGTTGTCCTGTTTGGCGGGTTACGCGCTGGCGATATACAAGTTTCGCGTCGCCTTGCCGCTGTTCTTTCTGTTTGTCGCGGGCAACTTTATTCCGTTCCAAATCCTAATGGTTCCCGTGCGCGATATGTCGGTGCAAACGGGGCTGTACGATACAATCGCAGGGCAGTTCCTGTTTCATGCCGCGTTTCAAACAGGATTTTGTACGCTGTTCATGCGCAACTTTATCAAGGCGCTGCCGTTTGATCTTATTGAGTCCGCGCGTATTGAGGGCGTGAAGGAATGGCAGATTTTTTGGTATGTTGTTCTGCCCCTTGTGCGCCCCGCTGTGGCGGCTTTGGCCGTGTTGATTTTTACCTTTGTGTGGAACGATTTCTTCTGGGCAAATGTGTTGACCCAAGGCGAAGATGCAAAGCCAATTACCGCTGGTATTCGGGCGCTAAATGGGCAATTTGTGAACAACTGGCATTTGGTTTCGGCAGCAAGTTTGTTGGCTGCGATGCCGCCAGTGGCCATGTTTTTTCTGATGCAAAAACACTTTATTGCGGGCCTGACGATGGGCGCAGTAAAGTAAGACGAAGGACTGTTTGAGATGGCAGTAAAGATCGCCTTTATTGGTGCGGGCTCGACGATTTTCATGAAGAATATCATCGGTGACGCGCTGCATTTCCCTGCGTTGGCAGACGCCAATATCGCCTTGATGGATATCGACGCGGGCCGCCTTGAAGAAAGCGCGGCAGTCGTGCGCAAGATGAGTGCGACGATGGACGCGGGCGCGACCGTTTCTACGACGATGAACCAGCGCGCGGCCTTGGATGGTGCGGATTTTGTGGTGACGGCGTTTCAGATCGGCGGGTACAAACCGTGCACTGTGACGGATTTTGAAATCCCCAAGGCCTATGGGTTGCGCCAGACAATTGCCGACACATTGGGCGTTGGCGGGATCATGCGCGGGCTGCGCACGGTACCCCATTTGTGGCAGGTTGCGGCCGACATGGCGCAAGTTTGCCCCGATGCGTTACTGCTGCAATATGTGAACCCGATGGCAATTAATACTTGGGCGCTGGCGGAGCAGTTTCCAAAGCTAAAGCAGGTTGGTTTGTGCCATTCGGTGCAAAACACAGTTGAGGAATTGGCGTATGATTTGGATCTGCCGAAATCGGAAATTGAGTACCGTGTCGCGGGTGTGAACCACGTCGCGTTTTTCTTGGATTTGGCACACAAAGGGCAGTCGTTGTACCCGCGTTTACGGGATGGATATCGCGCGGGTGCATTGCCAAAGCCACCGCTGTTGATGCCGCGTTGCGCAAATAAAGTACGCTATGAAGTGATGGATCAGATGGGCTATTTCTGTACAGAAAGCAGCGAACATTTGGCGGAATACGTGCCGTGGTTTATTAAGGAAGGCCGCGAGGATTTGATCCGTGATTTCGCAATTCCACTTGATGAATACCCAACCCGCTGTGAAGAACAAATGGCCGATTGGGCCACGCAGGCAGCGGCGCTAGATCAGCAAACGCAAATCCCTGTGGAAAAGAGCCATGAGTTTGCCGCAGAGATTATGAACGCGGTCGTAACGGATACGCCCTACGTGATTTATGGCAATTTGGCGAACACAGGGCAGGCGCCGCAGCTGCCGATGGGTGCTGCCGTCGAAGTGCCGTGCTTGGTGGATCGAAATGGCGTTCAACCAAGCGTGATTAGCGATATTCCCCCCCAATTGGTGGCGCTGATGCGCACGCAAATCAATGTGCAAGAATTGGTTGTGCGTGCCTTGGTGGATGAAAATGTTGAACACATTTATCATGCGGCGATGATGGACCCGCACACAGCAGCCGAGCTGGATCTACGGCAAATTCGCGCGATGGTTGACGATCTGTTGGTGGTGCACGGTGATTGGCTGCCAGAGTTTGCGCGCAAAAGGAAAGCAGCATGAGCAAGAATGTAACGTTTCACGATCTAAGCGAACAATCGGTTTTCATCACGGGCGGTGGCTCAGGAATTGGCGCGGCGCTAAGCGATGGATTTCTTGCACAGGGGTGCAAGGTCGCGTTTGTGCAGCGATCGGATGCGTCGGATTTTGTGGCTGATATGAAAGCGAAACACGGAGTCGCGCCACTGTTTATACCGTGCGATATTACCGAGGTTGCCGCCTTGCAATCGGCTATGGCGCAGGCGGCTGTGGCGCACGGGGACATCACGGTTGTGGTAAATAACGCGGCGAATGACGCGCGCCATACGCTGGGCGATATCACGTCAGAAAGTTGGGATCTCGCGCAGGCGGTGAACCTGAAACCGCATGTGTTTAGCGCGCAAGCGGCTGTTGCAGGAATGAAAGCTGCGGGTGGCGGCGCGATCATCAATTTCTCGTCTGTGTCCTATATGATGGGGAATGACGGCTATCCTGGATACGTTGCAGCAAAGGCAGGAATTACTGGGCTGACCCGTGGGTTGGCGCGGGAATTGGGGCCAGACAATATTCGCGTGAACGCGCTGATGCCCGGCTGGGTTTTGACGCCGAAACAGAAAGATATGTGGGCGACGCCAGAGAGCCTTGCGGCGCATTTGGACCGCCAGTGTTTGAAGGAACATTTGGTAGAAGACGACATCGTCGATGCGACGTTGTTTTTGGCTAGCAAAGCCAGCCGCATGATGACGGGGCAGGCGTTGGTTGTTGACGGCGGCGTGGTGGTGACGGGATGAGCATTGCAGATCGTGTGGCGTGGATTGCAGTGGATTGGGGCACGTCGAACCTGCGGATTTGGGCGATGGATGCGGGCAATGATTTGCTGGCGGAACGATCATCAGATCAAGGCATGGGCGGGCTTGATCCCTCCCAATTTGAGGGCGTTCTGCTGGGCTTGATCGAAGAGTTTTTGCTGCGTGATCGTGTGACCCCCGTGATCTGTTGTGGCATGGTTGGTGCCAAACAAGGGTGGGTTGAGGCCGATTATGTTGCGGTGCCAAACGCGCCGCCAAATGGAGACGCAGCGACACGTGCGAAATCGGATGATCTGCGTATTGATGTGTGGATATTACCGGGCATGAAACAAGTCGCACAGCCCGATGTGATGCGCGGTGAAGAAACGCAAGTTGCGGGTTTTTTGCGCGATCAGCCAGAATTTGATGGCGTGTTGGTCATGCCTGGAACCCATTCCAAATGGGCGCATATCAGTGCAGGGGAAATCGTTTCATTCCAGACGTTTATGACAGGTGAGATGTATGCGTTACTGGCGCGGCAATCGGTTTTGAAACACTCTGTTGCGGTCACGGGCTGGGATGACGCGGCGTTTGAAACAGCGATAGGCGAGGCGATTTCGCGCCCCGAAAGTGTGGCTGCAAAACTGTTTGGTTTGCGGGCGGCATCGCTTGTGAGTGAGCAATCAAATGAGGCTGCGCGCGCACGTTTATCGGGGTTATTGATTGGGTTGGAATTGGCGGCGACGCGGCCTTATTGGTTGGGGCAAAACCTTGCCATTGTTGGCGCCCCTGAGGTTGGCGCGGTTTACGCAAAAGCCTTGGCGTTGCAAGGATTGCAAGCACAGGTGATTGATGCACAACCCATGACGCGCGCGGGGCTAATCGCGGCGTATGAAACAATGAAAGGCACACAATGACACGAGAGATTATTGCGATCCTGCGCGGCGTAACGCCTGACGAAATCCTCCCGATCGCCGATGTTTTGCGGGCCGCTGGGATTGATAAAATTGAGGTGCCTCTGAACTCGCCGAATGCGTTCGACAGTATCGAAAAGCTGGCCGCGGCGCATGGGGACAGCGCGTTGATTGGTGCGGGAACTGTGCTTGCGCCAGATGATGTGCAGCGGGTTCAAAATGTTGGCGGCGCACTGGTTGTTTCGCCCGATTGCAACGTGGATGTGATCGCCAAAACCAAGGCGTTGGGGATGCAATCTTTCCCCGGTGTTTTGACCCCAACCGAGGCGTTTTGTGCCCTGCGTACGGGGGCAGACGGGTTAAAGTTTTTTCCTGCAAGTTTGGTGGGGCCGTCTGGATTAAAGGCGATGCTGGCGGTGCTGCCAAATGGCACAAAAAGCTATGCCGTTGGGGGTGCTGGGCCTGCGAACTTTAAGGATTGGTTTGCGGTTGGCGTGACGGGTTTTGGAATTGGCACAGCGATCTACAAACCAGGTGATACGGCGCAAATCGTCGCGCGCAAGGCGGCAGAAATTGTTGTGGCCTATGATGCCGGTGTAGCTGAATGAACGCTACAATTTACGACCCGCGACAGTGCAGTCTTGGCGAAGGGCCGTTGTGGCATCCTGTGCGAAACGAGCTGTTTTGGTTCGATATTTTGGGCAAAAAGCTGATGTCCGTTGCGCAAGAATGGACCTTTGAAGAATATGTTTCAGCGGCAGGTTGGATCGATCAGGATCGGCTTTTGATTGCCAGCGAAATGGCCTTGTTTACATTTGATTTACGTGATGGATTGCAAAATCACGTGGTTGATTTAGACGCGGAAAATGGGATCACGCGGTCCAACGATGGGCGGGCTGATCCGCAAGGTGGGTTCTGGATTGGGACGATGGGGAAATCTGGCGAACATGCTGCTGGCGCGATTTATCGGTATTATCGGGGCGAGCTGTGCATGCTGTTTGGTGGGATTACCATTTCCAATTCGATCTGTTTTTCACCAGATGGGACCAAAGCCTATTTCACGGATACACCGACACGCCAGATTATGTGTGTTGGGCTAGACGGGGAGGGATGGCCCAAGGGATCGCCTGCGGTTTTTGTTGATATGGTGACGGATGAGCTGAACCCAGATGGTTCCGTTGTGGACGGTGATGGATGCTTGTGGAACGCGCAGTGGGGCGCACACCGCGTTGCAAAATACGGGCCTGACGGTGCGTTTGTCGAGGCGATTGAGATTTCCGCCGCTCAGGCGTCTTGCCCTGCTTTTGGGGGGGCAGATTTGCAAACGATGTTTGTGACCTCGGCGCGTGATGGTTTGATTGGTGCGGACGACGGAAAGACGTTTTCAATTGATTTAGCTGTGCAGGGGCAAGCCGAACATCAGGTGATTTTATGAAACGAACCTTGGGATGTTGCTATTATCCTGAACATTGGCCCCAAGAAATGTGGGCAACGGATGCCGCGCGGATGGTCGATGCAGGCCTGACATGGGTGCGGATCGGCGAGTTCGCATGGAGCAAAATTGAGCCAGAGTATGATCGGTTTGATTGGCAGTGGTTGGATGAGGCAATCGCGGTTCTGATGGACGCTGGGTTGCAGATTGTGCTGGGTACGCCAACCGCAACGCCGCCGCGTTGGATGTTGGAACGGCACCCAGATATGTTGGCGGTTGATGCCGGAGGGCAGCCGCGCAAATTTGGGTCGCGTCGGCATTACTGTTTCAGCCACGGCGGATATGCGCACGAATGTGATCGCATCGTGGAGGCGTTGGCAAAACGATACGGCAGTAAAGTTGCGGCGTGGCAGACGGACAATGAATACGGCTGTCATGACACGACGATCAGCTATTCAAATGCGGCGCGCAAAGCGTTTCAGGACTGGTGTGCGCAGCGGTATCAATCACCGGATGCGTTGAACGCGGCTTGGGGAAATGTGTTTTGGTCGATGGAATACAGCGAATTTGATCAGCTAGATTTGCCGAACCTTACCGTGACCGAACCAAACCCTGCGCACATGCTGGCGTTTCGACGGTTTTCCTCGGATCAAGTTGTGGCGTTTAATCGGCGGCAGGTCGATATTATTCGCGCCCATTCAAGAGCGCCTGTGTCGCATAATTATATGGGGCGTGTGACGGATTTCGATCATTTCAAAGTGGGCGCAGATTTGGATATTGCCACTTGGGACAGTTATCCGCTCGGGTTTCTTGAGGATCGAGTTGGGGCACCGGCGGATCATCAAAAGGCGTATCTGCGGCAGGGCGATCCTGATTTTCAGGCGTTCCATCATGATCTCTACCGCGCCGTTGGGAATGGGCGTTGGTGGGTGATGGAACAGCAACCGGGCCCCGTAAATTGGGCCCCTTACAACCCGGCGCCCTTGGCTGGCATGGTGCGATTGTGGACTTTGGAAGCATTTGCGCATGGTGCGGAGGCGGTGTGCTATTTTCGTTGGCGACAAGCGCCATTTGCGCAGGAACAAATGCACGCAGGTTTGTTGCGGCCCGACAGTGTTGATGCGCCTGCAATGGCCGAGGCTGTTACGGTAGCTGGGGAATTAAAGGCAGCGCCTGACGTGGTGATTGGCACTGCGCCCGTGGCGTTGATTTTTGATTATGATGCTGAATTTGCTTGGGAAACGCAGCCGCAAGGACAGGGGCTTAGCTATTTCGGGTTGGTGTTTGATCTGTACCGTGCGTTGCGCAAATTGGGTGTTTCGTTGGATATCGTCCCGCCAAGCACGCGAGATTTTTCGGGGCGAAAGCTGGTTATCGCGGCGGGCTTGATGACGATGGAAGCTGATTTGAAAACGGCGCTTGTCGCGGCTGGTATCCCCGTTTTACTGGGGCCGCGATCAGGGTCGCGAACGGCAGAAATGGCGATCCCAGTTCCGTTGCCGCCTGCTGTTGACGGGCTGGATGTGACTGTGACGTTGGTGGAAACTCTGAGGGCAGATAGCCCGATGGAATTGGCGCAAGGCGGCGCGTTTATCGGATACCGCGAAGAAATTGAAGGCGACGGAGTGGTCGTTGAAACCTTGCGCGATGGTCGCGCAGCGATGATGCGCAGTGGTATGGTTTCCTATTTGGCTGGGTGGCCAGACGCCGCTGCGGCGGATCGTATTTTGCGTGATTTGTGCGGTGATGCGGGTGTGGCCGTGATGGATTTGCCCGAAGGATTACGGGTTCGCGACACAGGAGCAGAGCGGTTTTGGTTTAATTACGGCACCCAAGCGGTGCAATTTGAAGGGCAGGAGTTAGCGGCCGCGGGGGTTTTACGCGAGGATATCTGAGTTATTTTTCGACCCAAATCGTTACGGGGCCATCATTGATGAGCGAGACCTGCATGTCGCCGCCAAATTGGCCTTTGCCGACTTTTACGCCGTAATCAGCCACCAGTTCGCATAGAAGATCATACAGCTTTTCGCCTTCATTTGGTGGCGCAGCAGAGGAAAAGCCGGGTCGGTTTCCGCGTGATGTATCTGCGGCAAGGGTGAATTGGCTGATAATCAACGCACTGCCACCGGTATCGAGCAGAGAGCGATTCATGCGATCATCATCGTCTTTGAAAATGCGCAGGTTTACGATCTTTTTGGCGGTGGCTTGAACATTTTCAGCGGTATCGCCGTGCATCGCGCAAACAAGAATCACAAGGCCGGGGCCTGTTTCGCCGATCACGATTCCATCAACAGAAACAGAGCCTTGGGTCACACGTTGCAGCAGAGCACGCATTTTACGGCAGCGTTCCCGACAAGATGTAGGACAGGCATTGCGCCACTTCTTTGGAGGAATAACAGACCGCTTGTGCGGCTGCGTCTACCTCTTTCAAAGCGTGGTTGTGCTCTTCCGCTTGAAGAACGATCACGGATTTTCCTAGCGCGTGGGCATAGCCTGCATCGAATGCCGCATTCCATTGTTTGTATTTTTCACCAAAGCGCACGACAACGATATCTGCGTCTTTGATCGCCTTGCGTGTGCGCATGGAATTTAGGTTCGCGCCTTTGTTATCGTGCCAGAATTTGTTCGGCTCTTCGCCCATGATCGCAACCCCGCAGTCATCCGATGCGCCATGATCTGTGACGGGTGCTGTGAAGGCGATGTCGAGGTTTTGGGCCTGACAGGCGGTGATGATTTCCTCGCGCCAAGAGGAATGGATTTCACCTGCAAGATAGACGTTCAATTTCATATTATAGGCCGTCCACTTTTTTCATCAGCTCGGCCAATTGTTGTTTCACTGCAGATAATTCTTCGGTTTCGGGGGCTGATTCTGGCTCTTCTTTCGGCGCTGCAGCGACAGGATTTTGCACTTGCGGCATCCAGGCAGCCATCATTGATTTCATCATATCGGCCTGTTGTTTTTGCCAGTTTCCAGTCGCGCCCATGCCTGGAATTTTTTCCATCATTGTGGATTGTTGTTGGGAAAACATCTCGTATGATTTTGAAAGAAAATCTGGCAGAACACCCTGCGCGGCGGTGCTGTAGGATCGCACGAGCCCCGTTAACACATTGACGGGAAGGACATTTTCGCCCTTACTTTCTTGTTCGGTGATGATTTGCAACAGGAACTGGCGCGTCAAATCTTCGCCCGATTTTCGGTCGCGAATTTCGACATCGTTACCCTTTTTGATCAGTTCAGAGATTTCGTCGAGCGTGACATATTCGCTGGTTTGCGTGTTGTACAAGCGACGACTGGCGTAGCGGTTTATCAAGATTGGATCGGCCATTTTATCCCTAACCTGCAAAGCAATGCTGCACCGTAGCGTAATTTTTTGTGCGTACAAAGGGAAAAGCCAGAAACGGAAAAGGGGCGCCTGTAATAGGCACCCCAGTATTCAGTGGTTTTCGGGGAGGACGAAAACCAAATTCAAATTGCTTAAGCAGCTTTTGCTTTTGCAGTAACGTCTTTCGCTGCAGCAACAACTTCGGCTTGAACGTCTTTGCCAGCAGCTACGAACAATTCAACAGCTTCCAATTGAGCAGCTTTTGCAACTTCTGCGTAAGCAGATAGTTTTTCTGGCATTGCTTGAGCGTGTGCAGAAGCGAATTCAGAAGCGATTGTTGCGTAAGCAGACGGATCTTTTTGAATTTTGTTCGTTGCTTCAACAGCTTTCAGTGTTTCGGCTGTCCATGCGTTTGTCAGTTCTGCGTTTTTCTTCGCAGCTGCCAAAGCAATCTTGCCCAATTTTACACTGAATTCAGAAGCATTTTTAGATGCATCGTCGAACATGTTTGTGTCCATTTTGAAGGCGCCAAAGAACTCTTCAGTTGCTTTTGCGAAGTCGAAGTCTTGATTAGCCATTGTGTAGATCCTCTGATCATAAATTTCGGTAGGAGCAAGATCGCTCCCGATGAACAGAGATATAAATGCTGCATTGCGGCATTGCAAGGTAAAAATGCCGCAATGCAGCATAATTATACTAAATACCTGGTTTTAAAACATAACTTCCAGGGGCGGGCTCGGTAGCTGGATTGGCTTTACTGCCGATCTTGCGGGCTTTGACGGACATTTCTTCGTCAGAGGCCAACCAAGCGGACCATTTATGCCACCAGCTTTCCTTGATGTATTCTGCATTTTCCAGCCAGAATTCGGGATCGCGGGGCGGTTCGTCGTTAAACCAATGTCCGTATTTGTTTTTTGATGCTGGATTGACGATTCCGGCGATGTGGCCGCTTTCAGACAAAAGAAACGTCCGCTTGCCACGCACTTTGGCAAGGCCGCGAAATGTGCTTTGCCACGGTGCGATGTGGTCTTGAACAGTTGAGACCGCGAAAATGGGGGTTTCAATCGCCGCCAAACGCAATTTTTTGCCGAGTAATTCGAACTCGCCTTTGAACAGTTCATTATCGACGTATAGTTTTGCGAGGTACTCCACTGCCATGCGGCCCGGCAGGTTGGTGCTATCTGCATTCCATTGCAACAGATCAAATGCAGGCGGGGCCTCTCCCATCATGTAGGAGCGCACGGCGGGAGCATAAACCAAATCTTTGGCGCGCAGATAACTGAAGGTGCGCGACATGAAATAGCTTTCGAGGTATCCCGTCTCAGCCACTTGCGCTTCGATCCCTTTGAGGAAGCCTGGCTCAAGGAAATTACCCAACTCACCTGGTTCACGAAAATCGGTCATCGTAGTGAGGAAGGTCGCTTTGTTGAGTTTCTGCTCCTGCCCGATTTCGGTCAGATAAGCAGCGGCACAAGCCAGAAGCGTTCCGCCGATACAGTAGCCAGCCACATTCACGGATTTTTCTTTGGTGATTTCCAGAACTGTGTCGATAGCCGTAAGCAGGCCTTCTTCGAGGTAAGTGTCAAAACCGCAATCAGCGTAATCCGCATCTGGGTTTGCCCAAGAGATAACAAAAACAGTGTGCCCTTGATCAACGCAATATTTGATCAGGCTGTTTTCTGGGCGCAGGTCAAGGATGTAGAATTTGTTAATCCAAGGTGGCGTGATCAAGAGCGGTTTTTTGTAAACGTTAGGCGTGCTCGGTTTGTATTGGATAAGCTGGAACATCCGATTTTGGAACACAACCGAACCTTCAGAAGTTGCGATGTCTTTGCCCACTTCAAAGGCATCCGGGTCGGCCAAACGGACCGCGATACCTTGCTGATTGCTTTCTAAATCGGCAACGAAGTTTTCCAATCCGTCGACCAAGGATTGACCATTTGTTTCAATCGCTTTTTCCAGCGCATCGGGATTCGAGGCCAAAAAATTGGTCGGGGCGAACATATCGACAATCTGTTTGGCAAAGAAATTAACTTTTTGCTGCTCGCGGTCGGGCAGGTGGGTCATGTCTTTGGTGACGGCTTCGATTGTTTGCGATGACAGCAGGTATTGTTGTTTTATCAACTTGAAATAGGGGTTCGTGTCCCAATTTGCGTTCTTAAATCGTTTGTCCGTTGACGGCTCTGGAACAACATCGGTTTCACCTGCGGCAATTTGCTGCTGAATTTCTGACCAATTCTTAAGGCTTTGTGTCCAATATCCGACCTGTGCTTCGATAATTCGGGTTGGATCGCTGATCATCTCGGCAAAATATGCGGCGGCGGCTTTGGCGTAAAACTGGTAATCTGGGCTTTCCAAGGCAGGGCTGTGGGATTTGCGATCCGACATTGCGGCCACCATGCGTTGAGTCAAGTCGTTGATCTTAGAGAGGTTTTTCTCCAGAACTTCTTGGTCAGGTGACTTAGGGTCAATCATTTGTGTTCCAGCATTGTTAAGTTTTACTCTGGTAATTATATAGACCTTTGAGCAAGAGTGCACGGGTAAGACATAAAAAGGCGAATGGTATGACTGTTTACGACATGAATGAGAGCATCCGCCAATCAAATGCGTGGGTCGGTGCAACGACTAAAGCATTTTGGAGTAACCCTGCATTTTCAATGTCAATGAGCCCGTTTCCTTCGCTGTTTGCAGCTTGGGGCGAAGTGACCGAACGGACGTTCGAAAAAATCGCGACAAAGCCAAGCTGGGGCATCGAGAGCGTTGTCTCCAAGGATCAAGATTATCCCGTGACAAAGAAGATTGATCTGGAGTTGCCGTTTTGCGACTTGATCCACTTTGCCGCGGAACGCAATCGCCCTGTAACGCGCAAGGTTTTGCTGGTTGCGCCGATGTCTGGCCACTATGCCACGCTGTGCCGTAACACAGTTGTCAGCCTTTTGCCAAATTGTGACGTCTATGTAACCGAGTGGAAGAACGCGCGTGATATTCCGATGTCTGCGGGTAAATTCGACGTCGAGGATTACACCAAATACCTTGTGCAGTTCATGAAACATCTGGGCGAGGATGTGCACGTGATTGCCGTTTGTCAGCCTGTTCCCCTAACGCTTGTCGCGACTGCGATGTTGGCTGAGGACGAGAAAACGCCCAATCCGCGCACGCTTACTTTGATCGGTGGTCCTGTTGATCCCGATGCAAACCCGACCGAGGTTACTGATTTTGGCAACCGTGTTACGATGGGCCAGTTAGAGCACACTGTGATCACGCCCGTTGGCTTTGCTTTCCCAGGTGTTGGCCGCAAAGTTTACCCCGGCTCCACGCAATTGGCATCGTTTATGGCGATGAACCCAAAAACACACGCTAAAGCGTTTACAGATCAAATTGGCGCCGTGGCACGCGGCGAAGCGGCAGATTTGGATCGCCATAACAAATTCTACGACGAATATCTGGCAGTGATGGATATGCCTGCGGAGTTCTATCTGAGCACCGTAGAGCGCGTTTTCAAAAACCGTGATGTGGCGCGCAATGCCTTTACGGTGGATGGCAAAAAGATCGACATTTCCAAGATCACAAAAACGGCCGTGAAAATCGTTGAAGGCGGGCGTGATGATATTTCTGCACCTGGTCAATGTTTGGCGGCGCTCGATTTGATGCCAAACCTGCCTGATAGCATGAAAGAACATTTCGTGGCCGAAAAAGCCGGCCACTACGGTATTTTCAGCGGCAGCGCGTGGCGCAATGATATTCGCCCAGCTGTTCTGGCATTTATCGACACCCACAACGGCGCGCCTAAAAGCACAGCCAAAGTGACCAAGCTGAAGACACAGAAAAGCTGACGCAGCGAAACGCTTTTGACGCAGTGGCACCGTGTGGCAGGGTGGGGCATCTGAAAAGGAGCCCTCCCGATGCCCGACGTCACGCAGCTGCTAACACATCACCACACGATCACGGATCAAAAGATTGTAACGGTACCAGCGGCATCGCTGTCCACGGGGCAGGCTCGTTTGCGGATCGAAAGATTTGCGCTGACAGCCAATAATGTGACCTACGCGGCATCAGGGTTTGCCATTGGCTATTGGAAGTTTTTCCCAACCGCAGAACAGGATTGGGGTTTGGTTCCGGTCTGGGGATATGCAGAGGTTGTTGAATCTGCGTCTGACGTGGTTTCGGTTGGGGACCGGTTTTACGGATTTTATCCACTCGCATCGGAATTGGTAATGGAACCCGTAACGCACGGCACACATGCAGTGCGTGATGTGGCGGCGCACCGCGTGGATTTGCCTGCGGTGTATAATATCTATTCGCGCGCGTCATCCGCCCCCAAAGGTAGCGATGCGTATCAAGCTTTGATGCAGCCGCTGATCGCAACGTCGTATCTTTTGTATGATTGGCTGATGGACAATGATTGGTTCAATGCCAAGCAAATTGTCATCGGGTCGGCGTCATCCAAAACAGGTTTGGGGCTAACGGCATTTTTGGCGAAACATGCGGATCGCTCGTTTAAAGTTGTTGGGCTGACTGGTGCTGGCAATGCTGATTTCGTGCGTGAATTGGGCTTTTGTGATCAGGCCGTAACCTACGACGACGTGGAAACGCTGGATCAAGTCGCGTCGGTTTATGTGGATATGGCGGGGAATGGCGATGTAAAGAAACGGCTTCATGCGCGGCTGGAAGGGCATTTAAATCATTCCTCTGCCGTTGGAATTTCCCACTGGGATCAGTTCGCGCCACAAGCCGAAGTTGCGGGGCCAAAGCCAGAGTTTTTCTTTGCGCCGAGCCAGATTGAAAAACGCAAAAAAGACTGGGGCAAAGGCGTGATTGAGCAAAAGATTGGCGAAGCAACGCAGATGATTGTGCAAGACGCTGCGCGTTGGTTGACGTTGGAAACCCATGCTGGGCTAAACGCAGCGATGGTGCCTTACGCGGCCCTTGCACAAGGAAAGGCCGATCCGAAGACCGGCCATATTGTAGAGGTTTAGCCCCGCATCCGTTTCATTTCTGGATCAAACAGGTGTTGCGTAACACGCTTTGCTTTGCACATTTGGCCGAGAATTTCGATTTCAACTTCGAGCCCGTCTTTGATCATTTCCGTTGGAACAAACCCAAAGGCAATGGATTTTTGCGCAAAGTGCGAATAGCCACCAGAGGTGCAAAAACCAACGACGGCTCCGTTGATCCAAATGGGTTCGTAGGCGCTGACGTCGGCGTCGGTTGCGTCTACTTCAAAGGTACACAACTGGCGGGCAGGGCCGCTGGATTTTTGAGCTGATGCAGCGGCGCGACCGATAAATTCTACAGGTTTATTGTAGCTGATAAAGCGATCCATGCCTGTTTCCGCTGGCGTGTAATCGGGCGAAAACTCTGCGTTCCAAGAGCCAAAGAAACGGTCCAAACGCAAGGACATCATGGCGCGCATTCCGAACGGGCGCAGGCCGAGGTCTTGGCCCGCGTCTGACAGTGTTTTGTAAAGTGCGCGTTGGTTTTCGGCGTCCACATAGATTTCATAACCAAGGTCGCCAGTGTAGCTGACCCGTTGGACAAGTGCGTCGCACATGCCCACGGAGAGGTATTTTGCGTCCATAAATTTGAACGCTTCGCCTGATACATCGGCGCGGGTGCAACGGGATAAAAGTTCACGCGCATTTGCCCCCGCGATTTGGAAACCGATGCGTTTGGTTGAGACGTTTTCGATCTGCACGTCACCATCGAGTTGCTGCAAGAACCAGCGCATGTGGATCGCTTGCATCCCGAAGCTGGCGGTCAGCTGGAATTTGGTTTCCGACAGGCAGGTCACCGTGAAATCGCCGAGCAATTTGCCTTTGACGGAGAGCATTGGCGTGAGCGAAATCCGGCCCTGTTTTGGAATACGGCCCGCCATGATGCGGTCAAGCCAGCCGCGAGCATCCGTGCCAGTGACAAAGTATTTGCCAAAATTGTGGATCTCGTTGATGCCAACTGCGGTGCGCACGGCGTTTACTTCCTGGGCGGTTGCCTCCCATGCGTTTGATCGGCGAAAAGACGGTGTTTCAAAACGCGGTTCGCCTTTGAGCGCGAAATAGTTCGCGACTTCGATGCCAAATTGCGCGCCGAAAACGGCGTTTTGTTCATCCCAAATATTATAGGCTGGGGTGGTTTGGAATGGGCGACACGCAGGGAGTTCTTCGTTTGGATAAGATACCGAGAACCGTTTTTGATAGTTTTCGATCACCTTTGGGCGAGTGTAGCCGGGCGTGATCCAATCGCCAAAACGCGCGACATCCATCGCGAAAACATCGCGTTCGGTTTCGCCCTCGATCATCCATTGCGCGAGCATGAGCCCAACGCCGCCGCCTTGGGAAAAGCCAGCCATGACGCCACAGGCGGACCAGTAATTGCGCATGCCAGGGATCGGGCCAACAAGCGGATTACCGTCGGGTGCAAATGTGAAGGGGCCGTGGATTACGGATTTAACGCCTGCGGTTTCCAAGACAGGAAAGCGTTTGTAGGCGAAATCGACGCTGGCTTCGATTTTGTCAAAATCATCTGGCAATAATTCGTGGCCGAAATCCCAGCTGGTGCCATCAACGGCCCATGGGCGGCAGGTTTGTTCGTAAAATCCGATGCACAGGCCCCGTGCTTCTTGGCGTAAATAGCTTTCGCCAGCGGGGTCCATGACGTGGGGGTGTTCGATGCCGCTGTCGATCATTTCTTCGATCATCGGGATGTTTTCGGTCACAAGATATTGGTGTTCCATCGGGTGCAGTGGCATGTAAACGCCCGCCATTGCGCCAACTTCGCGTGCCCAAAGCCCGCCTGCATTGACGATGTGTTCGGCGTGGATCGTGCCTTTGTTCGTAACCACATCCCACGTACCGTCAGGGCGTTGATTTGTTTCTTGCACCATGCAGTGGGTTTCAATCGTGGCCCCACCCATGCGCGCGGCCTTGGCGTAGGCGTGCGTGGTGCCAGACGGATCAAGATGCCCATCAAGTGGATCATACAGCCCACCAATGATGCCTTCGATGTTGGTGACGGGTGCAATCTTGGCGATCTCTTCTGGGCCAACGATTTCAGTTTCCAGCCCCATGTAGCGGTGCTTGGCCCGTTCCGCGAGGAACATATCCATGCGTTCTTGGGTATCCGCAAGCGTGACACCGCCCACGTGATGCAGACCGCAAGACATGCCTGTCAGTTCTTCCAGTTCTTTGTACAGGCGAATGGTATAGCCCTGAAGCGCGGCCATATTTGTGTCGCCGTTCAGTGTGTGAAATCCGCCAGCCGCGTGCCACGTTGATCCCGATGTAAGTTCGGAGCGTTCCACCAACATGACGTCGGACCAGCCAAGTTTTGTGAGGTGATACAGAACTGAACAGCCGACAACGCCGCCGCCGATGACACATACGCGAGTGGTGGTTTTCATGAGGTGATTCCTGACACGTTAACTTTGTGCCAAGCTGCTCCTGATTGTCGCCTTTAGCAATGCGGTTCGCGACAGGTTTTGTCGCGAACATTTTTACTTTTCGGGGATAAGGCCGCGCGGGCTAAAGCGCAGTACGACCAACAGGATAATGCCCATCGTCATCAGACGCATGTGTGCAGCACTTTCCAGCAGGTGTTTGCGCAGGCCATTATCATCGGCCATGCCCATTGTGATCGTGTCCATCAGCCACAGGCCGATTGGTTCTGCTTGGATCCAAAAGAACCACACCACAAACCCACCAAGAACCGCACCCCAGTTGTTGCCAGATCCGCCAAGGATTACCATGACCCAGATGAGGAAGGTAAAGCGTAGGGGTTGATACGTGCCTGGCGTTAGCTGCCCATCAAGCGTGGTGAGCATGGCGCCCGCGATCCCCACAACGATGGAGCCGAGCACGAAAACCTGTAAATGGCGCGCGACGATGTCTTTACCCATCGCGTTTGCTGAAACTTCGTTGTCGCGGATCGCACGCATCATGCGGCCCCACGGGGAATTGAGTGCTTTTTGCGATAGCCACATCACCAGCAGCAAGACGAGTGTGAACAACACGGCATAACAAAGCTTTACGAGGATGGACGACATGGTTGCTGGGTTTTGCCCCCAACTTGCCGCGAGGTCCAAGAACCACTGTGCCTGTTGAAGGTCAATTTCGTAGGGCACGGGGCGGGGCAGGCCAGATACGTTTTTCACGCCTCGGGTCATCCAGTCTTCGTGCTTGATGATCGCCACGATGATTTCTGCAATGCCAAGGGTCGCGATTGCGAGGTAATCGGAACGCAGGCCGAGGGCGACTTTGCCGATGCCCCACGCGGCCAAACCTGCAAGCAAACCGCCCACGGGCCAGGCTAGGATGATCGGAAGACCAAGACCGCCGAGGTAACCAGCCGCCGCAGGATCGACCTTTTCGATGGCTGCGGTTGCAGGGCCATAAAAGGAACGCGCCAAAAGCAAACCGCCAATGGCGATCACCGCAACGACAAGCGTGCGTTTGTTGGTTTTTGCCATATTGCGATAGGCATAGGTTGCGCCCATCACGGTAACAACGGCAATCACAAAGGCGACAAACACGCCGAGTGCGCCAGCGGCCCAAGCATCAGTAACAGGGTCAGCGGCAACAAGAACAGCAGCGACACCGCCAAGGGCTGCAAAGCCCATGATGCCGACGTTTAGCAAGCCAGCATAGCCCCATTGAATGTTCACACCGAGCGCCATGATGGACGAGATCAGACAGAGGTTTACGAGTGCGAGGGCGACGTTCCAGCTTTGGATTTGGCCAACGATAACGATCATCATCGCCATGACCGCAAAGAACGCGATGTTGCGCTGGGCATCGGACAAGGGCTGCATGCCGATCAAACGTGGCATCAGCGAGCGGACAAGAAGGGCCACACAAAGGGCGCTGAGAATGTAGACTAAAATCATACCGATTTCCCCGCGAAAATACCTGTCGGTCGGAACAGCAGCACCAGTAACAGGATCAAGAAACTGACTGCGAATTTATAATCTGTGGACAAAAGCTGCACCAAGCTTTCGGGTTCCCAGCTTTCTGGAACCAGATATTTCAGGAACTTTTTATAGGCGTAAGTGACCATGATTTCCGAAAATGCGATTACAAAGCCGCCTGCGATTGCCCCGATGGGTGAGCCAAGGCCACCCACGATTGCAGCCGCGAAAATTGGCAGTAGCAGTTGCAGGTAGGTGAACGGTTTGAACGATTTATCAAGCCCGTACAGTGAACCTGCGATTGTGGCGAGGATGGCGCAGATGATCCACGCGACCATGACGACTTTGTCTGGGTTGATGCCCGACAAAAGCGCGAGGTCCTCGTTATCGGAATACGCGCGCATGGATTTGCCGGTGCGGGTTTTATTGAGGAACCAGAACAGGATAATCACGGCGATAACGGTGGTGACAACGGTGATGCCTTGGCTGACTTTGATGGACATCCCCTCGGCCAAACCTGTCATTTCTTTGAACGTGCGCGCCTTAATGATAAACCGTTCGCCGTCTTGGAATTTTTGATCGTTTGGGCCGATGATAAAGCGAATGATGCCGTTGGTGATGAACATGACGCCCATCGAGGCGATCAAATAGATCACAGGTGCGGCCTTTTGTTTGCGATAAAAGCGGTAGACAAGGCGATCCGTTCCCAAAACCATCCCAATACAGGCGATGATCCCAAACGGCAGCGCGAGCAGGGCCGTGGGCAAAGGCGCGATGCTGATGCCCCAGGATTGGAACAGCCAGGTGAACAGGATGGTGAACATCGCACCAAAGGCCATCGTGTCGCCGTGGGCAAAGTTCGAGAACCGCAAAATGCCGTAGATTATCGTGACCCCAAGGGCGCCAAGCGCGAGCTGGGATCCATAAGAAATGGCTGGGATCAGCACGAAGTTCGACAAAAGTACGAAGGCGTTTAGGATTTCCATGAGGTCAACTTTCCGGTGACTTGCAGGTGCCGTAAAGGAGCATGTCCTCGGGGCGGTCGATAAAATTCATCACGCCGACAGAAATCGTGGAGTCAGGGTAGATGTTGATGCGGTACATTTTTTCAGCGTCCGTACTGGTGGTCGCGGTCAGGGTTTGTGTGGTGCCAACGGACATCACGCCCAGCACCCCTTGGGACGGCGTCCCGTCAGGCAGCACAAATTTGGTAAGGCCAAACTCTGGATTGTGTTCAATCGTCATCGTCTGGTCGATTTTAGTGCAAGCGGTGTTCACGATGCAACGTTGTTGCATCAGGCAGGACACGTTGAATGCATCTGGGGTGAACCAGTTGGTTTGCGCGATCGCAGCCGATGTAACCAGACAAAACGCCAAAGAGAGGAGCGCGAGTTGCATCATCCCCCCAAGAAACTTTTGCGGACTTCGGGGTCGTTTAGCAGCACTTCGCCAGTGTCGGTAAAACGGTTGCGGCCTTGCACGAGGACATAGCCTTTGTCGGCGATGTTCAGGGCTTGGCGGGCGTTTTGTTCGACCATCAAGATGGAGATACCCGTGCGCGCGACCTCGATGATGCGATCAAACAATTCGTCCATCACGATGGGGGATACGCCAGCGGTGGGTTCGTCCAACATCAGCAATTTGGGTTGGGTCATGAGGGCACGGCCCACAGCCACCTGTTGGCGTTGACCACCCGACAATTCGCCGGCGTTTTGGCGGCGTTTGTCTTTTAGGATCGGGAACAGTTCAAACACTTGTTCCATCGTCACGTTGATATCGTCGCGCCGCAGAAACGCCCCCATTTCGAGGTTCTCTTCCACGCTCATCGACGGGAAAACATTCGAAGTTTGGGGTACAAAGGCCATGCCCTTGGCAACGCGGGCTTGGGGGGACAGATTGGTGATGTCTTCACCGTCGAGCATGACGGAACCCGTGTGGATGTCGAGCATCCCGAACACGGCTTTCATCGCGGTGGATTTGCCAGCGCCGTTGGGGCCAACAATCACAGCGATTTCGCCCTCTGCGGCCTCAATCGTGCAGTCGTGCAGAATATCTGCGCCGCCATAACCGCCTGTCATGTTCGTTGCTGAAAGATAGGTCATGCGGCACCTTCTTTTTGAGCTTTTTGCTCTTTCGGGGTTTTGTTTTTCAAACCCGTTCCAAGGTAGGCTTCGATCACCTGTTCGTTGGCTTTTATCTCGGCGATTGTGCCTTGGGCGAGCACGCCGCCTTCGGCCATGCAGATCACGGGGTCACACAGGCGACCAATGAAATCCATGTCGTGTTCGATCATGCAAAACGTGTAGCCACGCTCTTTGTTCAGGCGCAAAATTGCATCGCCGATGGTGTTTAGCAGCGTGCGGTTCACGCCAGCGCCGACTTCATCCAAGAATACAATCTTGGCGTCGACCATCATCGTGCGGCCCAGTTCCAGCAGCTTTTTCTGGCCACCCGACAGGTTGCCCGCAAGTTCATCTGCGACTTGGCTGATTTCAAGAAATTCGATAACTTCATCCGCTTTGCGCCGAATTTCGGCTTCTTGCGTGCGGACTTTGGCAGGGCTGAACCATGCGTCCCAAAGGCGTTCGCCTGCTTGGTTTGGCGGAACCATCATCAGGTTTTCGCGAACGGTCATAGTGGAAAATTCGTGGGCGATTTGAAAGGTGCGCAACAGGCCCTGATCAAACAGCGCGTGGGGTGGCAAGCCGGTGATGTCTTCGCCGTCCAGCAGAACGCGGCCTTGCGTGGGGGCGTGAACACCCGCGATCACGTTAAACAAGGTGGTTTTACCAGCGCCGTTTGGCCCGATCAATCCGGTGATTGATCCTTCTTCAATTTCGAGCGATGCATCGTTCACAGCATAAAAGCCGCCAAAACGTTTCGCGAGGTTCTCAACTTTGATCATGGGTAAGCCGTCAATATAAGAAGGCAGCCCGCAAGAATATGCGGGCTGCCTGTTTCTACCACTTAGAAATTAGCGATATTTTACTGTTGTCAGCTTGCCGCCAGAGATTTCGATTTCGCGATAGTTGCCAGCACTTTCGCCTGCACCCACCAGCTCTACGTTGGACGCGCCAACATAGTCGATTTCGCCGCCAGCAGCGAGGATTTCGAGCGCTTTGCCCAGATCGCCAGGATAGATTTTCTCACCTGGTGCGTTTGCAACGTCAAAGACTTTGCCTTTGTAATCAGCAGGTTTGTCTGAACCAGCTGCTTGCATTGCCAACATGATCAACGCAGCCGCGTCATAGCTTTCAGCTACGAAAGGAGCAGAGCCGTCATAACCGTCAGCCGCTTCAATCAGTTTAGCAGCGCCCGGGCTGTCTGTACCTGGTACTTGGCCGAAAGAGCCGTTCAGATCAGAACCGATTGCCACTGGGAGGCTGTCGCCAACCATGCCGTCTGGCAGAACAAATGTGTCGAATGCGCCGGAATCAAGAGAACCCTCGATGATGCCTTTGCCGCCTTGGTCAAGGTAACCAGCAACAACCAGAACTTCGCCGCCAGCAGCAGCCAAAGCACCAACTTCAGCAGAGTAATCCGCTTTGCCGTCTTCGTGTGCTGTTGAAATCGTCACTTTACCACCAGCTGCTTCGAACGCAGATTGGAACGCATCGGCCAAACCTTTGCCGTAGTCGTTGTTGGTGTATGTCAGTGCAACTTCTTTGATGCCACGATCCATGATCACGCTTGTCATCACTGTACCCTGACGCGCGTCAGATGGTGCTGTGCGGAAGAACAAGCCGTTGTCTTCGACAGTAGACAGCGCTGGGGATGTTGCGGATGGTGAAATCATCACCATGCCGTTTGCCAAAGCAACGTTTGTCAAAACAGCGGTTGTTACGCCTGAACAATCAGCACCGATAATGCCAGATACTTTGTCAGATGTGATCAAACGCTCTGCAGCGGCTGTTGCAGCAGCTGAATCGACGCATGTGCTGTCTGCGCGAACAGATGAAACGGCCTTGCCGCCCAAAAGTTTGCCAGATGCAGTGACTTCAGCCATCGCTTGTTCTGCGCCAGCAGCCATCGGTGGTGTCAGCGATTCAATCGGGCCAGTGAAGCCAAAGATGATGCCGAGTTTAACGCCAGAGTGGCCGTCAGCGAATGCGCCGCCAGCCAGTGCTACGGTTGCCGCAGTTGCAAGCAATAGTTTTTTCATGTGATTTTCTCCCTGAATACACATTGGTGGGCGAAGATTAAGGATTGAGCATGTGAATGCAAGGGATTCGTTGGTGACCAAACGGCAAGATGTTAACTTGCCCTCAGCACGAAATGTGCCATCTTTAGAGTCACTTGCATTAAAGGAGCCCTGCAATGAACCGTCTGTTCGCTACGATCTTACTGTGTTTTGCCCCGATAGTATTGCACGCCCAAACGATAGGAAGTTCGCTCGGGTCGGTTAGCGTAACAAAGCTGGCTGGTGAGCTGAAAGATCCGTGGGCGGTGGCGATTTTGCCGAACGGCGATTACCTAATCACCGAGAAACGCGGTGTGTTGTTGCTGTTTAATGCGCAAGGAGAGCGTCGGCGTGTATCCGGTGTTCCTTCGGTTGAGAACAAAGGTCAGGGCGGCTTGCTCGATGTTGTTGCCGCGCGTGATTTTGTGACCAGTGGCACGATCTTCATCACCTACGCGAAACTGCAATCAGGCGGTGCGGGAACGGCTTTGATTTCTGCAAAATTGGATGTTGGTTCTGCGAAACTGAGCCAAGTGAAACAGCTTTTTGAAATGCAAACAGGCACCAAAGGTGGGCGGCATTTCGGCTCGCGTATCGTGGAAGGGCGCGATGGATATTTGTACGTTACTGTGGGAGAGCGTGGCGATCGGCCAGCCGCGCAGGATCTAAGCCGCCATAATGGCAGTGTCATTCGGGTGGCGCGAAACGGCGGTGTGCCACAGGATAATCCGTTTGTTGGCACACAAAATGCGCAACCTGAAATTTGGTCCTTTGGGCACCGCAACCCCCAAGGGGCTGCGTTGGATGGATCGGGCGTGCTTTGGGTTTCTGAACATGGGGCCAAGGGGGGCGACGAGGTAAACATGGTGCGACGCGGTAAAAATTATGGCTGGCCGGTGATTTCATTTGGCGAGCATTATTCGGGACAAAAAATCGGCGAGGGGTCGTCTAAGAAGGGAATGGAGCAGCCAAATTTCTACTGGGATCCGTCAATCGCACCGTCGGGTCTGATGATCTATTCGGGCAAGATGTTTGCGGAATGGAAGGGTGATTTTTTCATCGGGGCGTTGAAATTCGATCATATCGCGAGATTGGATCGCTCGGGCAGTCGTTTGCGCGCAGGCGAATTTCTGAAGTCACGCGAAACAAAGCGGGTGCGCGATGTTCGAGAAGCGCCAGATGGATCAATCTGGTTTCTAAGTGTGGATCGTCGCGGGCTGTTTCGGATCAGTCGTTAAGCCGTTTTGGACGCCTGTGATCCGCGTTCGCGGTACGGTGTCGTGTCATATTGGGCGCGGTAACATTTGGAGAAATGCGACGGCGATGCAAACCCACATGCCAGCGCGACATTGATCACAGACATTTCCGTTTGCATCAGAAGATTACGAGCCTTTTGCAAACGCAATTCCATGTAATACCGCTTAGGCGAGCGGCTGAGATACCGACTGAACAAACGTTCCAATTGCCGTGTCGACATGCCAACATCTTGGGCCAAAATTGAAGGGGAAACAGGTTCTTCGATATTGCCTTCCATCATCTGAATGACGGTCGACAGTTTTGGATGTCGCACGCCGATCCGTGTTGGGATCGACAAACGCTGTTCGTCGCGTTCCGTGCGAATGTTGGTATGCAGACATTGATCGGCCACCCAATTGGCGATCTCTTCGCCGTCGCGGGTCGCCATAAGCTTCAGCATCAGATCAAGCGATGACGTACCACCAGCAGAGGTGAACCGATTGCCATCGATCACGTAAACGGCTTTGGTCAGTTCAACATCGTCGTATTCTTCGGTGAAGCTGTCATAGTTTTCCCAGTGGATCGTGCATTTTTTACCGTCCAGCAATCCTGCCTTGGCAAGGGTGTGGGCACCCGTGCACAGGCCGCCAATTGAGGCGCCTTTTCGGGCTTCGCGGCGCAACCAGTTCATTACTTTTTTGGTGGAACAGCGATCAATGTCCAACCCACCAGACACCATAACTGTGTCTTCACGTGCAACTTCATCCAACCCCATATCGACAACAATTTGGGTGCCGTTTGAACAGGCCACGGGTTCACCGTTTTCAGAGGCAAGCGCCCAAGAGTAACGGGGGGATTTGTCGAAACGATTGGCGATTCGCAACGTGTCGAGCGCGCTGGAAAACGGTAACAACGAGAATTGGTCAAGCAACAAGAAGACGAATCTGCGCGTCTTTATTTCTGCTGGAACGGATTGCTGTGCTGACATTTCACATTGCTCACTGTGGCCGAATCACTCGGATCATTTCGATCCGCTCAACTTGGAAGAATTGTATTTGCGCTTCAAGACATTAACGTTTTTGTCACAGTAAATTATTTTCACGTGAAAATCAGCCTAATTGAGCAGGTTCAGGGCGTTGCGGTTCTAGCCAAACGTGCCAGAGCGGGTTAACACTAACCTCTTGAAAAATAACCAAGGAGAGACCCGATGACTTCGGCTTGGAAAAAATCTGACTGGCGCAACAAAGAGCGGATTCAGATGCCTGACTATACCGACCATGCTGCTTTGACGGCGGTTGAGACGCGTTTGTCTAGCTATCCACCGCTGGTTTTTGCAGGCGAAGCCCGGTCTTTGAAGGCTAAACTGGGCAAAGTTTCGCGCGGGGAATCCTTTCTGTTGCAAGGCGGCGATTGCGCAGAGAGCTTTGCAGAATTTAACGCTGACATGCTGCGCGACACCTACAAAGTGATGTTGCAAATGGCGGTTGTACTGACCTATGGCGCCAAAGTTCCTGTCGTGAAAATTGGTCGTGTTGCGGGGCAATTCGCAAAACCGCGTTCTGCCAATATGGAAACGATTGATGGTGTGGAATTGCCGTCTTACCGTGGCGACATCATCAACGACATTGATTTCACGCCAGAAGCCCGCATTCCAAATCCTGATCGTATGCTCGAAGCTTACACACAGGCTGCGGCGTCGTTGAACCTGTTGCGCGCATTTTCGATGGGTGGTTTTGCCGATATTCACCGTGTTCACGAATGGAACCTGGGCTTCGCCAATTCGGCAGGGGCGGCCGCGAAATACACACAACTTGCGAACCGAATTTCCGATAGCCTCGATTTCATGACGGCGGCTGGCATCAATTCGGACAACACAAATTCGCTGCACACGGTTGATTTTTACACCAGCCACGAAGCATTGCTGCTGGAGTACGAAGAAGCATTGTGTCGGATCGATTCCACCTCTGGCCTGCCTGTTGCGGGGTCCGGTCACATGATCTGGATCGGTGATCGCACACGTCAGCCTGACGGTGCGCATGTTGAATTTGCACGCGGTGTTCAAAACCCGATCGGTTTGAAATGTGGCCCGACCACCACTGCCGAGGATTTGAAAATCTTGATGTCAAAGCTGAACCCAGAAAACGAAGCGGGTCGTTTGACGTTGATCGCGCGTTTCGGTGCGGGTTCTGTTGGTGATCATCTGCCGCATCTGGTTAAAGCCGTAAAAGAAGAAGGCGCGAATGTTGTTTGGTCTTGTGATCCAATGCACGGCAACACGATTAAATCCACATCGGGTTATAAAACACGCCCGTTTGATAGCATCCTGCGCGAAGTACGTGAATTCTTTGGTGTTCATAATGCCGAGGGCACGGTGCCAGGTGGTGTGCATTTCGAGATGACCGGCAAGGACGTAACAGAATGCACAGGTGGTGTGCGCGCGGTTACGGACGAGGACCTGTCGGATAGGTACCACACAGCATGCGACCCACGTTTGAACGCCTCCCAAGCATTGGAATTGGCGTTCTTGGTGTCTGAGGAATTGGAACAGCGAGTGGTGGCGCAGCGTAAAGCCGGCTAATTCGCCAAGCAGCAAAACAGAAAAACGCGGCTTTTCGGGGCCGCGTTTTTTTATGGAATCAGGTTTATGAGGTCGCTATGAATTAGTCGCCTTTGACCAAACGCAGGTACGGTTTGCCAGCGACCAAACGGGGGGTACGGTTACCACCCGTCTTGGTGGGCATCGTAGGTTTCGTGAACGACGTTGGGCCTTCGTAGGCATCAGTATCTTCAGCAAAACCAGTAACTTGCTGCGGTGCCGTGGTGTTCATCACACCAACGATCCGCGTGGTTTTCACTTTTTCAATTTCAAACCGTTGCGGGTGCTGCATGTTTGCGCCGTTGAATGTTAAACACCCCAAAATCCGCGCGATTTTGCCCTTTTGATCCTGCATCGGCAGAAGCAGCATCCGTGCCGTCATTCCGCCTTTGTTTTCGTTGGATCGAAGTTGCAGCTCAACGATCTTGGGGTCATGGATCAAATCGTCAACGATGCGGCTCAGCTCATCGCGGTGGCCAAGTTCAATGAGCGAACGCGCAGGCATGCCACGCAATTCCATTCCCATCATTTCGCACAGTTTAATCCCCGCCAAACGAAACCGCACATCCAAAGCGTGATTGTATTCCAAAACAAAAGTATGTTCGAGAACGCTGCTAATTTCACGGGGGTCCAATTCAGAACGCATGGGCGCAACCCGTCCAGCCCGCAGGCTTTCCCAGTAACTTAGCAGATCGATAATGATCGGATCTTGCATAAAGCGGTCTTTCTGAAACAGCTGCGTGACCTGATTGTCACCCACTCCGACGTCTCGCGTAATGTATCCCATAATGTACCCATCCATTGTTTACATGCATTTGTTGAGAAATGCAGTGTATTTTGATAACTGTTCTTTAACCGTCCCCGCGCCGCTTAAATGGCATAAATTTAATCTAATAGTGAGGCAAAGTTTCTTAAATGGTTAACTCAATGACGGCGTTCGCGTCGGTAAATGGCAACGAAGCCGGCCTGACATGGGCATGGGAAATTCGCGGCGTTAACGGGCGTGGGCTTGATATTCGCACCCGTATTGCGGACGGGTTTGAAGGGCTCGAACCTGCTTTGCGCAAATCAATCGGCGCGAAATGCAAACGGGGCACAATCACCGTCGGGCTAAAGGTTAAACGTGGTTCAGTGGTACGTGGTGCGCAGCTGAACGCAGATGCCATGGAGCGCGCGTTGGCGGCCGTGCGCACAACAAGCGAGGCCGCAGCGGTGGAAATTGCGCCTTTGGATGTGGCTGCGGTGTTATCCTTGCCCGGTGTTTATGGAATGCAGGACGCGGAACCAGATGATTTGGCCGCGTTTGCGCCCAAGGTTCAGGCCGATTTAGAAACGGCCATCGCATCATTTTGCGATGCCCGTGCAGGTGAAGGCGCCGCTTTGCGCGGTATTCTGACTGATCAAATCAACGAGATTGAACGCCTGTGCACCGCCGCGGCTGCGGTGTTGGAGGGGCGACGCGAACATGTGGCTGAAACGCTCAAGATCAATGTGGCAAGGGTTTTGGAGCAAACTGATGCCATTGATGATGCTCGAATTGCCCAAGAATTGGCGTTGATCGCGGTGAAGGCCGATGTGGCAGAGGAGTTGGATCGGCTGGGCGCGCATGTAACCGCGGCGCATGAATTACTGGCGGTTGACGGGCCGATGGGGCGCAAGTTTGATTTTCTGACACAAGAATTTAACCGTGAAGCGAATACGTTGTGTTCCAAAGCGAACTATACGACGCTCACGTCAATCGGGCTTGACCTGAAAACGGTAATCGACCAGATGCGCGAGCAAGTGCAAAATGTGGAGTAGCAATGTCAGTTAACACGCGCCTTGGTCTTTTGATCATCATTTCATCCCCCTCTGGGGCCGGGAAATCCACATTGGCCAAGCGATTGTTGGCGGATGATAACAAGATCAGTTTCTCCGTTTCCGCCACCACGCGGGCCATGCGCCTACGCGAGGTGGAGGGCAAAGATTACTATTTCAAAACCCGCGAAGAGTTTCAGGCGATGGTTGCCGCCGATCAAATGCTCGAACATGCCGAGGTGTTTGATAATTTTTACGGTTCGCCTTTGGGGCCCGTTTCGGATGCGATTCATCAAGGTCATGACGTGTTGTTCGATGTGGATTGGCAAGGCGGACAACAAATTCGTGCGTCAAACCTGCGCGAAAATGTGGTGTCTGTGTTCATTCTCCCCCCATCGATCACCGAATTAGAAGCGCGATTAAAGGCACGTGGCCAAGACAGTGCAGAGGTTGTTGCAGGACGGATGGCAAAGTCGCGCGATGAGATAAGCCATTGGGCGGAATACGATTATGTTCTGGTGAACGAAGATTTGGATGCCTGCGAGGCCCAGCTTCGTGCGATTGTTACGGCGGAAAGGTTGCGCCGTGACCGCCAGCCAGAATTGATGGCACGGGTGCGCGCGTTAAATACCGAATACGAGGAATTGCTATGATTTACGAACTGGATGGCATCGCGCCAGAATTGGCTGCGGATGGCGATTATTGGATCGCGCCGGGTGCGCATTTGATGGGAAAAATCCGCATTGAAAGTGGCGCGTCTGTTTGGTTTGGCGCCGTTTTGCGCGGCGATAACGAGTTGATCTTGGTTGGCGCTGGCTCGAATATTCAGGAAAATTCGGTTCTGCATACTGATATGGGGTTCCCGCTGACGATTGGAGCGAATTGTACTATCGGGCATAAAGCGATGCTGCATGGCTGCACGATCGGGGATAATTCGCTGATCGGGATGGGGGCCACGGTTTTGAACGGGGCTGTGATTGGCAAGAATTGTTTGATCGGGGCAAACGCCTTGATTACCGAAGGCAAAGTCATTCCCGATGGCTCGCTTGTCGTGGGGTCCCCTGGCAAAGTGGTGCGCGAATTGGATGAAACGGCCAAGATGGGCCTGATCAAATCCGCCGAATCCTATCAGATGAATATGCGCCGTTTTCGCAAGGGGTTGATTGCAACAGGTGCGGCTTAAGACACTGTAACTGTTAAGGTTTTTGGCGTGTTCGTGTAGGAAATATCCACGTCTAATTCTGCGGCTTGCAGGCGTGCTAATCCAAATTGCACTTGTGAAGATTGCAACGGATCCGCGTTTTCGTCGTTTGTTAAATGATCCCACGGGTGGGCGTTCACCCGCGTTTCACGGGCAGTGCAAACGATTGACCACCGGCGCTCAGTTTGTGAAACTTCGACCTCTCCGCCATAAGGAAGCACGGTTTCAGTGGCTTGGATCAGTAAAAACAAAAGCTTGGCAATTGGGCGGGGGCAATCCAACACGGGCGTCCAGTTGATTGAGATTTTTCGCTCTGCAAAATTTTTCGCCAATGTTTTCTGAGCGATAGCTGGAGAAATCAATGTCTTTGGGTTGGCTGGGCCATAGGCGATGCGAAAGAATTCGATCCGCGCAGTGGCGGAATTGACGCTGTCTGAAAGCAAAGTCACCTCTGGTGTGTCGCCAAGACCCGTCAATTCTAGCAATTCCAGCCCGTTTGCGATTGCCCCAAGCGGGCTTGCTAAATCGTGGCAAATACGCGCGCTGATCAGGGCTGTAAGTTCCTGTGAACCGTTATACATTGAGGTGATCCCTGTTTTTATAACCGAGGCGACATGAACGAATTTCTGACACCTGGACAATTGGTGCGAAACCCAGACCACCCGGAATGGGGTCTGGGCCAAGTTCAATCTGTTGTTAGCGGCAAAATAACCGTTAACTTTGAAGAGCTTGGCAAGGTCGTAATTGACTCTCACCACGTTGCTCTGGAACTGGTGTAGCTGGCGTGTAGGTCACGTTATGCTACTTTTGGTTGAGTAATCAAGATAATTCCCCTTGAACCTGAAAGTTTTATTTTTAATCAAATTGAGTTAAGAAAATCCTAAAGCCCGGAATGAGCCAATAGATGATCCTAAATCACGACCAGTTTACGCTAAAAATTGCCCAATCTGAGGCAGAACTATCTGCAGCACAGCGCCTGCGGTATCGCGTGTTTGTGGAAGAAATGGGCGCGCGTCCTGCGCATGAACCGAATGGCGCTGGGCAAGAAGCGGATGCGTTTGATCCATTCTTCGATCACCTTATTTTAAAGGACGAAAGCATCGAGGATGACCGTGAAAATGTGGTCGGTGTGTACCGTTTAATGCAGAGCGAAACCGCCGCGGCGGGGCCCGGGTTTTATGGCGCAAGCGAATATGATTTAAGCAAGATCACCAGTTCGGGCCGTCGTGCTTTGGAATTGGGGCGCAGTTGCGTGGATGCGCGGTATCGCGGCAGTTTGGCGCTGCATTTGTTGTGGCAAGGTGTGGCGGATTATGTGCAGAAAAACGAAATAGAGCTGCTATTTGGGGTGGCTTCTTTTGCGGGAACCTCGCCCCAAGAGTATGCCGATGGATTGGCGTTTTTACATCACAATCACCTTGCGCCCGAGGCACTGCGCGTGACGGCTCGACCTGACCACGCCGTTTCTATGGCATTGAAAACATTAAATGAAATTGACCGCCCCAAAGCCGTTCGCCAAATTCCTACGCTGATAAAATCGTACCTACGATTGGGTGGATTTGTCGGGCAAGATGCCTATCTGGACCATGATTTCAACGTGATCGATGTCTGCGTGATATTGGACCGCTACTTGATCCCTGCAAAGCAGCGTTTGCAATTAGAACAAGGGCTTACCGCGTGAGCACTTGGGATGATGGCAGTAAGCCACGCGATGCGCCGTTGGGGGTGGCAAATATGGCCGTTGCGGGTATGCGGGTTCTGGCAATTGCGGTGGTTATTTTCGGGTTTATGGGGCCAATGCTTTTGCTGCGGTTGTTGGGTTTTATTCAATCTTCACAAAGGCTTGTGCAGGTGGCGTGCCGTTTAATTCTGATGGTTATGGGTCTGGAGATTAACACGGTTGGCAGCCCGATGCAGATGCCGGGCGGGGTGGTGGCGAACCATTCGACTTGGCTGGATATTTTTGTGCTGAACGCGGTACAAAAGGTGCTGTTTGTATCGAAGGCAGAGGTGGCGAAATGGCCCTTGATTGGGATGATTGCACGTTCCGTCGGAACTGTTTTTATTGAGCGAAAACAAAGTGATGCGATTAAGCAACGTGATGTGTTTCAAGACCGATTAGGGACGGGACATCGGCTGTTGTTTTTTCCTGAGGGAACAAGCACGGATGGGCGGCGGGTTTTGGCGTTTAAACCGACCTTATTTGCAGCTTTTTTCGCGCCAGAAGTGCAAAATGATGTCTGGATTCAAGCGGTCACAGTTGCCTATTTCGCCCCTGATGGACGCGACGAAAGATACTATGGCTGGTGGGGGGATGCGGATTTTTTCCCACATTTTTTCAATGTGTTAGGGCAGTTCCGGCAAGGTTCGGTGCGGGTGGTTTTTCACCCGCCAGTGCGGGTTAGTGACATGGCAGATCGCAAGGTTTTGGCGCGGGCTACGCAAGAAAGTGTTGCGGCGGGATTAGCGGATGCGTTCGACGTAGGATGACAAGGCTTTTTGCGGGCCTTCGGGCGCGGAAAACAGCTCTGATCCGAGGGCGAGGAAATCGGTAATTGGGGCCAATTTCTCGGCCAATTCCAATGAGATAGCGCCTTCTGCGACCACTGGAACTTCGACGACTTCAGACCACCATTCAAAGGTTTCAAAATCGGCAGGATCATTGGTGGATAACGGGGTTTCTGCCATTGGTCCAAAGGCCACATAATCGGCACCTGCTTCACCAGCAGAAAGGCCGTAATGTCTTGAATTTTCACAAAAACTTCCGATGATGGCGTCGTCTTCTAGCATCTCTCGCATGTAGCGAATTTGGCGTGCGCCATCAGTGAGGTGAACGCCGTCTAAACCATGATTTAACGCGATTTTGCCATGATTTTCCACGACAAGCGGTACTTCGCGGGCGTGGCAGACTTCGCGCAAGGTATCTGCGGCGCGGCCAATGTCTTCGGCGGTTTCAGATGCACAGCGTAAACGGACGCAGGCGATTTCGAATTTATCGAGTAAGCCACTGAGATCGTTTGAGAAAGTAGAGAGTTCAAACTGCGGAGGGGTGATCAGATAGATCTGTGTTTGTTCTTCGTCGGCCATGCGTTCACCCCTAATTTGTCGTGGATATTTAGCCGTTGCGTGGCGTTCAGTCTAGTCGTTAACGCGGACCAGCGCAAAAAAGCAAAACGTCCGCAAAGCGTATGCAAATGGTATGCAAAGCGTATGGCACCTGTATGGCACTTTGGATTCGGGCGGGGCCAAAATTAACGCACAGCACGGTAACGAGGCGTTAATTTTCGGGTGTTGTGTTGGTGATTGTTAAACGTACCGTGCCCTTGTTGTTGCGATACATGCGCCACACCTCGTTTGCGTAGCAGTACAGAAACCCATCGGCGGTTGGTTTGTGATCTTTGCGCCGATCATCGGGGTGGCCTTCGCCGATTTCAAAATGCTCGTGTTCGGCCAATTTGTGATCCACGGGATTGACGCCCTGTCCGTTCGCGATACAGCCCACAAGCGCGAACCACGGCATGGTGGGTTGGCGACGCGTGAAGGGGAAAAACCCTTTGGGGCCATTTCCCCAAGTCATGTTGGCAACGAATTGGAACGCGCCTGTTAGCAAGGCGATGAGCGGGTTGAAATGTTTGAACGTGCTGCTGCTGCCCTCGGGCCCAGTTTCGATGGTTGCATCGAGCCATTTCCCCGTCGCGTGGAACGAATAGGACTGACCGGTCTTTAAGTACAATCCCGTGGGGTGCCAGCGTGATTTTGCGTTTACCAAGACCGTGTGCTGTTCGCCTGGCTTTAAGGTTTTGGTCTGCCAATAGGACGGCTGGTTGATCGGTGGGTTTTGTTGGCGATTGCGCGCAGCTGGTGAAACGGATGCGCCGTGTTCGCTTTCGTTGAAGTGGGGAACCGCGCGGGGGCGCAGGCGCAGGCGTTGAAAGATCGATGTTGCGGATTGGTGCAGAAACCCCTGCGAGTTGCCGTTGATCTGGTTGACGAAATTATCCTCAAACGCGAGGCCACGTTTGCGGGCCTCGCCGATCATCCACGCGAGCGGGAAATCTGACAATCCATTTTCTGCATAGCCGCCGCCGATATCGCCGTGCACACCTGGAAACCACATTTGCACAACGTCTTGGCTTTTTTTCCACTTCGTCCAAAGAGTGGGGGAAAACGTGCGCCGACGTTCATCAATTGCAATGGCATGGCGTGCGTGTTTGATGGTTGCGCCAAGATCGGTGTCGGGGAAGCGATAGCGCGTGCCTGACATGAATTTGGGCAAAAGATAGTTAAATTCGCTGGGCACGCCAAGTGCGCCAACGGTATCAAAAACGCCCAAAAACTCCACGTCCACGGATTTGTACATCAGGGTTTCGGCGAGCATGGCTTTGTTCTTTTTGCGGTGGAAATAATTGAAGGCGTATTTTGTGACTTGGCGTTTTTTTCGATCCGAAATGGCACCGCCGTGAAAGGCCGCGAGGCCGCTGACCGCGATCATGCCCGTCAGGCTGCGGGCAGTAAACGCGCCGCGTGAAAAGCCGATGATGAAGACTTTGTCGCCCTCTTCGTACAAATCGCCGAGGGCGCGGTAGGCTTTTTGGATATCAATTTCGATGCCTTTGCCCAAGCCGCCTTCGACAAGACGTTTCACTTTCCAACCTGTCGTGCCAACGCCTTTGCCGTAATATTTCTTTTGGTACACGCCGTTTGCATCTGTGGTGCTGAGCGAGGCGAACATTTTGCGCACGTTTGTGGGGGCAGGGCGATCTTTGTCCATGTTTTCTGGCGTGTTCCACGTGCCGTCGCAGTAAATCAGGATATTAGCCATAAAAAATCCTCCGAATGAAATGTATTTCGCAGGCGAAAACTGCCCGCTACCTATAATGGAGGCTAGGGTAATCGAATTCGGATGGGTTGAATAGGGTGTTTGGTGGGGTGCCGTTTCCAGCACCCCAAAGGCCTAGCCGCGTAGGACGGATTTTCCCGCGTATTGCGCCACAGAGCCGAGCATTTCTTCGATGCGGATCAGTTGGTTGTATTTTGCGAGCCTGTCGGAGCGCGCCAGCGAGCCAGTTTTGATTTGGCCACAATTTGTCGCCACGGCGAGGTCGGCGATGGTCGCGTCTTCGGTTTCGCCAGAGCGGTGCGACATCACAGAGGTAAAGCCGTTGCGGGTGGCCATGTCCACGGCCTCGAGCGTTTCGGTGAGTGTGCCGATTTGGTTGACTTTGATCAGGATCGAGTTGGCGGAGCCTTGTTTGATGCCTTGGGCCAAGCGTTTTGTGTTGGTGACGAACAGATCGTCGCCGACCAACTGGCAGCGATCGCCGATTTTGTCGGTCAGCATTTTCCAGCCATCCCAATCGTCTTCGTCCATGCCGTCTTCGATGGAGATGATCGGGTATTTGTTCACGAGGTTTTCTAGGTAATCGACGTTTTCACCTGAAGACAATTTCTTGCCCTCACCTTTGAAGTTGTAGAGGCCGTCTTCGTAGTATTCGGACGCTGCGCAATCGAGCGCGAGGTAGATGTCTTCGCCTGGTTTGTAGCCTGCTTTTTCAACGGATTTCATGATAAAATCGAGCGCGTCTGTGGTGGAGGATAGGTTCGGAGCAAAGCCGCCTTCATCGCCCACGCCGGTGTTGTGGCCGGCAGCGGAAAGCTCGCCTTTTAGGGTGTGAAAGATTTCTGCGCCCATGCGGATGGCTTCGCGGATGTTTGGTGCGTTCACCGGCATAATCATGAATTCTTGGATATCAATCGGGTTGTCGGCGTGTTCGCCGCCGTTGATGATGTTCATCATCGGGACGGGCAACATGCGCGCGGAGGTGCCGCCGATGTAACGATAGAGCGATTGGTTCAGGGTTTGGCAGGCTGCTTTTGCCACGGCCATCGACACGCCAAGGATCGCGTTTGCGCCGAGGCGGGATTTATTGGCTGTGCCGTCTAGATCGAGCATCACGTTGTCGATCACCAGTTGGCGGGTTGAATCGTAGCCGATCAGAGCCTCGGCGATTTCACCGTTCACGGAATCGACCGCTTTTAAAACGCCTTTGCCCAAGTAACGGTTTTTGTCGCCGTCGCGCACCTCAACTGCTTCGTGTGCACCCGTGGAGGCCCCCGATGGAACTGCCGCGCGGCCCCATGTGCCGTCTTCCAGTAGCACGTCAACTTCGACCGTGGGATTGCCACGGCTGTCGAGTATTTCGCGACCTGTGATTTCGATAATTGCAGACATGGGAACCTCTTTATTAAATGCGTTGTGCGTCGTTTAACGCGATTGTTGCGTGGATTGAAGGGGGGCGGCGCGATTTCGTTCGCGCAGCCAAACGTACAGGCCAGCGGAGACGATGATTGCCGCCCCGATAAGGATGCGCGGGGTGAGGGTTTCGCCAAACAGGGCGACCGACAGGATGAAGGCAAACACGATGCGCGAATAGCGAAACGGGGCAACAGCGGAGACATCGCCGATGCGCATGGCGGCGGTGATGGCGAAATATCCGATGCAGGCGAAGGCGATCAATGCGCCAAGATAGACCCACGTGAGAGGCGTCGGCCAAACCCACGGGTCGCCGAACAAAACGAGGATACACCCCGCAAGGATCACCGTAACAAAGCCCCAAGTGGCAGCCTGTAGGTTTGGCACGTCTTTGGGGATAAACCGCGTGGCGAGATCGCGCCCAGCAAGGCCCGTGACGCCGATCAGCGCGAGGATTGCGCCTGTCGGGTTGGCTTGCAGCAGGTTGGTGTCGGTGCCTGTGGGGTTGAGGATGATCAGAACGCCGATCAGCCCTGCAATCACAGCAGACCAACGCCGCCAACTGACGGCTTCGCGCAAAAGGACCGCTGCGCCAAGCGTTACGATGAGCGGCGCGACTTGCAGGATGGAGGAGGCGACGGAGAAATCGAGCAGGGTGAGCGCCATCAGAAATCCGCAGGTGGCGACAATTTCGGCGACGCCGCGCGACAGGACGGCGGGGTGGATGATGCGTTTGGAAATTAAGGGAACGCCGCGCACCAGCGAAATGCTGGCGAAAACGACGGTGCCCCCAATGCCAAGCGCGGTGAGGACTTGGGAGGCTGGGAGGTGGTCGGCGCTGAGTTTGATAAAACTATCTGCGGTGGCGAACCCTGCCATCGACAAAACCATTAAGCCGATCGCGCGCAGGGTGTCGGACGCGGGCGGGCGGCTCATTTTTTGTCTTTCGGGACGCCGTAAAGTTCCAGTTTATGACCGCGCAGAGTGTAGCCGAGTTTGGCGGCGATACGTTCTTGCAGCTCTTCAATGTCAGGATCGACAAATTCGATGACTCGGCCTGTGGTGAGGTCGATCAGGTGATCGTGGTGATCGCGTTCGGCATCTTCATACCGCGCGCGGCCATCGCCAAATTCGAGACGATCTAGGATGCCGCTTTCCTCGAATAATTTGACGGTGCGATAGACGGTTGCGATGGAAATGCTGGCGTCCGCTTTGGAGGCGCGGGCGTAGAGTTCCTCGACATCGGGGTGATCATCAGAGGCTTGTAAGACACGGGCAATCACACGGCGCTGTTCTGTCATGCGCAGGCCGGCAGCCTCGCAGCGTTGGATGATTGTTTGGTTCGTCATAACCGCGCCTTTCCAGTGAATTAGGGTTGTAGCGGGTAAGGTGCGGGGTGCAAGGGGGATAACGGTAACGGGGGTGGTGATTTCGCGCCTAGCATTGCTGTAGCCATGCGACGAAGGCATTCACGCTGGTGGACCGAGTTTTTGTTCGCGGGATTGCGAGAAAATACCCGTATGATGTGAGTTCTGCATCTGACAGGCGAACCAGTTTATCGGCGGCGATCTCTTGTGCGACAAGATCGTCATTTAACGCGATGCCTTGGCCATCAATAACCGCCTGAACCCGCACGTTCGGATCGGGGATTATGAGGGTATCCTTGCGCGTATCTTGCGCCAGACCCGCGCGGCTGAACCATTCAGACCAGGCATTGCTGTCGTCGTGATCTCGGAGCAGGGTCAGTTCAGAAAAAGCGCGTGCAGGCCCGAGTTGGCGCACTTTCTCTGCGGTTGCTTTATTGCCGACGGGCCAAGCAGACATGGGCATATACGGCGTTATTTCCACATCATCCCAGTTGCCGTTGCCCCAGCGAATTGCGATGTCTACGTTTTGACGCTCTAGGTCAAAAAGCTCTGTCATTGGTTGAATGCGCAGCTGAATTTCAGGGTGTTCTTGCATGAAGGTCATCAGGCGGGGCGACAACCAACGCGACGCAAAATAGCTGGACATCCCGACGGTCAGGGTTTGCGCATCCGCACCTTTAAGCGCGATCAGCTCTTCTTCGATCTCTCGGTACAGAGGACGGCAGGAAGCAGACAGGCGCTGACCTGATTTCGTCAATTTTACGCCGCGCGCATTTCGATCAAAAAGCAGGGTGCCCAAATCGGTTTCAAGGGTTTTGATCTGATAGCTAATGGCGCCTTTGGTCATGTTCAGGGCTTGGGCCGCGTCGGTAAAACTGCTGTATTGCGCAGCTTTGACAAACAGGCGCAGCGTATCATGGTGTTTGAATGTGATAGACATGCTTACTGTATAAATAATTTGAACGCTGTGTATAGAAAATTTCGATTGTTTTTCATCCTTCATGGGATCAATTTCTCAAAATCCAGAGATTGAGAGGCCCTGAGTTGGGAAATTTGGACATAAGCATGTCGCCTTTGATGCGAAAATCAGTGCGACGGGGGCGTGCCGTGCGCCAATCAATGCGCCCTACGATTGTGGCTCCGCGTGCGCGCAAGGTGCCTGCTTATGCGCTGTTGAACGAAAGCGCGTTACGGGCGATCGAAGCGCAGGCTGACTGGATTTTAGAACACATCGGTGTCGAATTTCGGGGCGACAAAACGGCGCTTGAATTGTTTGACGCGGCGGGTGCAACGGTGATTGGCGATAGGGTTACATTTGCGCGTGGATCGGCGCGACAGTTGTGCGCAACGGCCCCTGCTGAGTTTACGCTCCACGCGCGTGATCCGAAAAATACCGTGACGTTGGGGGGGGACAATGTTGTCCTGATGCCTGGCTATGGGTCGCCGTTTGTGAGTGATCTTGAGCAAGGGCGCAGATACGCAACCCTCGTTGATTTCGAGAATTTCGTGAAGCTGAGCTATTCCTCGCCTTGGTTGCATCATTCGGGGGGCACGGTGTGTGAGCCGACAGATGTACCCGTCAACAAGCGGCATCTCGACATGGTGTTTGCGCATCTTACATTGTCGAGCAAACCGTTCATGGGGGGCGTGACATCACCCGAGCGCGCGCAAGATAGTATCGAGATGGCCCGTCTGGTTTTTGGGGCGGAGTTCATGGAACATAACGCGGTGATGCAGGGCAATATCAACGCGAATTCACCGCTGATTTACGATGAGACAATGTCAGGTGCGTTGCGGGTTTACGCCGCCGCCAATCAATGTGTCTGTGTGTCCCCAGCAATTTTTGCAGGCGCGATGGGGCCGCTTTTGCCCGCTGGCGTTGCGGCACAGACCTTGGCCGAGGCGATGGTAGGTATTGCGTTGGCGCAACTGGTGCGGCGGGGCTGCCCGGTGGTTTTTGGCAGCTTTCATTCCACAATGAACCTCAAGTCTGGGGCGCTGACTTTTGGATCGGCTGAGGCCAACCTAGTCACCATGGCTGTTTCCCAATTGGGCCACAGGCTCGGGGTTCCTGTGCGTTCTGGTGGTGGGCAAATCTCTGCTTCGAATGCAGCTGATGGTCAGGCCATGCAGGACAGCACTGGCGCAATGTGGGCGACGCTTTTATCGGGCGCACATCAGGTCTGGCATTCGGCGGGATGGCTTGAGGGTGGGTTGGTCATGTCCTATGAGAAATTCGTCATGGACCTAGATCATTGCGGTGTGATGATGACGATGCTGCAAGGGTTTGCAACGGACGACGAAGCCTTTGGCCGTGACGCTTATTTCGAAACGGGGCCTGGGCAGAACTTTCTGTCTACGCAGCATACTTTGCGCCATTTTTCGAGCGCGAACTTTGCGCCCGCGCTTCCTGAGGCAGGCCCGTTCGAGACATGGAGCGAGACCGGTAGATTGAGTGCGGATCAACGCGCAACAGCACTGTGGAAGCAAATGTTGGCCGACTACAAAGCGCCCCCGATGGACGACACTCTTTATGCAACCCTCACTGAATTCGTGGCCAATCGCAAAGCAGCGATGCCCGATGAATGGTATTAACAAAAGGAATACCCATGACCAAAGAATTAAGCCGCACATCCGCGCTTGCCTCCCGCCACGCGGCCTTAGGGTCCGGCTTGGAAGATTGGAATGGAATGGGCACCGCGTGGAGTTATGATACCGACCCCAACGATGAACATGATGCGGTGCGTGACGCTGCCGGCATGTTCGATATGTCACCGCTTAAAAAGGTTTTTGTGCGCGGTACAGATGCGGCTGCCACGTTGGATCATTTAACGACCCGTGAAATGGCAAAGATTGCACCTGGATCAGCAGCATATCTGAGCGTTCTGAACGAAAAAGGCGGGTTAGCCGATGATGCGATTGTGTCCAACAACGGCGATAATGAGTGGATGATCGTGCACGGGTCTGGCGATACCATGGCGCTGTTGCAGGCCTCTGCCAAAGGGCGAGATGTCGCGGTGACCTTCACGGATGATCTGCATGATCTTTCTGTTCAGGGGCCAAAATCCTGCGATATTTAGAACCCGCATTGCGACATTGATTTGTCCGCTTTGGGATATTTTCAGCACGCCCCTGCCAATTTGTTTGGCCATCCGTGTCGTCTGTCACGCACGGGGTATTCGGGCGAGCGGGGCTATGAGATTTTTGCTGATGCTGGCGTGATCGGGGATATTTGGGATGAACTGGTTGGGGCAGGGGTTATGCCGTGTTCTTTCACTGCGCTTGATAAGGTTCGTATCGAAGCAGGGTTGCTGTTCTTTGGCTATGACATGACCGAAGCGAATACGCCTTGGGAGGTCGGGCTTGGCTTTACCATCAGCAAAAACAAAGGCGATTTTCGCGGCAAAGATGCGGTCATGGCCGCGCAGGGGCAAGAAAAAGTCAACAATGTTTGCCTTGATATCGACCATCCGGACATGGTTGCAGGTGGGGAAACTCTGTTGCTGGATGGTGCAGAGGTCGGCGTTGTGAACAGCCCCTGCTTTTCCCATCGGATGGAGAAATCGCTTGCTTTGGCCCATATCCAACCCGGTATTGATGTTGGCACAGTTCTTAAGCTGAGCGGCGAAGATGGGTTCGAAACCACCGCAACAGTGGTTCAATCGCCGATTTATGACCCCGAGAAATCAAGAACGCATGGATGATTGGATCGGTCGCGCAGTGCAACGACCAGCGGTCGGACTTTAGGGTAACGGAATAGGTTTCCTTGCCCCAATTAACTGGCCAGAAATAAAGTTGCTGTGCTGCGTGGTTTCGCTTTTATCGCTTACAACAAATCTGGTTCGCGGCCCAAACGGCGTGCCAGTGGTGCGATGGTAAGCCCTTGGACAATGATGGAGAACAGGACGACGACGTAGGTCATTGTCAGCAGCAGTGGTTTCCATTCGCCGTCGGGCAGGGTGAGCACGAGGGCGACGGAGATGCCGCCTTTTAGGCCGCCCCAGGTCATGATCGGGATCACGTCACGCGGGAAGGTGCGGAAGGGTTTGAGCATCAGGATCGGCACGGAAACGGCCACAAAGCGGGCGAAAAGTGCGACGATGATCGCAAGCGCGCCGCCCCAAAGGGCGTTGGTGTTGAAGGCAACGGCGAAAACCTCGACACCGATCAGCAGGAACAGCAGGGCGTTTAGGATTTCGTCGATCAGGGACCAGAAGGCATCGAGGTATTTGCGGGTTTCCTCGGACATGCCGTGTTTGAAGCCAACATCACCGATGAACAGGCCCGCGACCACGGCCATGATTGGGCCAGAGAGGTGCAGGTAAACCGCGAGTTGGTAGCCGCCAAAGGCGAGGCCGAGGGAGAGCAAAACCTCGAGCGGATAATCGTCGATACGGCGCATCACCGCGAAGGTGAGGTAACCAAGGACGCCGCCGAGCAGCGCGCCGCCAAATGCTTCTTGGGCGAACAGGGTTGCGACGGAGGCAAAGCTGGCGTCTGATCCGCTGCCGCCGTGCCCGCTGGTAAGCGGAAATGCGATGCCGACAAGCACGAGGAACACAACGTAGGCGACGCCGTCGTTGAACAGGCTTTCGCCCGCGATTTTGGTTTCGAGGCTTTTGCGCAGGTTTGCTTCGCGTAGAACGCCAAGGACGGCGACGGGATCGGTGGGGGAGATGAGTGCGCCGAAAACGAGCGCGATCATGAGGGGAATGCCGAGCGCGTAGGTGAAAGTGACGCCGACGATAACGGTGGACAGGCCAACGCCGATGGTGGCCATCAGCATCACGACCCACGCCTGTTGGCGCAGATCACCAAGTTTGACGTGCAGCGCGCCTGCGAACAGGAGGAGGCCGAGCATGCCCTCTAGCAGGGCAGAAGAGAATTCGAGGTCGATGACGAACGTGCGGACCGTGTCGCGCATGCCAAGTGCGGGAAACAGCGCATCCGCGCCCATGAGCGCGATGGAGGCGAGAAGGGCGACGATCATGATGCCAATCGAGGACGGCAGTTTGAAGAACAGATAGTTGATGGCCCCGAATGCGCCTGCGAGGACGATAAGGAGGGACGCGATTTGAAGTTCGTTCATGGTGTGCTCTGCCCTAGGATTTTCGGTGTGTATATCACTGCGGGGCGTGGGGGAGCAATGCGATCAATAGATTATCGTCGTGTTGATGAAAGCGGATCAAGAAAACGAAAAACGACCCCGTCTGGGAGGAAACGGGGCCGTTTTTTGACTGTGTCAGATTGGGTCGATTTAGCCGTGTAGGCGAATGACCATGCTGGCGTAGTCCGGAATTTCGGAGCGCGTGATGCCGATGCTCGCCAAGTGCTGGCTGTCCATGCGATTCAACGCTTGGGTCAATTGTGCGATTTGAACCCGTTTTGTGGACACGATCATACGGGCAACAAAAGCATCCCAAAGCGAGATCGCTGTGGTTTGTGCGATGTTAAGAATTGAAACGTGTTGTGTAAGAGCGTGTGCCATATCGGTGATCCTTTTTCATGCTGCACTGCAGAAATAGGGAGGGTTGATGGCCAATTCAAGAAGAGTCAGTGAAAAGCCGCTATGCGTTTTTTGCAAGGCTAGGGTGTTGATTTCGTTGAAAAGTGGTTAACGCAAGGGAATGCTACGGTATGCTGCGGTGCAGCGATATAAACATGTAGGGGTGCATATGCTCAAGCCGTTTGGTGCGCAACAGCCGCGTGATGCCGAGGGCTTTGACGACTTTTCCGATGCCACCGACAAAGGCCATGTTGTCCGCGAATGTTTTGTCCCAGTTCAGGCGTTCCACGATGCGATCGGTGATGTCTGGGTCAATTGTGAGGGTCAGGCCGGTGTTGGGCATTTCTGCTTTGACTTGCGACAGTTTGACGAAATTGAGGCTGTCCCAGAGGCCGGGCATTTTGTATTTCTCCTCAACAAACGTGATGCGCTGGGCGTAGCGTTTGGCCATCGCGGATTTGCCGCCATAGGTGGGGCGGTTGAAGTGGGGTTCAAACGGGAAATCGTAGTTTGGGCACAGGATAATGCAGCTGCCCTCTGGTTTGAGCCAGCGTTCGACGGTTTGCAGGAAATCGCGCCAATCGGGCAGATGTTCAAAGACGTTCACCAGATAAATGAAATCGTATTGGGTTTGGGGGGTGAAATCCTCGTAGCCCGTTTTGTGGATGCGCATGCCGCGTGTGCGTAGGAAATCGGTCAGTTCGGCAAGGCCTGTGAACCCGTCGCCAAACGGTTCGATGCCAGTGAAATGCAGGTCGGGTCGGCGCTCAGAAAGCATCGCCATCAGGATGCCGCCGCCACAGCCAACTTCGAGCACAGAGGCGCCGTTTGGTAGGGCGTCTAGTGTGGGTTCAATCGAGCGGTAGGCGAAGTTTGCGCCCGACACCCAGATGTCTTGCATGTGGAACTGGTGTTTTTCGAGCGCTGCGAGGATTTCGCTCATCCGCGGTCAATCAGTTTGAGCGGTTTGATGAGGCCTAATTCGTCAAAATGGCCCTTGATTAGCCATGCGTAGGAAAACGCCCAGACAGCAACGGTTTCGGCCCAGAACACCAGCGACCAGGCATTGACGTAATCAAAATAGGGTTCGATCTTCGCGATTTTGATCACTGAGACAGCGATTGCGAAAACAGCCGCGCCGACAATGATCCAACCGCAGCGCGTATAGGTTTTGCGCCGCGACGGGTTGGCGGTTTGGGCAAAACGCACGAAGCAAAATGCGCCAAGGCAGAGCAAAAACAGGATGGCGCAGACGTAATGGGCGAGGCTGGTGTATTTCAGGCCCATCATTGATTGCGCGAATGTGACCTCGGTTTGGTTGGCGGTTTCATTGGGGAAAAGTGCGACGCCAAAGGCCATGATGCCTGCGAATGTTGCAAGGATGTTGTCGGAAAACGGCTCGCCTTCCTTTCGCTCGTATCCTTGGTAGGACACCAGAAAAACGCCCATCGTGATCAAAACGCCAACGAAAAGATCGCGCAGGACGGTGTGGTAAAAATCGGAGATCGAGGGTTCGAGTTCGGCGCGGGTGAGGAGTGCACCGAGGATCAAAACGAGGGGGAGCGCAAAGCCGAGATAGCCGAGCAAACGGCGCACGCGGTAATAGCTTTGCGTGATTTCGCGAACGTCGATTTCATCAGTTTTTGGGTTGGTCATGCGGGATCATCAAATAAGAAAAAGAAAGGTACTTAGAAGTAGCCTTGATCATTTTACTTTGTCAATTCAGCTGAATTGGCGAAGATATTGGACAAAATATGATTATCGCGTTAAGCATTTTGGGTGCTTGTATTTTCAGCGCATGGGGGAAAATATTTTTAAGGGTGGGCTCGGACATTGGAGCAATCGACAAATCTACGAAAACGGACGTTCAAATATATGAAGGCGGATGATCGCGTGGCGGCGGGGCATTTGGCGCTGTCGTTGGCGCTGTCGTTGGGGTTATTCTTTGGGCTGTGGGCGTTTGGGATCGCGTTTTACGATGTGTTGGCCGTGCGTTTGGCAGCGATGATAGTGCTGGCTGGGGTTATCATTCGGATTTACATCAC